>Ga0114999_10000156_pt1 | contig 97606 bp, 89 predicted proteins | sample ArcticOcean_MG_C_3_FD_89820 | JGI IMG/M metagenome (GOLD analysis project Ga0114999, IMG submission 89820) | Marine microbial communities from western Arctic Ocean - ArcticOcean_MG_CB8_126 | ecosystem: Environmental > Aquatic > Marine > Oceanic | place: Arctic Ocean: Canada Basin | collected...
CGCGTCGTGGGCTCTCGTGGTTGAACAGGATCCCGGAACTGGCGTGCAGGTCGTAGCTCTCGCGGTAGTTGACCGTGATCCAGTGTCCGTACACCTTGGCGACGCCGTACGGGCTGCGGGGATGGAACGGCGTCGTCTCGGACTGGGGAACCTCGTGCACCTTGCCGAACATCTCGCTCGAACTGGCCTGGTAGAAGCGGATCGAGTCGTCGACGATCCGGATGGCGTCGAGGAGTCGGGTCACGCCGAGGGCGGTCGTCTCGCCGGTGAGGACGGGCTGGCCGAAGGAGGTCTGCACGAACGACTGGGCGGCCAGGTTGTAGACCTCCTCGGGACGGTGCTTCTGCAGGACCTCGACCATCGACATCTGGTCGAGGAGGTCGCCGGAGGCGAACTCCACGTCGTCCATGAGGTGCGTGATGCGTTCGAAGTTGACCGTCGAACTCCGACGGACCATCCCGACCACGTCGTACCCCTGTTCGAGGAGGAGTTCAGCAAGGTACGAACCGTCCTGCCCGGTGATCCCGGTAATCAATGCCCGCTTGCTCATCTGTGCTTCCTCTCTTGCCGCCGCCACCCTTTGGCAGGGGACCGTCAGTCTGCCGTCGAAAGCCGCCTGCGCCAGTCCTCGAGGAGGTCTATCAGTGTGCCGTCCAACACATGGTTCGGCGCCCAGCCCGTGTCGGACGCGATTCGAGAGGGATCGCCGCGGAGTTCCACCAGGTCAGCCGGACGGAAGAGCTCGGGATCGGTCGAGAGGTGCATCTCGTGTCCCGCCATGGCGAGCAGTCGGTCCATGACCTCCTGGACGCTGGTCGAGGTCCCGGTGCAGACGTTGTACGCCTCACCGGACCGGCCCCGCTCGGCCAACAGCCGGTAGGCGCGGACCACGTCGCGGACGTCGGTGAAGTCGCGTCGCGGCGAGAGGTTGCCCGCGCGTACCTCGGTCTCGCCGGACAACTCGTTGGCGGCGATCCGTGCCGCAAGTGCCGAACAGACGAAGCGGTCGCTCTGGCCCGGTCCGAGGTGGTTGAACGAACGTGCCCGCACGACATCCTGGCCGTGGCCCAGGTGGGCCTGCAGCGCCAGGAGGTCGGCGGCCGCCTTGCTCGCCGCATACGGAGAGACCGGGCGAACCGGTGCTGACTCGGTGAGGGGAAGTTCGTCCGTCGACACCACGCCGTAGATGTCCGCGCTGGTCACGGTGAGTACCCGGCCCACCTCCGCCGACCGGGCCGCTTCAAGCACGTTGTACGTGCCCTCCACGTTCGCCCGCAGGGTCTCCACGGGGGCGGTCCAGGAACGACCGACGTCGGCTTGGCCGGCGAGGTGATAGATGACGTCCGGGTGCACCTCGGCAACCAGGGTCGCGAACCCATCGGCATCGAGCAGGTCCGGCCCGCCGTCGGATCGGTCGGTTGGCACGACCTCGTCGCCGCAGTCCCGGAGATGGGCGACCAGGTGCCGTCCGACGAACCCCGAGGCCCCGGTGACGAACGCCTTCACGGGTGGCAACGGAGGTCCTTTGGGTGCACGGTCGCACCCTAGACCGCCGTCCCCGCTGCGCCGATGGTGGACATGCCCGGGAGTAGGGTCCGGGCACCGTGGATACCGACCAGACCGCCGGCCGGCAGGGCAACGGAGACCCGTCGGCGGAGGGTCCGGGAACCACGTCGTCGACGGCGCTCGTGCGCCTGGTGCTTGTCGCCCACGACCCCGGCGACTGGTTCGAGGAGGTCCTGACGGCGATCGGCGCCCAGGACCACAGCGGCCTCGACGTGCTGGTGGTGGACGCCGGCCGCCGCAAGGGCCTGCCGGAACGCGTCACGGCTGTCCTGCCGTGGGCCGAGGTGGCAGCGGCTCCGGGTGATCCCGGATTCGGCGAGGCCGCCAACGTCGCCCTGGAACGCCTGGATGGCGCCGCCTACCACCTCTTCCTGCATGACGACCTGGTCCTGGACGGGACGGCGGTGCGGCGCATGGTGGAGTGCGCACTGGAGTCCAATGCCGGCGTGGTCGGGCCGAAGGTCCTCGACGGGTCGGATCCCCGTCACCTCGAGGACATGGGCTCCTGGGTCGACAGGTACGGGGCTGCGGTCCCACGCTTCGAACCCGGCGAACTCGACCAGGGCCAGTACGACGCCGACCGCGAGGTCTTCGCCACCTCGGAATCGGCGCTGCTGGTCCGCAGCGACCTCTTCGGGGCGATCGACGGGTTCGACCCCGAGATCCGCTTCCTCGACGGCTCGCTGGACCTCTGCTGGCGCGCCCGCCTGGCAGGGGCCTCGGTGCTGACGGCGCCGACCGCCGTCGGCAGGAGCGTCGGGGGCCGGCGGACCCGAAGGCGTCGGACCGACCCCCAACGACTCCGGCCACGCCACAAGTTGCGCACGACGCTCGTCAACCAGGACCCCGTGCATCGGGGCGCTGCGGTGGCGGAACTGCTGTTGGCGACCCTTCTGGGGGTCGCATACGGGCTCCTCGTCGGCCGGTTCCGACACGTCAGGGGCTTGATCGCCGCGTGGCCGTGGAACCTGCGCAGGCTGGGTTCCGCCCGCGCCCGTCGCTCAACGGTCGACCACCACTTCGGTGGTGACCAGGCCCGCCTGTACGTGCGCCACGACGTCCCACACCGTTCCTTCCACCGGGCGGTCACCGGTGGGGCCTCGGTCGGCACGGGGTCCGAGGCGCCGAGCCGACTCCGACTGCACCAACTGTGGTCCGCCCTCCTCGGGCCGGGGGGCATTGCGCTGCTCGTCGGAGGAGCGGTGCTCGGGTTCGGGTCGCGGCACCTGCTGACGAGGGGGCTGCCGGCCATCGGAAGGTTCCAGGCCGTCCCCTCTGAGCCGTTCGACCTGGCGAGGTCCTGGTGGACCGGCTGGCGGCCCACCGGAGGGGGCATCGCCTCGCCGCCGAACGAGGGGATGGCATTCCTCGGGTTCGTCGGACAGGTATTCCCCTGGAGTGGCACCGTCCTGCTCGCTGCTGCGGTGCTGGCGGCCTTCCCGGTCGGAGCGGTCGGCGTCTGGCGCCTGGTGCGCCCAATCGGCGGCGGGCGGTCGAGGGCGGTCGCCGTCCTCACCTACCTCGCCGTCCCGCTGCCCTACAACTCGCTGGCGGAGGGGCGCCTCGCCCCGCTGGCCGCCTACGCGGCCCTGCCCTGGGTGGCGCACCGCCTGGCGGTGGCGCAGGGCGTGGTGCCGTATGGCCGCAGGGGAGGAGATCCCGGTCCGGGTGAGCGCCTCGGCGGCCTCTGGGGAGAAGTGCTCGTCGCCGGGCTCGTGTTGGCGGTGGCGATCGGCCTGGAACCGACGGTGGTCGTGCTCGCCGGCGTCGTGGTGGCCGGCCTGGTCGTGGGCAGCCTCCTGGCCGGCAGCCTCGCCGGCGTGCCGAGGCTCCTCCTGGTGGCGGCCGGATCGGCGGTCGTGGCGGCACTTCTCCATGTGCCCGGACTGGACCGGCTGCCGGGGGGCGACCTCGTGGCGGCATTCGTCGAACCGGGAACCTGGGCGCCCGCCGACCTCGGCATCGCCGCCATCCTCCGCCTCGACACGGGGTCGTTCAGCGCAGGTCGCCTGGGCTGGGCGCTCCTCGTCATTCCCGTCCTGGCGCTCCTCACGGCATCCGGCTGGCGCCTCGCCCTGGTGGTCAGGGCGTGGCTCATCGCTGCGGGTGGCTTCGGCCTGGCCTGGGTGCTCGACCAGGGCTTGTGGTCGGGACCGATGCCGGCGGCCGAGCTGGTGCTCGTTCCGGCGGCACTGGGGCTGGCGTGGGCGGCCGCCGTCGGAGCAGCATCGATCGGTGTGGGCGTCTACAGCCGGGCCTTCGGCTGGCGCCACTTCCTGCCGCCTGTCGCCGCCCTGGCGCTGCTGGCGGTCGTGGCGCCGGTGGTCGAGTCCTCGCTCGACGGCCGGTGGGGCCTGCCGCCGCGTGGTCTCGACGCCTCCCTGCCGATCTTCGGTGACGAGGGCGGTACCGCCTACGACGAGTCGCGCGGCGGCGTCGGACGCGTGCTGTGGCTCGGCGAGCCGTCGATCCTCCCGGCCGCAGGGGTCGCCCTCGACGACGGCCTGGCGATGGCGCTCACCGACGGTGTCCCCGGGCTGCTCGACCAGGTGCCGTTCCGCCCGATTGACGGGCCGGGAATCCAACAGGTGCGCACTGCCATCCTCGAGGTCCTCGAGGGCCGCACGAGTCGACTCGGCATGGAGGTCTCCGCCTGGGGGGTCCAGCACCTCGTGGTCGTCGAGCGCAGCGCCGCAGCTCCCTACGCAGCGGTCGAACCTCCGCCGCCCGACGAACTCCTGGCGGTGCTCACCCGGCAACTGGACCTCGAACGGGTCGAGGGCCTGAACCGGTCCGTCACGGTGTTCCGCAACACGGTGGCCGAACCGGTGCATGCGGTGGTCAGGGACCGGACGGGGAGCGCTGTTCCCGTCGCCGTCGACCGCACGGCTTGGGACCGGGTCGAGGTCGTGCCTCCGGTCGACGGTTCGTACCGGGCGATGGTCGGACCGTCCGGGTGGTGGCGATTGGACCCGATGGTGGGCTCCGGACCCATCGAGGAGGAGGTGGCGCCGTTCCCGACGGCCCGCATCGACGCGGGTACGCGGGCGGCGGTCGTCATGGAGTCTGACATGACGTCCCGGGGCGTCCGGACCCGCCAGTTGGCCCTCGTCTTCCTCGTGCTGCTGGCGACCAGTTGGGCGCACGTCGGGCGGAGAAGACGGCGGGTGGACGCATGAACGCCGTCCGTGCCCCGGCGATCGTGGCACTCCTGGCGCTGCTCATCGGGGCCGTCGTATTCGCCATCGACCCCGGGGCGCCCCTCCTCGCCGACGGTCCGGTGCCGGCGGTCGCCGAGAGGTCGGCGTCCGATGGGTCGGCAGATGTCTGGTTCTGCGAGGGCCCGACGCCCGGGGCGCCCGGAGTGGACGACCGGGTGGTGGCCCTGACGAACCCGACGGAGGCGCCTGTCGAGGGTCTGATCACCGTCGTCGACGAGGGGGGTCGGCGCGTGGGGCGCACCTATCAGGTCGGGGCCGGCGAACGCTTCGAGTTCCGCCCCGATCCGTTCGTTCCCGATGGCCGGTTCGCTGCGGTCACCGTCGAGGTGCCGGAGGGCGGACTCCTCGTGGACCAACGGATCGTCGGTGACGGATCCGCCGGGAGGGACGTCGAAGCGTGTGCGACGGTCACCTCGGCGACCTGGCGGCATCCGTGGGGGACGACCGAGCGCCCGGGGACGTCGGCCATCCTGCTCCTGCACAATCCGTTTCCCGGGACGGCGGTCGCCGATATCCGGTTGATCGGCGACCTGGGGCGTCGAGAGTCGCTCGATTCCCAGGGCATCGTGGTTGCCGGCCGTTCGCTCGTCGCCTACGACCTGACCGGGCGGATCGCGGACTCGGAGGTGGTCTCGGCCATCGTCGACGTGCGCGTCGGCCAACTGGTGACGGCGCTCTTCCAGCACGGAGACGGCACGTCGCCGAACGCCTGGCATGGCGTCGACCTCTCACTCGGCTTGCCGGGTGATGCCGGAAGGCTGTTCCTTCCGGGTCCGACGGTGCCGGGGGACCGGGCCTCTGTCGTCCTGCTCAACGCCGGCGACGAGACGGTCGACGTCGAGGTCGTTCCCCATCCGGTCTCCGGGGAGTTCACCGTCGAGCCGTTCCGGGTCGTCCTCCGGGCCGGCCGGAGGGAGGTCCTCGACCTCTTCGGCGACGGCCGACTCGACGGCGTGGGTCCGTTCCTGATCGAGGTCCGCTCCCTCGACGCTCCGACCGTCGCTGCTTCCCTCGTCACCCGTTCCTCCATGGGCGACGAATCGGATCCGGGGGACCAGGGTGCCGTCGGGCTGGATGTCCTGTCGGCTGTCGACCATGCCGCCACGAAGTGGTGGGTGCGGACCGAGCCGGCGGAGATCGGGGGATCGGCGTCGCTGGTCGTGTTCAACCCGGCCAGTGCGGGCATTGCAGCAGTCGACCTGACCCTGTTGCCGATGGGGGACGCCGACGAGGTCGGATCCAGCGCCGAGCCGTTGCCTGCACACCTCGAACTCGACCCGGGCATGCAGGTCGAGTTTGCCCTGCCACCCGGAGTCGTCCAGGTGGAGGCATCCGCCCCGGTCGTCGTCGTGGCACGGCAGGACGGTCCGATGGGACGTACCAGCTTCGTCGGAACCGCCGCTGCGGGAACGGTCGTCCGACCGTCCTGAGGTACGGCGAACCGGTCAGGAGGCGCTGCAGTCGCCCGGGACCGAGCCGGGCTGGCGGACCTCCGCCAGCGACGCCCAGAGGTGCGTGCTGCTGACCGGACCGAGGTGGTGGTCGCGCACGACGCCCTCGCCGTCGATGACGAGGACGAGCGGCACGGCGTCGATCCCGTAGCGGTCGTGGACCTCCCGGTCGGTGGCCGCCTCGACCTCGGCAACCACCACCTCCGGGCTCTCGAGTGGAAGGGCACGGGAAAGGACGCCGGCGCAGGTCCGACAGGTCGAACTCGTGAACACGGCGACCAGCCAGGGTGCATCGGGACGGGTGAAGTCGGACCGCCGGACCTGGTCCGGGACCGTCCAACCGGTGCGCACCGGCGTCTGGTCGGTCCGTCGTTGGAGGAGGGCGGCTGCCGCGCCGGCGGCGGCGGCGATGCCGAGGAGGAGCAGGAGTCGTTCCAACGGTCAGGCCATCCGAAGGGGTGGCGGTCAGTCGACCGGGGAGCGGTCCTCGACCGGCTCCGCCGGTGCTGAGGCGTCATCTTCGGTTCCGGCCGGCCCGGATCCCGCCAACTCGACCAGGCGGGCCACTTCGGCGCCGTCGATGGTCTCGTGTTCGAGCAGTGCCCGGGCGACGAGGTCGAGGGCGTGCCGGTGCTCGGCGAGGAGGTCGCGGCACCGGCTCTCCTGCTGGGTGAGGATCCGCTGGACCTCCTGGTCGATCACCCGGGCCGTCTCGTCGCTGTAGTCGCGCGACGTCATCAGGTCGTCGCCGAGGAACACCTGGTTCTGGCCGTCCCAGGCCATGGGTCCGATCTGCTCGCTCATGCCCCATTCCCGGACCATCTTGCGGGCCAGTTCGGTGGCGCCCACGAGGTCGTTGCTGGCGCCGGTGGAGAACACGCCGAAGACCATCTGTTCGGCGATGCGGCCTCCCATGCGCACCACGAGCGTGTCCTCGATGTAGTCCTGCCGGTAGAGGTGGCGCTCTTCCTCGGGAAGCTGCATGGTCACGCCGAGGGCCATGCCGCTCGGGATGATCGTGACCTTGTGCAACGGGTCAGCGGTGGGCAGCACAGCGGCGCAGAGCGCGTGGCCGGCCTCGTGGTAGGCGATGGCCTCCTTTTCGGCGTCGGTGAGCGCCATCGACTCGCGTTTTTGTCCCATGAGGATGCGGTCCCGGGCGATCTCGAAGTGTTCGGCGTGGACGGAGTCCTCGCCGTTGCGGACGGCCACGAGGGCTGCCTCGTTGACCAGGTTGGACAGGTCGGCGCCGCTCATGCGCGGGGTGCCCCGGGCGACCAGGCTGAGGTCGACGTCGTCGTCGAGCCGCTTGCCCTTGACGTGGACGGCGAGGATCTCGCGGCGGTCCTCGAGTTCGGGGAGTGGCACGACGACCTGGCGGTCGAAGCGGCCGGGGCGCAGCAGGGCGGGGTCGAGGATGTCGGGTCGGTTCGTGGCCGCCATCATCACGATGCCCTCGCTGCTCTCGAAGCCGTCCATCTCCGAGAGCATCTGGTTGAGCGTCTGTTCCCGTTCGTCGTGGCCGCCACCGAGGCCGGCACCACGCTTGCGGCCGACCGAGTCCAACTCGTCGATGAAGATGATTGCCTTGCCCATCTTGCGGGCCGACTCGAAGAGGTCGCGGACCCGACTGGCGCCGACTCCCACGAACATCTCCATGAAGTCCGAGCCGGTGACCGAGAGGAACGGGACCCCGGCCTCGCCGGCGACGGCTCGGGCGATGAGGGTTTTGCCGGTGCCGGGCGGTCCGACGAGGAGGATGCCCTTCGGGACCCTGGCGCCGATCTCGGCGAAGCGTTCGGGAGCCTTGAGGAAGTCGACGACCTCGCGGATCTCCTGCTTGACGCCCACGTAGCCGGCGACATCATCGAAGGTCGTGCCGGGGAGTTCGGAGGAGTAGGTCTTGGCCCGGGATCGGCCGATGGACATCATGGAGCCCATCTGGCCCTGGGCACGGCGGTTGATCCACCAGAAGAAGAGGATGATGAGGCCGATGGGGAGCAGCATGGGCAGCCAGGTCTGGAGGAAACCCGGCTCGGGGGTCTTGAACTCGACGGCTGCCTGGCTCCCGGCCAGGAGGGCCCGGTCGTTGGCAGAGAGCTCGAGTGGTCCGGTTGTGGCGAAACGGATTCCGTCGGCGTCGTGGAAGTCGATGCGGCCGCTCCGGTTGTCGATGAGGACGTCGGTGACGGAGCCGGCGGCCACGTCGTCGAGGAACTGGTCGTAGCTGACGCGTTCGCTGGACTCGCTCGGCAGTATCGAGGAGAAGACGAGGACACTGGTCAACAGCCCCATGACGACCCAGACTCCCCATCTCGGCCATCCACGGGTGCGTCCGGAGCCTCGGCGCTCGGGTCCCGGAGCCTGTGACGGCCGCTGTTCGTCCATGGCCTCATCGTACGGTGCAGGCCTCCGGCTCGGGTTCCGCGGCTGTGCGGTCCGGTTCGTAGCGGGCGATGCGGTCGGGTGGAGGACCCTCGCTAGGGTTCGCCCGATGAACGGCCCGCCTGTCGATCCGGTTAATCCGGCCGTCGCCGAGGGGAAATGGGGTGTCCGCCACGTTGCAGCGGGGTTGGGAATCGGCTGGGCGGTGACGGTCTTCGTGCAGTTCCTCCTCATGGTGGTCGGCGACTATGACGTCGGCGAGGAGTTCTCCCTCGAAGCGGTGTCGCTGTTCCAGGTGGCGCTCTGGTTCGGGCTCTTCGGCGTGCCCCTGTGGGTCGTGTCCAGCCGGGGCCTCGAATGGTCGGCGTTGGGGTTCACACTCGAGCGCCGCGACATCCTGCCGGGCCTCGCCATCGGGGTGTTCGCCCAGGCGCTGCTGGTCCCCGCCATCTACGCCCCGATCCTGTTCTTCCGTGACGACCTCGACGTCGCTGCGGACGCACGGGACCTGGTCGACAAGGCCGACGGCCTCGGGGTGGTGCTGCTCATCGTGGTCGTCGTCTTCGGGGCCCCCGTCGTCGAGGAGTTGTTCTTCCGCGGCCTTGCCCTGCGGGCGTTCGAGCGGCGCCTCGGACGTTGGGTCGGACTTGTCGCCTCCTCACTCGTCTTCGGTTTGGTCCACTTCCAGCCCCTGCAGTTTCCTGCGCTGGTGATGTTCGGGCTGATCGCCGGCTGGCTGGCACAACGCGACGGGCGCCTGGGGCGGGCCATCTGGGCCCACGTCGGGTTCAACACATGGACGGTGGGGCTGCTGCTGTGGATGTGACGGGGCAGTTCGAGCCGGAGGACATGGCCGATGTCGCGGATCTCGGCGACGTCGGGCAGGACGTCTCTGTGGCGCCTCCCGAGCCGAGGCGCCGCCTGGGGTTGACGGTCGCCGGCTGGGTGACGCTCTTCTGCGTTGCGCTCGGCACCTTCTTCGTGCTCTGGACGGTGAACCCGGGCGGCACGCTCTTCTCGGAGACCACGCCCACGGGGGGCGACCTCGGCGCCCACGTCTGGGGGCCGGCGTTCCTGCGCGACGAGGTACTGCCCCACTTCCGCCTCACCGGCTGGACCCCGGACTGGTACGCCGGATTCCCCGCCTACCACTTCTACATGGTCGTGCCGATGCTCATGATCGTGGCGGTCGACGTCGGCCTGTTGGTCCCGTTGGCCCTCCCGGTATCGGCGCTGGCCATCGCAGGGCTCGTCCGGATACTCCGCCGGCGGCCCCGGGGGTGGGTCCCGATGGCCTGGGCGCTGGGATGCGCCGCATTCCTCGTCTGGCCCGTCCACTACGGCATGGCGATCAAGCTCGTGGCGGTCGCCGGCCTGGTCGCCATGCCGGTCGCCGGCTGGGCCCTGGGCCGCCTCTCCGGCCTGCCGTTCCCGGGCCCCGCCCTGCTGTCGGCGGCGACCCTCCTGTTCGTCTTCGACCGCTCGTTCAACATCATGGGGGGCAACCTCATGTCGACGATGGCGGGGGAGTTCGCCTTCGCCCTCGCCGTCCCCGCCTGCCTCGTCTACATCGGCCTCATGGTGCGAGGGGTCGAGACGGGCCGCGACCGGGCCTGGGCGGCGCTGCTCCTCGCCTTGACGGGCCTCTGCCACCTCCTGGTGGCGTTCTTCGCCCTGGTCGCAACCGGCGTGGCCTTCCTGCTGCGCCCCGGACGTGCGACGCTGCGCTGGCTGGCCGGAACGGGGGTCCTGGCCGGACTGCTGGCGGCGTTCTGGGTGCTGCCGTTCTGGTGGCGCAGCGACCACCTCAACGACATGGCCTGGACCAAGTTGACGCGCTTCCGGTCCTACCTCTGGGACCGCGAGAGCCTGGCGGCCGACTTCCTCGCGAACGACCCGCCGCTGCAACCGGTGCTGGTCGCGGCCCTGTGCGGTGCCGTCCTCTCGGTGCTGTTCCGACGCCGCCTCGGCATGGTGCTCGCCGGGACCGGCGTGCTGCTGCTGCTCGCCTTCATCCACCTCCCCGAGGGTCGGCTCTACAACGGGCGGATCCTCCCGGCCTACTACCTGTGCGCCTACCTCCTGGCCGCCCTCGCCGTGGCCGAGGTGCTGCGCCTGTCGGGGCGCCTGCTCGACGGCCTGGCCGGACGGGGAGGCCGCGGGCTGGCCGGATTCGGTGCCGTGGCCTGCACGTTGGCGGTGGTCGTAATGCTCGGCCTGCCGCTGCGCGCCCTGCCGGGTGGCTCGATGGACGGTAATTCGTACCGGTGGCTGGGTCTCGAGACCGAGGAGTTGAACCTCGGACGGTCGTGGGCACGGTGGAACTTCGACGGCTACGAGGCCCGCACCGGTGACTCGACCGGTGGGGGCTGGGACGAGTTGCGGGCCTTCACGGCCACGATGGAGGTCGTCGCCGAGGAGCACGGCTGCGGTCGCCTCATGTGGGAGTACAACAAGGACCTGACGCGGTACGGCACGCCCATGTCCCTGATGCTCATCCCCCTGTGGACCGACGGCTGTATCGGCTCGATGGAGGGCCTCTACTTCGAGTCGTCGACGACGACGCCGTTCCACTTCCTCGTCCAGTCGGAACTCTCGGTGGGGCCGTCGAGGGCCCAGCGCTACCTGCCGTACCGCGGCTTCACCCTGGAACAGGGCCTCGAACACCTACAGCAACTCGGGGTGCCCTACTACGCGGCGTTTTCCGAGCGGCCCGTCAGCGAGGCCCGTGCGCATCCCGGGTACACCGAGGTCGCCAACAGCGGGCCGTGGACCGTCTTCCTCGTGGCCGACGCCCCGCTGGTCGAGGGCCTCGCCCTCGAGCCGGCCGTGTACACCGACGTCGGGCACGGGACCTGGCTGGACCCCGCCGTCGAGGTCTTCCAGGAAGGTTCCAACGCCGTCCCCCGCACGGTCGGGGGACCCGATGCGTGGCAACGCGTGCCGGCCGACGGGGAGCCAGAACGGCGGCCGTTGCCGCCGGTGGTCGTGTCCGGCATCGAGGCGGGGGTCGACAGCGTGTCGTTCACCGTCGACCGGACCGGCGTGCCCGTCGTCGTCAAGGTCTCGTACTTCCCCAACTGGAAGGTGGAAGGCGCAGACGGGCCGTGGCGGATCACGCCCAACCTGATGGTCGTCATCCCGACGGAGGAGTCGGTGTCGCTCACCTACGGGAGGACGGGCATCGACATCCTCGCCATGTTCCTGACCCTCGTGGGCCTCGTCGCCCTCGTCGTGCTGTGGCGCCGCCGGGAACCCACCTGGCCGATGGACGCCTGGTACGACGTGCTCGAGAGCACTCCCGACGTCGATGCGGCCCTCGACCGCTGGGTCGATCGTCGTGCGATGGAGCGCGACCCGGCGGTTCAGGACGACCAGCCCGACCAGGTCGATCAGGAAGACGGGGACGACGGGGAAGACGGGGACGACCTGCCGGCCGAACTCGGCGCCGTTGAGGATCCGGGGCAGTCCGGATGAGGGAGCGCCTCCGCCGGTTCGCCGTCGTCGGCCTCGTCGCCACGGCCGTCGACGTCCTGTTGTTGGTGGGGCTCCGCCGGGCCGGATGCACGCTGGTCGTCGCCGACCTCGCCGCACTTGCCGCCGCAGCGCTGGTGGCGCGTCCGATGCACCGGCTGGTCACGCTGCGGGACGACCCCTTCGCTCGCTGGATCCGCTCACCCGGCCTCTTCATCTCGGTCGTGCTGGCCGCCGGTTCGGTCGACCTGCTCGTGCTGGCCCTGCTGGCCCCGACGCAGCCCGGATCGGGCGACTTTGCAGCCAAGGCCGTCGCCGTCGCCGCAGCGGCCGTCGTCCGGAGCCTCGCCTACCGGACGCTCCTCTTCCGGGTGATCCGGCGCGAGCAGGATGAGCCGGCCCGCCGGCCGCCGCCGGAGGGCACCCACCGGCTCTCGGTGGTCGTCCCCGCCTATCGCGAAGCCGACCGGATCGCAGCGACCGTGTCCCGGATCCGGACGGAACTCGCCGCTGTGGTCGAACCCGCCGACCTCGAGGTGGTCGTCGCCGACGATGGATCGGACGACGGGACGGCCGACGCAGCGGTAGCCGCCGGAGCCGACGTCGTGGTCCGGCTGGATCACAACCGGGGCAAGGGCGCCGCACTCCGGGAGGGGGTCCGGGCGGCGTCCGGACGGACGGTGGTATTCACCGACGCCGACCTCGCCTATGCCCCGTCCCAGGTGGCCGGATTCCTCGAGGCCATCGAATCGGGCCACGACATGGTCGTGGGCAGTCGCCGTCACGCCGGATCCATGGACGTCGTCGGAGCCGGTCGCCTCCGACAGGCCGGGGGCCGGCTCGTCAACCTGGCGACCCACGCCCTGCTCCTCGGCCAGTACCGGGACACCCAGTGCGGGCTCAAGGCGTTCCGTGCCGACGTCGCCCGGGCGCTGTTCGACGCCACCACCATCGACGGCTTCGCCCTCGACGTGGAGTTGTTCCACCTCGCCGAGCGCTGGCGCCTCACGCTGGCGGAGGTGCCGGTTCAGGTCGAGCACTCCGAGCGCACGACGGTGCGTGCCCTCCACGACGGGCTTGCCATGCTGGGAAACCTCGTGCTCATCCGCCAACGGGCCCGACGGGGCCGCTACCCGGCCGACGCCGGCCTGCCGGCGCCACGGGGCTGAGTGGGAGACCCCGGTAGCGTGCGCACCGATGGGTGATCCGGCGGCGGTGTTCAAGGCATACGACGTGCGTGGCCTCGTGCCCGAGGAGTTCGACGTCGACCTGGCCCGCTCCATCGGCGGGGCGTATGCCCGGCTGGTCCGGGCCGAGGAGCCGGAGACGACCACGGTGGCCGTCGCCCGCGACATGCGCTCGAGCGGCGAGGGCCTCTCGGCGGCCTTCACCGACGGCGTCACCGCCCAGGGCCTCGACGTCTTCGACATCGGCCTGGCGTCGACCGACATGCTCTACTTCGCCTCCGGCCACCTCGGGGTCCCCGGGGCGGTGTTCACGGCCAGCCACAACCCCGCCGGGTACAACGGCATCAAGATGTGCCTCTCGTACGCCCGACCCATCGGGATCGACACGGGACTCGGCCTCATACGCGACGACGTGCTCGGTGGTGTCGGCGTGGCCGACACGGGCCGGACCGGCACCGTCACGACCGTCGAACTCCTCGACGAGTTCGCCGGGCACGTCCGTTCCTTCGTCGACGTGTCCGTACTCCGCCCGCTCCGGGTGGTGGCCGACACGGCGAACGGCATGGGCGGCCTCGTGGTCCCGGCCGTGTTCGAGGCGCTGCCCGTCGAACTCGAGGTGCTGTTCCCCGAACTCGACGGGACGTTCCCGAACCACCCCGCCGATCCCCTCCAGCCGGCGAACCTGATCGACCTCAGGGACCGGGTCCTCGCAACGGGGGCAGACGTCGGCCTGGCATTCGACGGCGACGCCGACCGGGTCTTCCTGGTCGACGAACGCGCACAACCGGTCTCGGGCACGCTGACCACCGCACTCGTCGCACGGTCGGTCCTGCGGAGGAATCCCGGAGCGACGATCGTGCACAACCTGATCTGCGGCAGCGTGGTCCCCGAGGTCATCGCGGAGTCCGGAGGGCGTGCGGTCCGGACCAGGGTCGGCCACTCGTTCATCAAGGCGGTCATGGCGGAAGAGGAGGCGGCCTTCGGCGGCGAGCACTCGGGCCACTACTACTTCCGCGACAACTGGTACGCCGACTCCGGCCTGGTCGCCGCCCTGATCGTGCTCGAGGAACTCTCCACCTCGGGTGGGACGCTGAGCGGCCTGCTCGAGCCGTTCGACCGGTATGCCGCATCGGGCGAGATCAACACCAGCGTGGGTGATCCCGCAGCGGTGATCGACCGGGTGGCACAGCACTACGCTGGTTCGCCACAGGACCGACTCGACGGCCTCACCGTTGAGCCCGACGGCTGGTGGTTCAACCTCCGACCGTCGAACACGGAGCCGCTGCTCCGGCTCAACCTCGAGGCCGCCGATGCCGAGTCCTGTGCCACACGCGTGGCGGAGGTCAGGGCACTGATCGACGCCGCCGCCTGACCGACTGACCGGAGAATCCGACGATGACACTCGACCCGACGCTCCTCGAGATTCTGGCCTGCCCGGACGACAAGGGTCCGCTGCTCTACTTCGCCGACGAGCACGCCCTCTACAACCCGAGGCTGCGTCGCCGCTATGCGGTCCGGGACGGCATCCCGGTGCTCCTCGTCGACGAGGCCGAAGCCGTTGACGAGGCCGAACACGAGCGCCTGCTCGAGCACGCTGAGGCCACGGGCGTCCACCCCACCTTCGACGCCTGACGGCCACGTCCCGCCGCTTCCGATGGACCGCCTCCTGGGTCGGCTTCAGCACTACGACTGGGGATCGCACACCGCTCTGGCCGCCCTGCGGGGCCTCGAGCCCACGGGCCGGCCTGAGGCCGAGCTCTGGTACGGGGCACACCCCTCGTTGCCGGCGACCGTGGACCGAGGCGCCGGGCCCGAGCCGCTCGACGCCGTAGTCTCCGCAGACCCGTCCTCCGAGCTTGGTCCGGCCGCCGGACTGCGGGACGGCGCCCTGCCGTACCTCGTGAAGTTCCTCGCCTCCGACGCACCACTGTCGATCCAGGCACATCCGGACCGGGCGACCGCCGAGGCCGGTTTTGCCGCCGAGAACGATGCGGACGTTCCCCTCGATTCGCCGAAACGGACGTTCCGGGACGCCCGTGCCAAGCCCGAACTGGTGGTCGCCGTGACGCCGTTCCGGGCGTTGTGCGGCTTTCGCCCGGTCGACGAGGCGATCGGGGTGGCGGCCGCCCTCGGCTTGCCCGACGACCTGATGGCGCCGCTCCGGGAGCGGGGCCCGGTCGCCTGGTCCGACGTCGTGGCCAGAGTCCTTGCCGGCGATCCGGATGGGGCGGTCGACGCACTGGTGGAGCGTTGCAACGGGAAGGTCACCGGGAAATGGACGACGACCGCCGACCTGCTCTTCGAACTGTCGGTCCGGTTCCCCGGAGATGCTGCGCTGGCACTCGTGCCCCTGCTCGCCGAGCACCGCCTCGAGCCCGGTGAGGCGCTCTTCCTCGGTCCCGGCGTCCTCCACGCCTACCTCGGCGGAGTGGCGGTCGAGGTGATGGCCGCCTCCGACAACGTCCTGCGGGGCGGGCTGACCGGGAAGCACGTCGACGTCGACCGTCTCGTCGGGATCATCGACCCGGAAGTGCCGGCGACCGTTGTCCAGCGTCCGGTCCGGGGCATCCACCGCTACGACACCCCCGCCGAGGAGTTCTCGGTGTGGCGACTGGAGGGCGCCGGCGTCGACGTGGACGACCGGTCGGGACCCGACATCGTCGTGTGCGTCGACGGCCTTGCATCCCTTTCGTCCACCGGGGCGAGTGCGGGCGCCCGGCTCGAAGTACCCCCGGGGGGCGCCGCATGGATTCCCTACGCCGACGGCGCCTACCGGCTCGACGCCGAGGGCCTGGCGTACCGGGTCACCGCCGGCGGGCCCGGTGCCTGAGGTGTCGGTGCCGGACGGCCCCGGCGACAGCCCCGGGCCTCGACTGGAGCGTTCGAGCCGGTAGCCTTGCCGCAGCGGCTGCCCGAACGGTGTCAGACGACCCCAGCCCGATCACCGCCCGGCCCCTGCCGGTGCGACAGAACGTTCCGAGAAGCCCGAAGGAGTCGTCATGTCCCTGTACCAAGACCACCGCGTTGCCGACCTGTCCCTGCACGAGTTCGGCCGCAACGAGATTCGCCTGGCCGAGCACGAGATGCCGGGACTCATGGCGCTGCGGGCAGAGTTCGCCGACGAACAACCCCTCGCCGGGGCCCGCATCGCCGGCTCGCTGCACATGACCGTGCAGACGGCGGTGCTGATCGAGACGCTGACCGCCCTCGGCGCCGAGGTCCGCTGGGCCAGCTGCAACATCTTCTCCACCCAGGACCACGCCGCCGCTGCAGCCGTCTGCGGACCCGACGGGTCGCCCGACGACCTGCGCGGCGTCCCGGTCTTCGCCTGGAAGGGCGAGACCCTCGAGGAGTACTGGTGGACCGCCGAGCAGATCCTCCGTTGGCCCGGGGGCCGGGGCCCCAACCTCATCCTCGACGATGGCGGTGACGCCACCATGCTGGTCCACAAGGGTGTCGAGTTCGAGGCCGCCGGCGCCGTCCCGGACGCCACCGACGATGACCCCGAGGAGTGGCACGTCTTCCTCGCCGCGCTGCGCGTCTCGTTGGCCGACGACCCGCAGCGCTGGACGCAGATCGCCGCCGGCATCCGGGGCGTCTCCGAGGAGACCACCACCGGCGTCCACCGCCTGTACCGGATGCAGGAGGCCGGCGAGCTGCTGTTCCCGGCGATCAACGTCAACGACAGCGTCACCAAGTCCAAGTTCGACAACCTCTACGGCTGTCGCCATTCACTCATCGACGGCATCAACCGCGGCACCGACGTGATGATCGGCGGCAAGGTCGCCGTCGTCTGCGGGTTCGGCGACGTGGGCAAGGGCTGCGCCGAGTCGCTGCGGGGCCAGGGGGCCCGGGTGATCGTCACCGAGGTGGATCCGATCTGCGCCCTCCAGGCGGCCATGCAGGGCTACGAGGTCAACACGCTCGAGCGGGTGCTCGAGGTGGCCGACATCTTCGTGACGGCGACGGGCTGCAAGGACGTGATCAGCGCCGAGCACATGTCCCGCATGAAGCATCAGGCGATCGTCGGCAACATCGGACACTTCGACAACGAGATCGACATGGCCGGCCTGGTGCGCATGTCCGACGTCCAACGCGTGACGATCAAGCCACAGGTCGACGAGTTCGTGTTCCCCGACGGGCACTCGGTGATCGTGCTCTCCGAGGGCCGGCTCCTCAACCTCGGCAACGCCACGGGGCACCCCAGCTTCGTGATGTCGGCCAGCTTCTCGAACCAGGTCCTGGCCCAGATCGAACTGTACGCCGGGGCGGAGGCCTACGGCCGTGGCGTCGCGACGCTGCCGAAGGAACTGGACGAGAAGGTGGCCCGACTGCACCTCGGCGCCCTCGGCGTGCGCCTGACCGAACTGTCCGACGACCAGGCCGACTACCTGGGCGTCGCAACGGACGGTCCGTTCAAGCCCGACCACTACCGGTACTGAGCCGAACGGAGTCGGGAAGGGTGCCCACCACCATCGTCTGCGGTATCTGCGGGGGGGCCGGCGCCGGCAAGTCAACCCTTGCGGGGGCCGTGGTCGAGATCCTGGAGCAGCTCGGAATCGGCGTGGCCTTGCTGCCCTTCGACGACTACTACCGCGATCATGGGCACCTCGGGGTCGCCGAGCGGGCACTCGTCAACTACGACCACCCCGACTCGCTGGACCTCGGGCGGTTCGCCGCTGACCTGGGCGACCTGGCCGATGGCCGCCCGGTGGACGTGCCCATCTACGACTTCACCGACCACTGTCGCCGCCCGGAGTCACGACGCCTTTCGCCGCAGCCCGTGGTCATCACGGAGGGCATCCTGCTGCTCGCTACCCCGGACGTCCGCCGGCTCCTGGACGTGGCCGTCTTCATCGACGTACCCGAGGACATCCGCCTGGAGCGGCGCATCGTCCGCGACGTCGAAGAGCGGGGGAGGACGCCGGAGAGTGTGCGGGCGCAGTTCGCAGCGACCGTGGCGCCGATGCATGAGCGATTCGTGGCGCCGTCCGCCGCCCATGCAGACGGGCTCGTCGACGGGACGGGAGACCTCGCCGAGCAGGCCGCAGACCTGGCCGCCCTGCTCGTCGACCGCCTGGGCGGGGACGCCACCATCGAGGGTGTCGCACCCCACTCCTAACGTCAGTGGCATGTCGACGCCACGCAGAACGACCGACTGTCGGACCTGTCCGCTGGCGGGGACCGGGCCCTGCCAGGCGTGCGTCGCACACCTTGGACCCGAACCCCTCGTCCGGACGCCATGGGGCGTGGACCGCATCCGGGTGCTGGGGCGATACGAGGGGCCGGCCGGCGTGCTGGTACGGGGCCTCAAGTTCGCCAACCGACGCTCGCCGGTCCGGGCGCTGGGGGCCGCCCTTGCCGGAGCCAGCCGTCGGAATGGCGATCTCCCCGACCTGGTGACCTGGATCCCGAGCACCGTGGAGCGTCGCAACCGGCGTGGCATCGAACACGCAGCCCTGCTCGCCCGGGCCACCGGACGCGAACTCGGCGTCCCCGTGCGCCGCTTGCTGCTCCGGGCGCCGGGCCCTCCCCAGTCGACCCGGAGCCTCCGTCAGCGCCGACGCGGTCCGACGCTGCGCCCGCGCCGGTTCACCCCCGGTGCCTCCGTCGTCGTCGTCGACGACGTGGTGACGACGGGGACGTCGCTCTCCACCGCAGCCGCTGCGCTACGGGCGGCCGGAGCGTCCCGGGTCTCGGCGGTCGTCGTCGCTGCCACGACCGCCGACAACGGGACGCGTTCGAGGCGCAGCCCCCGTCGGTAGTGTCCGGCGCATGGATCCCGAGGTGCCCGCAGAGGACGAAGAGGTCCGCGATTCCCTGCCGGCCGACCTCGACGTCGCTGCCGCCATGGGCGACTACGTCTTCCCCGACAACAGCCGTCGGCGCATCCCCGGATTCGTCTACCTCTGCCTGGGTATCGCCGCGCTGGTCCTCGCCGTCGTCGCCGACGGGTCACCGTTGGTCAACGATGGCTTTCTGGTCGGGGGCGCTGCCCTCGTCGTGTTGGGCGCCTACCACCTGCAGGCCGGATGGCACGTCGCCTATGACGAGCGCGAGGCCCTGGTCGGAGCCACCCGTGCGGTCGGCTTCCCGATCGGGCACGCCTCGGCACAGATGGCGTGGCGGGGCCTGCGCAGCCGACCCACGTGGCGGATCCTGCTGTACTCGAACGAATCCCCGCCCGACCGGCGAGGGTTGGTCCTGGTCGACGCCGTCGACGGATCGATCGTGGCCCAGTTCGTCGAGGACAACCCCGAGGACTGGTCGACGGGCTGACCCTGGGGTCGCACGCACCCGGAACACCGCCCTGATGGCGTGTCCGGTGGCATGCAGGGGGAGTCAACCTCCGTCAACGCTCCACTGGTAGCGTGGATCCGTTCTCGACCCTGCCCGCAGCATCCCGCAGGGCACCGCCCGGGTGACAGGAGGCCTCACATGCTGGACGGAAACTGGCGTGCAGCCGTCGATCGCGGTCTGACGCCCATCGGTCGCAGCCTGCGGCGCACGGGCATCTCGGCCGACGCGGTCACGACCACCGGGATCGTGATGGCCAGCGCCGCCGCCGTCAGCATCGGACTCGGATACCTCCGATTCGGCCTGCTCTTCCTCGTCCTGACCGGGATCCCCGATGCCCTCGACGGTGCCGTGGCGAAGGCCTCGGGCACGTCCTCCAAGCGCGGCGCCTTCTTCGACTCGGTCTCCGACCGGATAACCGACGCCCTGCTGTTCGGCGGCATCGCCTGGCACTTTGCCGGGACCGAGCCCGGCAGCACCATGATGCTCCCCGTGGCCGTCATGGCCGCCGCCATGCTCGTGTCGTACATGCGGGCAAAGGCCGAGTCGCTGGGCTTCGACGCCAAGGGCGGCCTGATGGAACGGGCGGAACGGTTCATCGTGCTCGGCGTGGGACTGCTCTTCGCCGAGGTCCTGATCCCCGTCCTGTGGTTGATGCTCGTGCTGACGCTCGTCACGGCGGTGCAACGCTTCGTCAAGGTGTGGCGCCAGGCCGGCCTCGAGCGCGAGGCGCCCTACCGCCGTCGGGCCGAACGCCGCCGCCAGTTGCGCACCGACCGGCGTGCCGAACGTCGGGCCCGCCTGGCCGCACGCCGCAGCAGGCTCGACCACTAACTGATCGACGTGGCCGCCCGCTCGGTCGCCCTCGGCTACCGGCTGGGCTCGAAGGCGGCTCAGGTCGTTCCCTGGCGGATCGGGGAAGCTGCATCGAGGGGGCTCGGCCGTGTCGTCGGCCGCTTCGGCTCGGATCGCCGACGCCTCGTCGAACGACACGTCCGACGGGTGCGTGGCGCAGGGCTGACGGGCCCCGACCTTCGACGGGCCGTCGACGACGTCTTCGCCTCGTACGCCAACTACTGGTTTCAGAGCCTGCGGCTCCCCGCCATGAACCCGGACGAGATCGACGCCGGCTTCACCGAGGAGGGCTTCGACCACGTCATCGAGGCCCAGGAGTCCGGTCGGGGGGTGATCCTCGCCCTGCCCCACCTCGGGGGATGGGACTGGGCAGGTTCCTGGGTGAGTCGGGTCGTGGGGTTCCCGGTGGCCGCAGTGGTCGAACCGCTCGAGCCGCCGGAACTGTTCGAGTGGTTCCGCGACTACCGGCGGTCGTACGGCATCGAAGTCATCGCACTGGGCCCCGAGGCTGGTGGCGACGTGCAGCGGGCGCTGCGCGAGGGTGCCGTCATCGTGCTGCTGAGCGACCGGCACGTCGGCGGTGCCGGCGTCGAGGTCGAGTTCTTCGGTGAGGTGACGACCCTTCCCGCCGGCCCGGCGATCCTCGCCCTCCGGACCGGGGCGGCCCTGATCCCGGCCACCGCCTACATCCGGCGCCGGGGCTGCCACGGAGTGGCGCGTCCGCCCATCCCGGTGGAGCGCGAGGGACGGTTCCGCGAGGACGTCGTGCGGGTCACGCGTGCCCTGGCCGCCGAGTTGGAGGACCTGATCCGGGCAGAGCCCGAACAGTGGCACGTCCTCCAACCCAACTGGCCCAGCGATCGCGTCGGCTTGGGTGGCCCGGACGAGGGCTAGCGTCGACGTCGTGCGCATCGGCCTGGTCTGCCCGTACAGCCTGACGCTGCCCGGTGGCGTCCAGGGCCAGGTACTCGCCCTGGCACGCGCACTGCGGGCATCGGGCCATCCGACGCGGGTGCTCGGACCCTGTGACGGTCCACCACCCGACGCTGGCGTCACACCACTTGGAAACAGCATCCCCACGGCCGCCAACGGCTCCGTGGCACCGATCGCCCCCGACGTCTCCTGTGCTCTCCGCACGATCCGGGCACTCAGGGACGAGGAGTTCGATGTGCTGCACCTGCACGAGCCGCTGGCCCCGGGACCCACCGTGACGGCGCTGTTCCTGGCGTCGATCCCGATGGTGGGCACCTTCCACGCCGCCGGAGGAAGCCGCGCCTACGACCTGTTGAACCAGCCGCTGCGCTGGCTCCGACACCGGCTCGACGCATCGTTCGCCGTGTCGGAGGACGCAGCGGCCATGGCCGGTGGTGCGCTCGGCGGCGAGTACGAGGTGCTGTTCAACGGCGTCGAGACCGACCGCTGTGCAGCAGCCGATCCATGGCCGACCGACGGGCCGACGGTCCTCTTCGTCGGCCGGCACGAACCTCGCAAGGGGCTGGGCGTCCTCCTCGAGGCGCTGCAGCACATGTCGGGCGACGTGCGGGCCTGGGTGGCGGGCGATGGCCCCGAGACCGAGGAACTCAGGCGGCGCACGGCCGGCGATCCCCGGGTGGAATGGCTCGGACGAATCGACGAGCAGGAGAAGCTCTCCCGGATGCGGGGCGCTGACGTCTTCTGCGCCCCATCGCTGCGCGGCGAGTCGTTCGGCGTGGTGCTCCTCGAGGCGATGGCGGCTGCTACGCCGGTGGTGGCCGGTGACATCGCCGGCTACGCACGGGTGGCCCGTCCGGGCAGCGAGGCGGTGCTCGTGCCGCCCGACGACGCCGCCGCCCTCGCCGTCGCGCTCGAGAAGGTGCTCGGCGAGCCGGGCCTGCGTGGAGACCTCGTGGCCAACGGGCTCGTCCGGGCAGAGGAGTTCTCGATGCGGCGCCTGGCCGACCGGTACCTCGAGGCCTACGAGGGCGTCGTCGGCTGATTTGTCCGCCAGACCAGCGGTGCGGTCGCGGTCGCCATATCATGCGAGCCGATGTCCCGACCGAGATGCCGAGCATGACCATCAGACTCTCCCCAACGGTGTTCCTTGCCCTCCTCGTGGGGCTCGCCGTGGGCCTCGTCGCAATGCTCGTCCTCGGCACCGGCGTTCTCGGACTCGGCGGCGGTGTCCTCTGCCTCGTTGTGGCCGCACGACTGGGCGTTGTCGCCGGCCGGCGTTCCGCTGACCGACTGCTCCAGGTCGTCGGGACACGACCGGCGTCTCCCCAGGACTACCCCCGCCTCCACAACGCCATCGACGGGCTCTGCCTGGCGCAGGGGATCGATCCACCGCCACTCCACGTCGTCGACGTGCCGACGGGCAATGCGGCGGTGCTCGGATCTCCGGATCCCGTCCTCGTCTTCACCGCCGGTGCCCTCGATGCGCTCGAGGTGGTCGAGCTCGAAGGCCTCGTCGCCGACCTGCTGGTGCGCGCCACTGACGGTGACCTTGCCGCACAGACCGGGGCTGCCGCCTTCGGAGGCCTCCCCGGGTCGGGCAGGATGCGTCGTCGGTGGGTTCGACCGGACCGCCAGGTCAGGTTCGACCTGGAAGCGGCGTCGGTGACGCGCTACCCGCCGGGCCTCCAGCGTGCGCTCAGCGCCCTTGCGGGGCTCGGTTCCGCCGTTCCGTCGGCACCCGTGGCCAGTGCCCACCTCTGGGTGCTCCAGCCCGGGGGCTCTCCGGAGACCGCAACGGCCGCCCACCCGCCCGTGGACCTCCGGCTCGCGGCGCTCGGCGAGGCGTAGTGCGCGTCCGGCTTGCCGGATGCGCCCTCCTGCTCCTGGCCGCGGCTGCCTGCGGCGGTGGCGAAGGCGAAGGCGGCGGGTTGAGCAGCGTGTCGTCGACCACTTCGACGATGAGTACCAACGGGGCGACACCGACGACGGGTACTCCGGGGACAGCGTCGACGCCCTCGACGACGAAGACCACCGGGGCGACGTCGACGACGGAGATCGCCGGGACCCCGGGGACAACGGGTCCGGGGACCGGGTCGCCTTCCGGTGACGACGATCCGACCGTCATGCCGAGCACGACCGAGGACATCGTCACCTCGCCCACCGTCGGGACCGAGTTCGGGGGCACCGAGGTGGTGGTCGACGGGGCCACGACGACCACGACCGAGGCGCCCTGGGACGGCCTGACGATGCCGTTGACCGGAGAGCCGGCACCGACCGGATTGCCGGAGCGCCCGGCGCTGGTGGTCAAGGTCGGCAACAACGACGGGCGGTCGTTGCCACAGGTCGGCCTCGAGGTCGCCGACATCGTCTACGAGGTCATGGTCGAGAACTACGTGACCCGCTTCATCGCCGTCTACCACAGCGAGTTGCCGGAGGCCGTCCGTCCGGTCCGCTCGGCCCGATCGAGCGACATTGACCTGTTGGCGAACCTCGACCGCCCGATCTTCGCCTACTGGGGGAGCAACGCCGGGGTCGCCGAGGAAGTCGGCGAAGCGGAGCGCCTCGGCCTGCTCCAGGCCAGGTCCACGATGGGAAGGGGGCAGGAGCACTTCCATCGTGACGACTCGAGAAAGGCTCCCTACAACGGCGTGCTCGACCCGGCGAGCGTCGTCAACTCACTGGATGGTCCGACCCCACCGCCCGGCCCGATCATCTCCTACGGACCGGTGCCGGCGTCCGCGGTGCGCACATTCGGCGTCCGTTGGACCATGGCGAACCGCGATATCGCCTTCGTCTGGGACACCGGGTCCGAGCAGTGGATCCGATACCAGGACGGGGTTCCCCACCTCGACGCGAACGGGGTTCCGCTCGCCGCCGACAACGTGCTCAAGTTGACGGTCGGCTACCGGAGGTCCGACGCTGACTCGATCTCTCCGCAGTTGCTGAGCATCGGATCGGGCGACGGCTGGCTGTTCCGCGACGGGACCGTCACCGGGATCGTCTGGAGCCGGCAGTTCATCGCCGACGGGTGGACGATCCTCGACGACGACACGGGCCAGCTCCTGCACCTCGACCAGGGGTCGACCTGGGTGCTCATGGCCCGCCTCGGCGAGGGTGAGATCCTCGATGCCCGGGAGGCTCGTGCACTGACCGGTTGACGCTCCGCCTCCACGGCGACGCCCCGCCGGACGCAGCCGTAGACTCGCCGACATGAGCGAAACGAACCGTTCCACCGGAACGCAACTGGTCAAGCGAGGACTCGCCGAGATGCTCAAGGGTGGCGTCATCATGGACGTCGTCGACGCCGGGCAGGCACGCATCGCCGAGGATGCCGGCGCCACGGCCGTGATGGCCCTCGAGCGGGTTCCCTCCGACATTCGACGCGACGGCGGCGTGGCCCGCATGTCCGACCCCGAGATGATCGAGGCGATCCAGGCGGCCGTCACCATCCCGGTCATGGCCAAGGCCCGAATCGGCCACTTCGCCGAAGCCCAGATCCTCGAGTCCCTCGGCGTCGACTACGTCGACGAGAGCGAGGTGCTCACTCCGGCCGACGAGGCGCACCACATCGACAAGTGGGCGTTCACCGTGCCGTTCGTCTGCGGTGCGACCAACCTCGGTGAGGCGCTCCGTCGGATCTCCGAGGGCGCCTGCCTGATCCGCTCGAAGGGCGAGGCCGGCACAGGCAACATCGTCGAGGCCGTCCGGCACCTGCGGTCGATCCTGGGCGACCTGCGCAGGATCACCCAGGCCGACGCCGCCGAACTGTTCGACTGGGCCAAGCAACTGCGGGCTCCGCTGCCGCTGGTCCAGGAGGTCGCCGACACCGGCCGGTTGCCGGTTCCGATGTTCTGCGCCGGCGGCATCGCCACCCCGGCGGACGCCTCGCTCGTCATGCAACTGGGTGCCGAGGCGGTCTTCGTCGGATCCGGGATCTTCAAGAGCGACGATCCCGCACCCCGGGCCCGCGCCATCGTCGAGGCCACGACGAACTTCGCCGACCCGACCCTGCTCGCCAAGGTCAGCCGCGGCCTCGGCGACGCCATGCCGGGGCTCGAAATCGGCTCGCTCGAAACCCGCCTGGCCGACCGAGGCTGGTAACCCGGACATGAAGGTTGGTGTCCTGGCGCTCCAGGGGGCGTTCGCCAGCCATGCAGCGATGCTCGACGAGGCGGGGGCGACCCCGGTCGAGGTTCGCCGGGCCGACGAGTTGGCGGGGGTCGACGCCCTGGTCATGCCCGGCGGCGAGTCCACGACCATGTCGATGCTGCTCGACATCACGGAGCTCCGCGAACCACTCGCTGACCGGCTGGCCGACGGGATGCCCGTACTGGGCACCTGTGCCGGGATGATCCTCCTGGCCGTCGAGGTCCTCGACGGACGGTCGGACCAGCGGTCCCTGGGCGTCATCGACCTCGACGTCCGGCGCAACGGCTACGGACGCCAGGTCGACTCCTTCGAGACCGACCTCGAGGTCGACGGCCTCGAGGGCACGTTCCACGGCGTCTTCATCCGGGCGCCCCTGGTCGAGCGGGTCGGTCCTGCCGTCAAGGTGCTCGCCGAGGTGGAGGGGCGGCCCGTGCTGTGCCGACAGGGCAACGTCCTCGTGTCGGCCTTCCATCCCGAACTGGCGGGTGACGCCCGCATCCACCGACGGTTCCTCGAGGCGGCCTTCGCCTCCGGTTCCGGAACCACCTGAGCGCGAAGGGAGCAGCAACGCCGTGTCCGGTCACTCCAAGTGGGCGACGATCAAGCACAAGAAGGGCGCCGCCGACGCCAAGCGCGGCAAGCTCTTCGCCAAGCTGATCAAGCAGGTCGAGGCGGCGGCGCGCCAGGGCGGCGGCGACCAGGACGCCAACCCGACCCTGCGGACGATGTTCCAGAAGGCCCGCGACGCCTCGGTCCCGCTCGACACCATCGAGCGGGCGGTGAAGCGGGGCATCGGCGAGCTCGACGGAGTCGTCTACGAGTCGGTCACCTACGAGGGCTATGCACCGCACGGCGTGGCGCTCTACGTCGAGACCCTGACCGACAACCGCAACCGCACCAGCTCCGACGTGCGCTCGGTCCTGGTCAAGAACGGTGGTTCCCTCGCCGAACCGGGATCTGTGGCCTGGCAGTTCGAGCGCAAGGGGGTCGTGCTGCTGCCGGGGGCCACCGACGAGGACGAGATCATGCTGGCGGCCCTCGATGCCGGCGCCGAGGACCTGGTCGACGACGGCGGCATCTGGCGGCTGACCTGTGAGGCCTCCGACCTTCCGACCGTGCGTGAGGCCGTCGAGGCGGCCGAGATCGCCTTCGACTCTGCCGACGTCACGATGGTGGCCACCTCGACGGTCGGGGTCGGGACGGTCGAGGCGGCGAAGGCCGTCCTGCGGGTCATCGACCTGCTCGACGACCTCGACGACGTCCAGGACGTCCACGCCAACTTCGACATCCCCGACGAGGTGTTTGCTGCCCTCGAGGCCTGATTCCCGGAGCGGCACCGGTCCCCCTGCCGGAGACCCGCACTGCTAGAGTCGTACATATGTTCGTTCTGGGGATCGATCCCGGCCTCACCCGTTGTGGCTACGGCGTGGTCGAGCGGCTGTCCGCCCGGCGCAACAGGGCCGTCGCCGCCGGAGTCCTGCGCACTGATCCCGCCGACGACATTCCGGTCCGCCTCGCCGAACTCCAGGCTGAGGTCCGTGGGCTGCTCGACGAGTACCGGCCCGACGCCGTGGCGATCGAGCGGGTGCTGTTCCAGGTCAACGTGCGGACGGCGATGCAGGTCGGGCAGGCGGCGGGCGTCGTGATGGCCGAGGCAGCGTCGTCGGGATGCCGGGTCGCCCTCTACTCGCCGAACGAGGTGAAGTCGGCCGTCGCCGGATGGGGTGGCGCAGACAAGCGACAGATGGAGCAGATGGTCCGTACCCAGCTCGGCATCGATCAGCCGCTGCGGCCCGCCGATGCCTCCGACGCCGTGGCAGTCGCCCTCTGCCACCTGGCCATGGTGCCCATGGCCGACGCCGTGGCCCGCAGGGAATCGTCGTGATCGGATCACTGCGCGGCCGACTGCTCGAATGCGGCCAGGACGGTCACGTGCTGCTCGAGGTCGGGGGCGTCGGCTACCGCATCACGGTCACGCCCACCACCGCCTACCGGCTGGGCGAGGAGTCCGACGACGAGGTCTTCGTCCACGTCCACCACCACATCCGCGAAGCCGACCAGGCCCTGTTCGGCTTCCTCGACCGCGCTGAGCGGGCCTGCTTCGAGGCGCTCCTCTCCGCACACGGCGTCGGGCCGTCGCTGGCGCTGGCCGTACTCGGCGTCCACGGCCCCGACGAACTGGCGAAGGTCGTCGCCGTCGACGACGTCGCCGCGCTCTGCCTCGTCCCGGGCATCGGCAAGAAGACCGCAGCCCGACTCCTCGTCGACCTCAAGGGCGCCATCGACCTGCCCGTCGACGGAGTGCCCGCCGCCGGGAACGGTGGAGGCCCCCGCTCGGCGCTGACCGAGGTACAGGAGGCCCTGGGTGGCCTGGGCTACTCCCCGGAAGAGGTCCGGTCGGTCCTCGTCGACCTGGCCGGCGACGATTCGGCCGACCTCCTGCGCGAGGCCCTACGACGCCTGGCGAGGGCATAGGACCGTGGCACGCGACGAGCTGCTGTCCCCGGAGGCCGAACCGGAGGAGGTCGAGGCCGAGGTCGGGCTCCGACCGCGACGCCTCGACGAGTTCGTCGGCCAGGAGGAGCTCAAGGGCCACCTCCGGGTGATGCTCGAGGCTGCCCGCCAGCGGGGCCAGGCGGCCGACCACTTCCTCTTCGGCGGCCCACCCGGCCTCGGCAAGACCACGCTGGCGCACATCGTCGCCGCCGAGATGGGCGCCGAACTCCTCGTGACCTCGGGTCCGGCGCTTGAACGGGCCGGCGACCTGGCGGCCATCCTCACCAAGCTCGAACCGGGCGACGTCCTCTTCATCGACGAGATCCACGGACTGGCCCGGGCCGTCGAGGAGATCCTGTACCCGGCCATGGAGGACTACGAGCTCGACATCGTGCTGGGAAAGGGGCCGGCCGCCCGCTCGATCCGGCTCGAACTGCCACGGTTCACCCTCGTCGGCGCCACGACCCGGACCGGCCTCATCACCGGTCCGCTGCGCGACCGCTTCGGGCTGACCGCCCGGCTCGACTACTACGAGCCAGCCGACCTGCGCACGATCGTGCGTAGGGCGGCCGGCATCCTCCACGTCGCCCTCGACGAGGAGGGTGCCACCGAGATCGCCCGGAGGTCCCGGGGAACTCCACGCATCGCCAACCGCCTGCTGCGCCAGGTACGCGACTTCGCACAGGTCGAGCGCCCCGAGACCGGCGGACGGATCGGGGGCGACACGGCCCGTGAGGGCCTCACCTTCTTCGCTGTCGACGAACTCGGACTCGACAAGCCCACCCGGGCGATCCTGGCCTCACTGTGCGAGATGTTCGGCGGCGGGCCCGTCGGGCTCAAGACGCTCGCCATCAGCATCGGCGAGCCGGAGGACACGGTCGAGGACGTCTACGAGCCGTTCCTGATCCAGCAGGGCCTGCTGATGCGCACGCCCAAGGGGCGAGTCGCCACCTCGGCGGCCTTCGGGCACCTCGGCCTTCCCTCGCCACCCGACGGCCGGGCGAAGGCCCTCTTCGGCGACTGACCACCGCAACTGCACCCGTCCTAGGATCGGTCGTCGTGCGACCGGCCGACTTCGCCTACGACCTGCCGGCAGCGTCGATCGCCCAGGTGCCGCTCGTGGATCGCCCGTCCGCCCGACTCCTCGTCGACCTCGGCGACGGGATCCGACACCTCACGGTCCGCGACCTCCCGGAACTGGTCCGTCCCGGCGACGTGATCGTGCTCAACGACACGAAGGTGCTGCCCGCCCGCCTCCGCCTCGCCAAGGAGTCCGGCGGGGCGGTCGAGGTGCTGTTGCTCGAACGGGTCGGCGGCACCGGAACCTGTGAGACCTGGGAGGCACTCGTGAGGCCCGGTCGACGGGTCGCCCCGGGGACCGTCCTGCGGCCCGGCCCCGACCTCACGGCCACGGTCGGCGGGGACCTGGGCGAGGGCCGACGCCTGGTCCAGCTCGATGCCGCCGAAGGCGTGTTGGCCGCACTGGACCGCCACGGTGAGATGCCGCTGCCCCCCTACCTCACGACGGTGCTCGACGACCCCGACCGCTACCAGACCGTCTACGCCGACCGACCAGCCTCGGCAGCGGCGCCGACCGCCGGGCTCCACCTCACCGACGACCTCCTGGATGCGTGCCGGGAGGCGGGTGCGGGCATCGAACGCCTCGAACTCGTCGTCGGCCTCGACACTTTCCGGCCGATCGTCGTCGACGACCTCGACGACCACCGGATGCACAGCGAGGCGTACGAGGTGCCGACAGCGACCCTCGATGCCTGTCGGGCCGCAGACCGGGTCCTTGCCGTCGGAACCACGACGGTCCGGGCCCTCGAGTCGGCAGCGCGGGGTGGGGCCGCCGGTCGCACCGACCTGTTCATCCGCCGGCCCTTCGACTTCGAAGTCGTCGACCTTCTGCTCACCAACTTCCACCTGCCGGGATCCACCCTGCTGGTGATGCTCGAAGCCTTCGTCGGCCACGGCTGGCGAGACCTGTATGCGACGGCGCTGGCCGAGGGGTATCGGTTCCTTTCCTTCGGCGACGCCATGCTGGTGGCACCAGGTGACAGCGGAGGCGACTCATGAGGTCCGACTTTCATGCGGAAGCCACCGACGGGGGTGCCCGTGCCGGGTCGGTGACGACGCCCGGCGGTCCGTTCCGGACCCCCTGCTTCATGCCCGTGGGGACCCGTGGGGCGGTGCGGCACCTTTCGTCCACGGACCTGGCCGACCTGGGTGCCGAGGTGGTGCTCGCCAACACGTACCACCTGATGCTGCGGCCCGGCGCCGACGTCGTCCGCGACCTCGGTGGCCTCGGCGCCTTCGCCGCCTGGGACGGCCTCACCCTCACGGACTCGGGTGGCTACCAGATCTTCTCCCTGCAGCCCAGGGTCGACGACGACGGGGCGGTATTCCGGTCGACGTACGACGGGAGCACCCACCGCCTGACGCCGGAGGGTGCTGCGCAGGTGCAGGCTGACCTTGGCGCCGACATCCAGATGGTCCTCGACGTGTGCCCGGCGCTCCCTGCGCCCGACCAGGTGCTCCGCGAGGCGGTCGAGCGGACCGCCGCCTGGGCGGACCGGGGTCGTCGAGCCTTCCTCGAGCACCCCGATGCGTCGGAGCGGCAGTGCCAGTTCGGGATCGTGCAGGGAGGGGTCGACGCGACGCTGCGGGCCGAGAGCGCCGAACGCACGGTGGGGATCGGGTTCGACGGATACGCAGTGGGTGGGCTGAGCGTGGGGGAGACGCGCGATGAGATGCTCGAACCGCTCTCGGCGGCCGTCGACCTCCTGCCCGCAGACCAGCCCCGCTACTTCATGGGACTGGGCGACCCGGCCGGCCTCGTCGAGGTCGTCGCCCGGGGCATCGACATGTTCGACTGCGTGCTCCCCACCCGCCACGCCCGCCACGGCACGATCCTCACCTCGGCGGGTCGCCTCAACCTGCGCAACGCCCGCTTCGCCACCGACGAGTCCCCGCTCGACCCGGACTTCCCCTCGAGCCCGGCTGCGCCCTGGAGCCGCGCCTACCTGCGCCACCTGCTGCTCACCGACGAGCCGACTGGCCGGCGCCTGCTGACGCTGCACAACCTGGCCTGGCTGTTCGACTTCGTGGAACGGCTGCGAGCCTCGATCGTGGAGGGCCGCTTCGAGGCGTTCCGGACGGAGACGCACGCCGTCTGGGGATGAGGTCCGGCACGCTCATCTGCATCAGAACACGCCCCGCCGCGTAGGCTTTCCCGGTCCGCCGGTCGTTTCAACAGGGATTGCGCTTGCCATGTCATTTCTTCCCATCATCCTCATGTTCGGGGTTCTGTACATGGTCATGATCCGGCCCCAGCAGAAGAGGGCCCGCGAGCATCGCGACCTCGTGGGGTCGATCGCCGCTGGCGATGAGGTCGTGACCACCGCCGGCATCTTCGGCGTTGTCTCCGAGGTTGAAGGTGACGTCGTCTGGCTCGAGGTTGCCAAGGATCTCGAACTGAAGGTGTTGAAGTCGACCGTCGACCGCCGACTCGGCCAAGACGCTTCCGACGAGCCCGAGAACCCGATCGAGGACTGAACCGCCGGTCCCGGCCCGACACCCGACGCCTCCCCCTCTCCGACCGCCTCCATGTTCCGCCGTCAGGTCGTACTGCTCGTCGGCATCCTCGTGGTGTCCGCGGCCGCCTCGGCCCTGACACTCCTCTGGCACAACGAGCCCCTGCTCGGCCTCGACCTCCAGGGCGGCGTGTCTGTGCGACTCACCGCCAGTGAGCCGGCCACCGAGGAGATGCTCGACCAGTCTGTCGAGATCATCCGGAACCGCGTCGACGCCCTCGGCGTGGCCGAACCGGAGATCTCCCGCACCGTCGACGGCGTCATGGTCTCGCTTCCCGGCGTCGACGACCAGGAGCGGGCGCTCGAGTTGGTGGGCACGACGGCAGAGCTCCGGTTCCGTCCGGTCTGCGAGGTCCTGCCGGTGGCCATCGCCGGCACGCGTGGATCGGAGGGCAGCGGCAACATGGCCGCCGAACCGTTCGCCTCGTGCAACCTGGTGCGCGGCGGCACAATTCGCCCCGCCACAGGAGACGACGGCCTGACGCCCCCCGAGGCCGACATCGCCGAGGACTTCGTGATCCTCGGCGGATCCGGCACGGGGAGCACCGGGGGCTACCGGTACGTGCTGGCCCCAACGGTCCTCACTGGTGACGCCCTCGAGGACGCAGACGCCGACTTCATCGACTTCCGTTGGCAGGTCGGCGTGACCCTGGAGAAGGGCGCCGCCGGCATCGACGTCTTCAACGACGCCTCCGCCAGGTGCTTCCGGGGCGACGAGTCGTGCCCTCAGCTGCCGGGGTACACCAACGGGCTGATCGCCATCGTCCTCGACGGCGAGGTCATCACGGCGCCGCAGATCCGGGCGTCGGGCTTCGAGCGCGACCGCATCGTCATCTCTGGCTCGTTCGAGAAGCAGGAGGCCGAGGACGTGGCCCTGGCGCTTCGCTACGGCGCCCTCCCGGTCGAGTTGGTCGCCGAGAACACCCGCGTCGTCTCCGCGACCATCGGTCAGGACTCCCTCGATGCAGGCATCGTGGCGGGCCTCGTCGGCCTGCTGCTGGTCGCCCTCTTCATCGTCGGGTACTACCGGCTGCTCGGCCTCGTCGCCATGGCCAGCCTGGCGGTGTCCGGCTCGATGCTGTGGTCGATCGTGGCCCACCTCGGCACCCAGTCGGGCCTGGCGCTGACGCTCGCCGGCATCACCGGGATCATCGTCGCCGTAGGCGTGTCCGTCGACTCCAACGTCGTGTACTTCGAGCATCTCAAGGAGGACATCCGCGACGGCCGAACCGCCCGGTCGGCGGTGGACCGTGCCTTCCCGATCGCCTTCGCCACGATCGTCAAGGCTGACACGGCGTCGCTCATCGGAGCGGCCCTTCTCTGGTGGCTCACCGTTGGTGCCGTCCGCGGCTTCGCCTTCTACCTCGGCCTGGCCACGATCCTGGACCTGGTGGCGACCTACTTCTTCATGGGGCCGATGGTCCGGGTGCTGGCGAGGACCTCCTGGTTCGCCCAGCGGCCGAGCCTCTTCGGCCTTCCTGCATCCGGCGCCGTGGTCCGACCTGAGCTGAAGGCGAGCACCCCGTGATCGCCGTGCTCCGGGGCCTGTACGCCGGCGAGACGGTGATCGACTTCCCCCGGTGGTGGCGCGTCGCCGCCCTGGCCTCGGGTATCGCACTCCTCCTGAGCCTTGGGTCGTTCGGACTGCGCGGCCTCGAGCTCGGCATCGACTTCGCCGGGGGCACCTCCTACGAGGTGGCGGCCCCGGATGCGTCGGTGTCCGATGCCCGCAGCCTCCTCAGCCGGTTCGGCGCCGACGGCGCCAGGATCCAGGTCGTCGACGGGGACATGATCCGGATCCGATCCGACATCGACGACCCCGCCCGGGCTGCTGAGATCCGCGACGCCCTCTCCACCGAACTGGGACCGGTCGAGACCTTCGAGCAGGTGGGCCCCACCTGGGGCGACGAGGTCACTGACAAGGCGGTGCGTGCACTCGTCGTGTTCTTCCTCGTCGTGGCCCTGTACATCAGCGCCCGGCTGGAGTGGAAGATGGCAGCCGGGGCATTGGCGGCGGTCGCCCACGACATCGTCGTCAGCGTCGGCGTCTACTCGCTGCTCGGCGTCGAGGTGACGCCGGCGACCGTGATCGCCTTCCTGACGATCATGGGCTACTCGCTCTACGACACGATCGTCGTCTACGACAAGGTCCGGGAGATGACGGGCCGCCTCGGTGCGACCGAGCGCTACACCTATACCGAGTTGATGAACCTGGCCCTCAACCGGGTGGCCATGCGCTCGATCAACACCAGCGTGACCTCTGCGCTGCCCGTGCTGTCGCTGCTCATGGTCGGCTCGGTGGCGCTTGGCGCCACCGCCCTGCGCGAGTTCGCCCTCGCCCTGCTCGTGGGCATCATCGTCGGCTCGTACTCGTCGCTGTTCCTCGCCGCTGCCATGGTGGCCCGCCTCAAGGAGGGTGAGCAGCGCTGGGTGCAGATCCGGAGCAAGCTTGCCGGTCGCGGCCTGCTCGACGGGCCGACACGGACCATCAGGCGCGACGAGGCCTCGGCACCCGATTCCCGGTCCAGCGAATCGCCCGGCCGGTCCAAGGGCCCGGCCCGCCGGCGGCCCGCTCCCGCGGCCCGGCCAGGAGGCTCGGGGAGTGGGACACCGCCCCGTCCCCGCAAGAAGCGGCGGAACTGACACCCCCCTCGGAATCCGGCCGGTTGTCGACGACCGCTACCGTGGAGGGATGAGGAACCCGTCGGACCAGGTCGACCGACCCGGACGGTACTGACGTGGCTGCTGTCAGCCGGGTGCTGCCGTGGCGTCGCCGGCCGCAACGTGCGGTCGAGGAGACTTCGCTGCTACTCACGGCCTTCCTCGAACACCACCCTGACAGCGCCTTCGACCTGATCGAGCGCGCCTACAAGGTCGCACTGGGAGCCCACGAGGGCCAGACCCGCAAGTCCGGCGAGCCCTACATCAACCACCCGCTCTCGGTCGCGACGATTGTCGCCCGCCAGGGGTTCGACGACATCACGGTTGCAGCGGCGCTGCTCCACGATGCCGTCGAGGACACCTTCGTCGACCTCGACGACCTCGAACGCGACTTCGGAGTCGAAGTCGCACTGATCGTCGACGGGGTCACCAAGCTCGACCGGCTCACCTTCGAGAGCAGGGAGGAGCAGCAGGCCGCCAGCATGCGCAAGATGCTCGTGGCCCTGGCCAAGGACCTGCGGGTCCTCATCATCAAGTTGGCCGATCGCCTGCACAACATGCGGACCGTGGCGGCGCTCCCCGAGTCCAAGCAACAGCGCGTGGCGCGCGAGACGCTCGACATCTACGCCCCCCTGGCCCATCGACTCGGCATGCAGGAGGTCAAGATGCAACTCGAGGACCTTGCCCTCGCCACACTGCATCCGAAGCGCTATAGCCAGATCGACCAGATGGTCCAGGACCGGGCGCCCGAACGCGACCTCTACCTCGAGCAGCTGACCAGCGAGGTGGACCAGCGGCTCCGGGGATTCGGCATAGAGGCGGACATCGACGGGCGACCGAAGCACCTCTGGAGTATCTACGAGAAGATGATCGTCCGGGGGCGCCCGTTCGAGGAGATCCACGACCTGGTCGGCATCCGGGTCGTGGTCGCGACCGTCCGCGACTGCTACGCCGCCCTCGGCGTGGTCCACGCCGTCTGGACGCCGGTGCAGGGACGCTTCAAGGACTACGTGGCGATGCCCAAGTTCAACCTCTACCAGTCGCTCCACACCACGGTGATCGGCCCCCAGGGCAAGCAGGTCGAGTTCCAGATTCGGACCGTCGAGATGCACCGTCGGGCCGAGACGGGAGTAGCCGCCCACTGGGACTACAAGGGCACGCTTCCGTCCGACGAGATGGCATGGCTGGGACGAATCGTCGAATGGCAGGACGACACGCCCGACCACGGCACGTTCATGGACAACCTCAAGACCGACCTGGAACAGGACGAGGTCTACGTCTTCACGCCGCAGGGACAGGTCGTCGCCCTGCCCATCGGTGCCACGCCCGTCGACTTCGCCTACGCCATCCACACCGAGGTTGGGGACGCCTGCATCGGTGCCCGGGTCGAAGGCCGCCTGGTGCCGCTCGACACCCGACTCGAGTCCGGCGAGACCGTTGAGGTCATCACCTCGAAGCAGCCCGGTGCCGCTCCCAGCAAGGACTGGTTGAAGTTCGTTGCCAGCCACCGTGCAGCCAACAAGATCCGCCACTGGCACACCAGGGAGCGCCGCTCCGAGGCCATCGACAGCGGGCACGACGACCTCGTCCGGGAACTCCGTCGGGCCGGCCTCCCGGTCAAGGAGACCCTGGACGGGGAGGTGCTGGCCGAGATCGGTGAATCGATGAACTACATGGACCTCGACGCCCTATTCGCTGCGATCGGCGAGCACCACGTCTCGGCTCAGAGCGTGGTCGGCCGGGTCGAGCGCCAGTTGAGCGAGCACGCCCCCGAGGTCATCGAGCACCTCTCCGTCACCGCCCTCACCCAACGGCCCCTTCGACGCGACCGGGGCTCTGTGGGCGTCCACGTCGAGGGCCTGGACGACGTCATGGTCCGGCTCTCGCGCTGCTGCACACCGGTCCCGCCCGACGGGATCATGGGCTTCGTCACCCGGGGCCGGGGCGTGTCCGTCCACCGGACCGACTGTGCCAATGCCGTGTCGTTGTCGGGGGGCCAACCCGACCGCCTCATCGACGTCGACTGGGACGAGCAGACCAATGCACACTTCGTGGCGTCCTTCGAGGTCAAGGCCCTGGACCGGCCGCTGCTGCTGCGCGACGTGGTGGCGGTGCTTGCCGACCACCAGGTCAACGTGCTCAGCACCTCGACCGTGACGAGCGGCACCGACCGGGTAGCCCGGATGCGCTTCGAGTTCGAGATGGGCGACGCCTCCCACCTGGAGCGCGTGCTGCACCAGATCCGCGAGATCGACTCGGTCTACGACGTCTACCGGGTGGTTCCCGGTCACAGAGCCTGATCGAATCCGGAGTCGGGGCAGGGGCCACCGATAGCCTCTGCTCTCGTGGACGACTCGACCTATCGGGCCCCGAAGGGCACGCGCGACATCCTCTGGCCGGACTCTGCCCGTTGGCGGAGGCTGGTGGAGGTGTTCGCCGACGTCGTCGGCGCTGCCGGCTACACCCAGGTGGTGCCACCCATGTTCGAGCACGTCGAGGTGTTCCGCCGCCTCGGCGATGCCACCGACGTGGTCTCGAAGGAGATGTACGAGTTCCTCGACAAGGGAGGACGCAGCATCGCGTTGCGGCCCGAGCAGACCGCCTCGGTCGTGCGGGCATTCGCCGAGCACCGCCCGGTCGTGCCCTGGAAGGTCTGGTACGCCGGTCCCAACTTCCGCTATGAGCGGGCGCAGAAGGGCCGGTTCCGGCAGTTCGACCAGGTGGGCGTCGAGGCCCTCGGTCCCGACGACCCGCACCTCGACGCTGAGGTCATCGCCCTGGCCTGGCGCTTCTACGAGCGACTCGGCCTGCGACGGGTGACCCTGCTCGTCAACTCGCTCGGCAACCCCGAGGATCGGGCCCGCTACGTCGACGCCCTCACTGCCCACTTCTCGGCCGACGCCGACGCCCTCTCCGCGGAGTCCCGCAAGACGCTCGCCACCAACCCGCTGCGCCTGCTCGACTCCCGCCGCCCCGAGGACGCCGACCTCGTCGCCGCAGCACCGCAGATGTCCGACCACCTGTCCGATGACGCCGCCCGCCACTTCGATCGGGTGTGCGGCGCCCTCGACGCCCTCGACATCCCGTACACGGTCTCGCCCCGCCTGGTTCGTGGACTCGACTACTACCTGCGCACCACCTTCGAGTTCATCGCCGAGGCCCTCGACGCAGCCCAGGACGCGATCGGTGGCGGTGGGCGCTACGACGGCCTGGCCGAGGCGATGGGCGCACCGCCGACTCCGGGAGTCGGCTTCGCCCTCGGGGTCGACCGCACCCTTCTGGCTTGTGACGCCGAGGCGGCGTTCGAGGCCCCAGCATCGACCGTCGACGTCTTCGTCGTCGACACCTGCGGTGGCGACGAGGCGGTCCTCGTCACCGACGAGGTGCGTCGGGCGGGGCTGCGGGTCGACCGGGCCTGGGACAACCGCTCCATGAAGGCCCAGATGAAGGCTGCCGACCGCAGTGGTGCCGCCCTCGCCGTGATCATCGGCGAGGACGAGCGCTCCGGCGGCACCGCCACCGTCCGGGACCTGCGCGGCGACGCCGGTCAGGAGAGCGTGGCCCGAACCGACCTGATCGAGACCCTGCGAACGAGGCTTCCGTGACCGACCGCCCGACCCCCGACTACACGACCTCGATGCGGTCCATCCGATGCGGCGACCTGCGCGCCGCCGACATCGGCACCGAGGCCACCCTGTGCGGCTGGGTCGACAGCGTGCGCGAGCACGGCGAGCACCTGGCATTCGTCGACCTCCGGGACCGCAGCGGCGTCGTCCAGGTCGTCGTGGACGGCGGCCACGAGCTGCGGTCCGAGTTCGTCCTCCAGGTGACCGGCACCGTGCGCGCCCGCCCCGAGGACACCGCCAACGAGTCCCTAGCCACCGGCATGGTCGAGGTGGCGGCAGCCGAGGTCACGATCCTCGCCCGGTCCGAGCCACCGCCGTTCCCGATCGACGACCGGACCGACGTCGACGAGGTGCTGCGCCTGCGCCACCGGTATGTCGACCTGCGCCGTTCCCGGCTCCAGCGCAACCTCGAGGTCCGGGCCACGGTCAACTCTGCCGTTCGGGGCGCCATGGAGGAACAGGGCTTCATCGAGGTCGAGACGCCCATGCTCATCGCCAGCACGCCCGAGGGGGCCCGCGACTTCGTGGTGCCGTCCCGCAAGGAGCCGGGCTCGTTCTACGCCCTGCCGCAGAGCCCGCAGATCTTCAAGCAGCTCTGCATGGTGGGCGGCGTCGACCGCTACTACCAGATCGCCCGCTGCCTGCGGGACGAGGACCTGCGGGCCGACCGCCAGTTCGAGTTCATGCAACTCGACGCCGAGGCCAGCTTCGTGGACCAGGACGACGTCCTCGGGTTCATCTCGCATGCGGTGGGTGCGGCCGCCGAGGCAGTGACCGGGGAACTCCCCGGCGAGTTCCCGCGGATGACGTGGCTCGAGGCCCAGGAGCGCTTCGGCTCCGACAAGCCCGACACCCGATTCGGGCTCGAACTGGTCGAGTTGACCGAGGTGTTCGCCGCAACGGAGTTCCGGGCGTTCCAGGCACCCTGCGTGAAGGGCATCCGGGTGCCCGGCGGCGCCGACGTGTCCCGTAACAGGCTCGACGACCTGACCGAGCAGTGCAAGATGTGGGGTGCCAAGGGCCTGGTCTGGATGCGCGTCGAGGCCGAAGGTCTCAACTCACCGGTCGCCAAGTTCCTCGCCGACGACGAGATGGACGCACTGCGGACCGCCATGGGCGCCGAGGACGGTGACCTGCTGTTCCTCGTGGCTGACGAACGCCGCAGGGCCCGCCACGTCCTCGGCCTGCTGCGCCTCGAACTGGGCCGACCCCCGGTCACCGAGGGGGGGCTGAACTTCCTGTGGGTCATCGACTTCCCGCTGTTCGAGGGATTCGACGAGGCCGGCAACCCGATCCCGGCCCACCATCCCTTCACGATGCCGCACGAGGAGGACCTCGGACTCCTCGAGGCCGGCGAACTGCTCGAGGTGCGGTCGCAGGCCTACGACCTCGTGGTGAACGGATGGGAGCTGGGCTCGGGCAGTGTCCGGATCCACCGTCGGGAGGTCCAGGAGATGATCTTCGCGACGCTCGGCATCGGCGCCGACGAGGCACAGTCGAAGTTCGGGTTCCTGCTCGACGCCTTCCGCTTCGGGGCGCCCCCCCATGCCGGCTTCGCCTTCGGCATGGACCGCCTCGTCGCCATCCTCGCCGGCGAGGAGAACATCCGCGAGGTGATCGCCTTTCCGAAGACGCAGTCGGGTGCCGATCCGCTGACCGGAGCGCCGACGATGATCGACGACCGCCACCTCGAGGAACTCGGCCTGCGGGTGTTGCCCCCGAAGCAGTGACGGACCCGGCCGACCTCGGGATCTGCCTGGCGACACTCCTCCCGGACCCGTTCAACGCCGATGCCGCGGCGATCCTGTCCACACTCGACGCCGCGGCCCGGCATGGCTTCGGCGGCGTGTCGGCCTGGAGCCTGCACGTCATGAACCTCGATCCCGACCCGCGGGTGTTCAACCGGGCGGTCCGGGACCGAGGGCTCGAGGTCCGGGTGGTGGAGGCGGCGACCGGTTGGGCGGCAGCGGACGGGATCGACCGCGACGGCGACTTCACCCTCGACATGGCCGGGGAACTGGGCGCACACCAGATCGTGGCCGTGACGCTGGAGGCCGCATTCGCCGACGGTGGAAGGGCGGTCGCCGGCTTCGCCGACCTGTGTGACCGTGCTGCCGAGCGCCACATCCGGGTGGCACTCGAGTTCCTGCCGTGGAGCGCCGTGCCCGACCTGGCCTCGGCGAGCGCCCTCACCGCCGCGGCAGGGCGCCCCAACGGCGGAATCCTGCTCGACACCTGGCATTGGCAGCGCCAGCCCGGGGGTCCGTGCCCCGAGGTCCTGGAGGGCCTCCCGGCCGGGGCCATCCAGGTGGTCCAACTCTGCGACGCGTCGGCCGAACCGGGCGTCGACCCGATGGGCGAGGCCATGGCGTCGCGTCCCCTGCCGGGGGAGGGCGTGGTCGACTTCATCGCCCTGGCGTCCGCCCTCGAGGGGATCGGTGCGACGCCGCTGCTGTGTCCCGAGGTGTTCAACGCTGGTCTCCTGGCGGCGGGCCCGTCGACCTTCGCCGGCTCCGTCGCCGACGCCTGCCGTTCGGCGTGGCCGTCTGGTCGGCGCCCCGGCCCTCCCGACAGTGGCCACTAGGTTCGATGTCGTGACCGATGACCTGTTCGCCTCTGCGGTCGGGCAGCGCCTGGCCCGCCGTGCACCGCTCGCCGACCGCCTGCGTCCTGTCCGACTCGACGACATCGTCGGCCAGGAGCACCTCGTCGGGGCCGAAAAGCCCCTGCGGCGGCTCATCGAGGAGGACCGGCTCTCGTCGGTGGTGCTCTGGGGGCCACCGGGCACCGGCAAGACCTCGCTGGCCCGGCTGATCGCCCGGGTCACCGCCAAGGAGTTCGTGGAACTCTCGGCCGTGAACGCCAGCGTCAAGGACGTCCGAGAGGTGATGGCGTCCGCCCTGGCCCGACTTGGCGAACGCGACGTCGGCACGATCCTGTTCCTCGACGAGGTCCACCGCTTCAACAAGGCCCAGCAGGATGCCCTGTTGCCGTCCGTGGAGTCCGGGCTGCTGGTCCTCATCGGAGCCACGACGGAGAACCCGTACTTCGAGGTCAACCCACCACTCCTGTCGCGTTCCACGCTGTTCCGCCTCGAGCCCCTGGACGGCGAGGCCACGCACCTGCTGTTGCGCAGGGGACTGGAGGCCGAGCAGGCGACCGCCACCGACGAGGCGCTCGACCTGTTGGCCGACCGTGCCGCCGGCGACGGCCGCCTCGCCCTGACCAGCCTCGAGGTCGCCGTCGCCCTCGCCGCCGGCCGGGACGACGCCACGGTCACCTTCGACGATGCCGAGGCCGCACTCGGCACCAAGGCGGTCCGCTACGGCCGCGACGAGCACTACGACGTCGTCAGCGCCTTCATCAAGAGCATCCGGGGCTCCGATCCGGACGCCGGCCTCTACTGGCTGGCCCGCATGCTCGAAGCGGGGGAGGACGCCCGCTTCATCGTCCGCCGCCTCGTCATCCTGGCCAGCGAGGACATCGGCATGGCCGACCCCATGGCGCTGGTCGTGGCCGACGCAGCGGCGCGTGCCGTCGAGTTCGTCGGCCTGCCCGAGGCCCGCCTCAACCTGGCCCAGGCGGTCGTCCACCTGGCGACCGCCCCCAAGTCGAACCGGGTCTACCGTGCCCTCGCCGCAGCTGCGGCCGATGCCCGGGCGCCCGGCACCGGCCTGGTACCACCGCACCTGCGCGACGCCCACTACAAGGGTGCAGCGGGACTCGGCCACGGGGAGGGCTACGACTACCCGCACGACGACCCGAGGGGATGGGTCGAACAGGCTCACCGGCCCGAGGAGGTCGAGGGACACGTGTACTACGAACCGTCGCCACACGGGTTCGAGGCCGAGGTGGCCCGGCGCATCGCCGAACTCTCCGACCCGGAGGAGTCCCCGTGAGCGTTGCCTGGGTCGCCCTGGTCGTGTCAGCGGCGTGCCTCGGATTCCTGGCGGTGGCCGCCGTTCGGGTGGGTCGCATGCTCCGGAACCTGCATGCAGCGGTCGATGCCCTGCACCGGGAGGCGGTCCCGCTGATCGCCGACATGCACCGGATGGTCGAGCGGGCCGCAGGCGACCTGGACCGGGTCGAGGACCTGCTCGACACCGCCGACGACCTCCGCGAGTCGGCGGGCCGGATCGGCGCCACCATCGAGACCGCCGCCACTCTCACCTCGTCGCCGTTCCTCCGCGTGGCTGGCCTCCTCGCAGGGTTCCGTCGGCGCTGGCCCGATTCCTGACCCGAGCCCGGAAGGGCCCACCGGTAGGCTGGCCCGACCATGCCAGAGCAATCTGCAACCGCACGCGGCGTCCGTCAGGCGTTCGTCGACTTCTTCGCCGGCCACGGGCACCACCACGAGGCCTCGGCCAGCCTGATCCCGCACGACCCGACGCTGCTCTTCACCGTGGCGGGAATGGTGCCCTTCAAGCCCTACTTCGTCGGCGAACAGCGGCCGCCCTGGGACCGGGCCGTCACCATCCAGAAGTGCGTCCGTGCAGGCGGCAAGCACAACGACCTCGACGAGGTGGGGCGCACCAGCCGCCACCTCACCTTCTTCGAGATGATGGGCAACTTCAGCTTCGGCGACTACTTCAAGTCCGACGCCTGCGCCTTCGCCTGGGACTTCGTCACCACGTGCCTGGGCCTCGACCCCGAGCGCATCTGGGTCACCGTGCACGTCAGCGACGACGAGGCCGAGGCCATCTGGCGCGACGAGGTCGGCGTGCCCGCCGAGCGCATCCAACGGCTCGACGAGGACAACTACTGGCGCATGGCCGACACCGGGCCCTGCGGTCCCTGTTCGGAGATCTTCTGGGACAAGGGACCCGAGTTCGGGGCCGACGGTGGACCGGCCCACGGCGGCGATGAGCGCTTCATCGAGCTCTGGAACCTGGTCTTCATGCAGTTCGAGCAGCATGAGGACGGTTCGATGACGTCCCTGCCGAAGCCCTCCATCGACACCGGCGCAGGCCTCGAGCGGATCCTCTCCGTGCTGCAGGGCGTCGACTCGGTGTGGGAGACCGACGAGTTCGTCGGGCTGCTCGCGACCATCGGCGAGCTCAGCGGGATCGCCCCCGGATCGGACCCGCGCACCGACGTCTCGCAGCGCATCCTCGCCGACCACATCCGGTCCTCCGCCTTCCTCATCGGCGACGGGGTCTTCCCCAGCAACGAGGACCGCGGCTACGTGCTGCGCCGCATCATCCGGCGGGCGGTACGCCATGCCTGGCTGCTCGGCGTCGAGGACCCGATCATGCCGGGCCTGGCCGACGCCCTCGTCGGGATCATGGGCGACGACTACCCCGAACTCGTCCGCAACCACGACTTCTTGCGCGACGTGCTCGACCGCGAGGAACAACGGTTCCGCGAGACCCTCCGGTCGGGGTTGGTCATCCTCGATGCCGCCCTCGACGGACTCGCCGACGGTGGCACGCTCGACGGTGACGTGGCCTTCAAGCTCCACGACACCTACGGCTTCCCGCTCGAACTGACCGAGGAGATCACCGCCGAGCGCGGCATGGGCATCGACCTCGAGGGCTTCCAGGCCGCCATGTCGGAGCAGCGACAGCGTGCCAAGGCTGCCCGCAGGGACGCCGAGGCCGGCACCGGCACCGGCGACCTGCGCCACGTCCTCGAGGCCCATGGGCCGACCGAGTTCGTCGGCCGGGAGGTGGACGAGAGCGACGCCGAGGTGCTCTACGTCGACGACGAGGTCGTGGTCCTCGACCGCACGCCGTTCTACGCCGAGTCCGGCGGCCAGGTCGGCGACACCGGGACCATCGGGTCGTCGACGGGCACGCTGCGGGTCCTCGACACGACCCTCGTCCTCGACGGCCTCCACCGCCATCACGTCGAGGTGACCGACGGAGCCGTCGAAGTCGGCCAGACCGTGCGGGCATCCATCGACGCCGACCGACGAGACGCCATCCGACGCAACCACACCGGCACCCACATCCTCCACTGGGCCCTCCGACGGGTCCTCGGCGACCACGTCAAGCAGCAGGGTTCGTGGGTCGGCCCCGACCGCCTGCGCTTCGACTTCAGCCACTACGAGGGCCTGACCGAGGGACAGGTCGCCGAGATCGAGGACCTGGTCAACGCCGAGGTCCTCGACAATTCGGCCTGCGACCACTTCGAGACCACCAGGGACGAGGCGGAGGCGCTCGGCGCCATCGCCTTCTTCGGGGAGAAGTACGGCGACAGCGTCCGGGTCCTGCGGGCCGGCCCGAACTCCATCGAACTCTGCGGCGGAACGCACGTCGCCGCCCTGGGCGACATCGGACTCCTCAAGATCGTCAGCGAGGGCTCGATCGGCTCCAACATCCGCCGCCTCGAGGCGGTCACCGGCGCCGCCTCGATCGACCGGCTGCGCAGCGCCGAGGGCGCCCTCGCCGAGGCGGCCGACCTCGTCGGCGTGCCCGTCGAGGACGTGCTCGACGGAATCCGCAAGCGGGTCACCGAGGCCAAGGAGCTTCGCCGCGAGGTCGAGGACCTGCGACGCCGGGCGGCGCTCGGCCGGGTCGATGAACTCGCCGGCGCTGCCGAGAACGGCCTCGTCATCCAGCTCGTCGACGGCATCGACCAGGATGGGCTCCGGGACCTCGCCATCGCCATCCGCGACCGGGACGGCATTCGTGCCGTGGTCCTGGCGACCGCTCCCGAGGGCGGGGGGGCGGCCCTCGTCTCGGTGGTGTCGCCGGACAGCGGGCTCGACGCCGGTGCCCTCGTCGCTGAGGCGGCGAAGACCATCGGGGGAGGTGGGCGCCCCAATCCCAGCCTCACGATCATCGGCGGACGGGCGCCCGAGCACCTCGCCGAGGCGCTCGAACAGGCCCGAGCCGCCGCCGGCTGAGCCGAACGGCGTGCGTGCCCTGGGCCTCGACCTCGGAGCGAAGAGGATCGGCGTCGCGGTCAGCGACCGGGACGGCCGGCTCGCCACCCCTGCCGACGTCCTCCACCGCACGGGCGACCGGTCACGCGACCACAGGGCGGTCGCCGACCTCGTTGTCGAGTGGGAGGCCGAGGTCGTCGTCGTGGGCGTCCCGTACTCGCTCGACGGTGGCATCGGGCCGGCGGCCGAGGCCATGATCGCAGAGTCACGCCAGTTGGCCCGGGTGCTCGACGTGCCGGTCGAGACCCACGATGAGCGCCTGACGACCGTGAGCGCCGAGCGCCGACTGAGAGAGGCCGGCCTCGACTCCAGGGCCCAACGGAAGGTGGTCGACCAGGTGGCCGCCGCCGTCCTGCTCCAGGCGTGGCTCGATGGTCGCAGCGAAGGATCGGTGTCGTGAGCGACGAGTCGTTCTCTGATGACGAGGACCCGTCCCCGGGTCGATCTTCGGCGGACCTGTCGCCACAGGGTCGCTCCTCGGCGACGATCGGCGCCCGGGTCGGTGGTGCGCCTCCGACTGCGCCCGTGCGACCCGCCCTACCCGGCGACGACCCCACGATGCCGTCCGCCATTCCCGTGGTGCCCGCCGATGAGGCGGTCGGCGAAGCCATGGTGTGGGGTCCGTCGGTGTTCGACGAGCCCGAAGAGGGGACCGTCTTCGAGCCGGGTGAAGAGGTCCGGCCGGATGTCCATTGGGTCCGGCACCGTCCCGCCTGGGGGCCGCTGCCCCGCTGGGGCCTCGTGGCGTTCGCGATCCTCCTGACGTTCGGGGTGGGATACCGCCTGGTGATGGACTGGGCGTCGGACCAGATGCGTCCCGAGAGCCTCTTCGGTGAGGACGTCCGGTTCGTGATCGAGGACGGATGGTCGACCAACGACGTGGCCGCGGCGCTCGGCGTCGCCGACGTCGTCGACAATCCCGCCATGTTCCGCCAGTGGATGCGCTGCCCGTCGGCGCTGCGCTGGCTCATCGATTGCCCGGTGGACGTCGAGTACTCGTTCCAGGCGGGCGAATACGTGTTGCGCGAACACCTGGCCTTCCAGGACGCCGTCGACCGCATGAACGAGGGCCCGCTCCCCGAGGAGGTCATCACCGTGATGCTGCCCGAGGGCCTGACCCTCGCGCAGTCCGTCGACCGACTTCTCGTCCAGATGCCCGCCTTCGCCGAGGACGAGCTGTGGGCTGCCCTCATCAGCGAGCGCCTCGTGTGGGAGCACTACCCGGAGGACCTGCCGTACCTGGTCGTCGAGGGCCTGCTCTTCCCCGACACCTATCAGTTGGCCGAGGAATCCCTCGGCGACGAACTTGACCTCGTCCTGAGGATGCACCGGCAGTTCCTCACCGTGGTCGAGGACCTGGGCATCGAGCAGCGCTCCGCCGACCTGGGCCTGACCCCCTACGAGGTGGTGGTCGTCGCCTCGCTCATCGAGGAGGAGGCCCTGATCGAGGATGACCGGGGGCGCATCAGCCGGGTCATCCACAACCGGCTCGAGGCGGGCTGGACCCTCGGCATCGATGCCAGCACCCGCTACGCCGTCGGCAAGACCGCCGGCGAGCCGCTCACCAGGGAGGACCTGGCGTCCGAGTCGCTGTGGAACACCCGCGTGGCTTCGGGCCTGCCGCCGACGCCGATCGCCGCTCCCGGCCGTACCTCGCTGGAGGCGGCCCTCAACCCGACGGACGGTCCGTGGATGTACTACGTCCGCACCGATGAGGGCGACGTGGCCGGTGCGCATACGTTTGCGGTGACGGCCGACGAATTCGAGCGTGCAAAGAGCGTCTGCGTGGAGAAGGATCTGGGTTGTGGGTGAGCAGGACATGGCATCGAGCACTCCGGTCGACCGGCGACCACCGGCCAGCGGCAGCACGCGCCTGGCGGCGGTCGTCGGCTCGCCGGTCCGCCACTCCCTCTCGCCGACCCTCCTGAACGCCGCTTTCGCCGCCACCGGCCTGGACTGGACGTTCACGGCGTTCGAGGTGGCAGAGGGCGACCTCGCCCGGGCCCTCGACGGAATGCGGGCACTCGGCCTCGCCGGCCTGTCCGTGACGATGCCGCACAAGGCGGCCGCGGCGGAGTCCGCCGACGAGTTGACAGATGCTGCAGCCCGCCTCGGAGCCGTGAACTGCCTCGTTCCCGATGGCAGCCGACTGGTCGGACACAACACCGACGGCGGCGGCTTCCTCGACGGACTCGCCCACGACGCCGGGATCACCGTCGAGGGCCGATCCGTGCTCGTCGTCGGCGCCGGGGGAGCGGCCCGGGCCGTCGTCGAGGCGTGTGGCACGGGGGGAGCCGCCGACATCGCCGTGCTGAACAGAACCCCCGAGCGGGCGCAGTCGGCATCCGAACTGGCCGGAGGCGTCGGTCGGGTGGTCGCACCCGACGCCGTGGAACAGGCCCTCGCCCGAGCCGATCTGGTCGTCAACGCGACGCCGGTGGGCATGTCGGTTGGGCCGGCTGGCGACATGCCGGTCGACGCGGACGTGCTGCGAGTCGGACAGGTGGCCGTCGACCTCGTCTACCACCCCCTCGAGACGCCCTGGTTGGCTGCCCTGCGCCGACGGGGGATCGAGGCCCACGGGGGCCTCTCGATGCTGCTCTTCCAGGCGGCCCGTGCCTTCTCCCTCTGGACGGGGGACGAGGCACCGGTGGCAGCCATGGAAGCGGCTGCCCGTGCGGCGCTTTCCGCACGTCCGGCCGACTGACGCACCGGCTCCTCCGTGGCCACCGCCGACCTGTCGGCGTTCGCCTGGCTGCTGGCCGGATCGGTGGTCCTGGCCCGGGTTGACATCCGGGAGCGGCGCCTGCCGACACGGTGGACCTGGGGGCTCGGCGCCGGGCTGGTCGTGATCCACGGGATCGGCGTGCTCGCCGGGGCCGGCGGCGAACGGCTCGGGTGGGCGATGGTCGGCGGCCCGGCATTCGGGGGGCTGCTTCTCGGGCTGCACCTTGCCTCACCCCGATCCCTCGGGGGAGGCGATGTACGCCTCGCGGTGCCCCTGGGCTTCCAGGTCGGATGGGCGACCGGCAACGAGGTCGCCACGGGGATCGCCGCAGTCACCGCCCTGGCGGCCCTGCTAACCCTCATCGGTGGAGCGGTGGCACGCCGGGGCCGACTCGGTGCGGGCCCGCTGCCGTTCGGCCCGGGCCTCATGGCGGCGACGCTGCTCGTCACGGCCTGGTACTCCTGAGCCGGCGGTGAGGCACTTCCGACCCCCGGGGCCGCTATTCACCCGACCGGGAGTGGCCTCGTCGCTAGCCTGAGGCCATGGTCCCGGAGCATCGACCCCACCTGGCCCTCGTCGGGGGCATGGGCACCGGCAAGACGTCCGTCGGCGCCCTCGTGGCAGCCCGGGCTCGGCGCCGCCACATCGACCTCGACCGCTGGGTCCAGGCCGACACCGGACGCAGCATCGGCGTGCTGTTCGTCGAACGGGGAGAAGAGGGCTTCCGCGATGCCGAGCAGGACAGCCTCGAGCGGGCCCTCGGGCTGAGCGAGCCGATCGTCCTGTCGACCGGCGGCGGGGTGCTCGGCCGGCCGGCCAACCGGGAGGCCCTGGCATCCCGCTCGCACGTGGTCTGGCTGCGGGCCACCCCGGAGACGGCCGCCGAGCGCGTCGGTGACGGCCGCGGCCGGCCGCTCCTCGAGGACGACTCCCCGGTCGACGTCCTGCGTCGCCTGGCCGGGGAACGGGGGCCCCTCTACGAGGAGGCGGCAGACCTCGCCATCGACACCGACGGCCGCTCGCCGGACGACGTAGCCGACGAGGTGGGGGCGTTCCTCGAGCGCCTCCTGGGGGCCGTGTCGTGATCCGCGTCGACGTCGTGCTGCCCGCAGAGCGGTCCTACCCGGTCCTCGTCGGCCCCGATGCATCCGCCCACCTCCCCGAGGTCCTGCCGCGCCGGGCCCGACGGGCCGCGATCGTGACCCAGTCGGGCATCGGCCACACCGTGGACTCGGGCTTGGAGCAGGAGGTCTTCGACATCGGCGACGGCGAGGAGGCCAAGTCGATGGCGACCGTGGAGGGCCTCTGCCGCTCCTTCGCCCGGTGGGGGCTCACCCGAGGCGACGTCGTCGTCGGTGTGGGCGGCGGGGTGGTCACCGACGTAGCCGGCTTCGCGGCGGCCTCCTATCACCGGGGCGTGCCCGTCGTACACGTGGCCACCTCCCTGCTGGCACAGATCGACGCCGCCATCGGGGGCAAGACGGGCGTCAACCTGCCCGAGGGCAAGAACCTCGTGGGGGCGTTCTGGCAGCCCTCCGCCGTGCTGTGCGACACGACTGCGCTCGAGACACTTCCCGAGGCGGAGATGCGCTGCGGCCTCGGCGAGATGGCCAAGTACCACTTCCTCGGCGGCGACGACCTCGACGACCTCGACCTCGTCGCCCGGATCGCACGCTGTGTCGAGATCAAGGCGGCGGTGGTCGCCGACGACGAACTCGAGGTCGGTCGTCGGGCCGTCCTCAACTACGGGCACACGCTCGGGCATGCCCTCGAGACGACCGGGGGCTACGGGCTGCGCCACGGCGAGGCGGTGGCCATCGGGCTGGTCTACGCCGCAGAACTCGGGAGGGCGCTGGGCCGCATCGACGACGAGCGGGTGGCGGAGCACCGCCGGATCGTCGAGGGCTACGGTCTGCCCGCCCGCATTCCGGGTGATGCCGTCGACGCCGAACTGCTCGACGCCATGGGCCGGGACAAGAAGGCCGTCGACGGCCTGACGTTCGCACTCGACGGCCCGGACGGCGTCGAAGTGGTCGCCGGAGTGCAAGAGTCGCTGGTCGAGCAGGCCCTCGCCTGCGTACGGTGAGCAACGAGCACGAAGACCGAATCACAGGAACCACAGGAGCCACCATGCCGAACCAGACCCTGCTGGTCCTTTCCGGCCCCAACCTGAACCTGCTGGGCGAGCGTCAGCCCGAGGTGTACGGCCACGAGACCCTGGCCGACCACGTGGCGGTGGTGGAGGCGGCGGCTGTCGAGCACGGACTCGCCGTCGAGCACCTGCAGTCGAACCACGAGGGAGAGCTGGTCGATGCGATCCATGCTGCCCGGGGGCGCTGTGCCGCGATCGTGGTCAACCCCGGAGCGTTCACCCACTACGCCTGGGCCATCCACGACGCCCTCGCCGCCTTCGACGGCCCGGTCGTCGAGGTGCACCTCTCCAATCCGGCGGCCCGGGAGCCGTGGCGGCACACCTCGGTCGTGGCGCCGGTGGCCTCCGGCATGATCGCCGGTTTCGGCGCCGACGGCTACCGGCTGGCGGTGCAGGCGGTGGCCGCGCTGCTGGGCCGTTGACGAGCGTCCTCCCACCGCTGGAGGTGGCCGGGCGCCTGGACCGCCTCCGGTCCGGCTTCGACGGCGCCGGGATCGATGCACTCATCGTCACGTGCCTCACCAACATCCGGTACCTGACCGGGTTCACCGGCTCGGCGGGCGAACTGCTGGTGGGTGCCGACGGGGCGCTGCTGGTCACCGACGGTCGCTACGCAGAGCAGGCGCCGTCCCAGGTGCTCGACTCGGGCACCGAGGTCGCCATCGCAGGCACGAACCGCCAATCGCTCGTCACCGACCGCCTGAGCAGTTCCGACCGGGTGGGCCTGGAGGCTGCATCGGTGACCTGGTCCGATCAGCGACGCCTGGCGGGCTGGTTCGACGGGATCGACCTGATACCCACCGAGGGCCTGGTCGAGGAACTTCGACAGGTCAAGGACCCGGGAGAGGTCGCCCGGATCGAGGCGGCGGCGGCCATCGCCGACGCAGCCCTCGCCGACGCCGTCGAGTTGCTCGCCGTCGGGGTCAGCGAACGCGACCTGGCTGCGGCCATCGACTACGGCATCCGCAGCCGTGGCGCCGACGACCGGGCCTTCGAGACGATCGTCGCCGCCGGTCCCAACAGCGCCCTGCCACACGCCCGACCCAGCGACCGCGTCCTCGAGGACGGCGACCTCGTCGTCTGTGACCTCGGGGCCGTCGTCGGGGGCTACCGCTCGGACATGACCCGTTCCTACCGCGTGGGTGGACGATCCGGCGGACGTGAGGACGAGGTGCGCGACGCCGTCCGTCGGTCGCAGGCGGCGGGCCTCGCACTCGTGGCCGACGGCGTCCCCCTGGCCGACGTCGACGCAGCCTGTCGGGATGTGCTCGCCGAGGCCGGGCTGGCCGAGGCGTTCGTCCACGGCACGGGGCACGGGGTGGGCCTCGACATCCACGAGGCCCCGGCCCTCTCGGGTTCGGCCACTGGTACCCTGCGCTCCGGTCACGTCGTCACCGTTGAGCCGGGCGCCTACCTCGCCGGGCTGGGTGGCGTCCGTTGGGAGGACACCGTGCTCGTGACCGACGACGGCCACCGTGCGCTCACCCTCGCACCCAGGGCCGACTGATCGTCCACGGAGGACCAGATGGCGACCATCACCACGAACGACCTCAAGAACGGCATGGCCCTCCAGATCGGCGAGGGGCTCTTCACGGTCGTCGAGTTCCAACACGTGAAGCCCGGAAAGGGCCACGCCTTCGTGCGGACGACCCTGCGCAACGTGCGCTCCGGCAGCACCGTCGACCGGACCTTCCGGGCCGGCGAGAAGGTCGAGCGGGCGATGATCGACAAGCGGTCGATGCAGTACCTCTACCGCGACGGTCCGGACTTCGTGTTCATGGACAACGAGACCTATGAGCAGATGTCCATCCCGCCGGAGGCGCTCGGCTCGGCGGTCGACTTCCTCGTCGACGGAAGCGCTCCCATGATGCAGATGTTCGGCACGGAGGTCGTCGGCGTCGAACTGCCCGCAGCCGTCGAGTTGGTCGTCACCGAGACCGAACCGGGCCTGGCGGGCGACCGTGTTTCCGGCGCACGCAAGTCGGCCACGCTCGAGACGGGCCTCGTCGTCCAGGTGCCGCTCTTCATCGAGAAGGGCGAGACGATCAAGGTCGACACCCGCTCGGGCGAGTACCTGAGTCGGGGCTGACCGGGGACCAGGGGAGAGGTTTCGAACCATGGCCGGAGGACGGCGGGACGGGGAACCGGGCAGCGGCATCGGGTCCCGTCGCGAGGCACGCGAGACGGCGCTCGGAATCCTCTACGCGGCCGATCGCCGGGGCGAGGACCCCACCGAGGTCCTGGCCGCACAGCCGGTGCCCCCTCCCGACTACACCGACGACATCGTCCGGGGCGTGGCCGACCACGCCGTCGAACTGGATGCCCTGATCGACTCCTACTCGGAGGGCTGGCGCACGGACCGGATGCCGGCGGTCGACCGGGCGCTGTTGCGCATGGCCGTCTTCGAACTGGTCCACCGGACGGACGTGCCCACCGAGGCCGTGCTGACCGAGGTCGTCGAACTGGCCAGCGGCTACTCGACCGAGCGCTCCGGACGCTTCGTCAATGGGGTGGTCTCGCGCATCGCCGAGGAACACCGGCCCGCCCCCGACGAGGAGTGAGTTCCTGGCGGCTCCCGCCGGATGGACTCCCCGTCCCGGATCCGCCCCTCGGCGACGACTCCGGACTCGTGCTCCGCCCCTGGGCCGCCGGGGACGCCCCTGCCCTCGCCGCCGCCTGGGTGGACGCCGAGATCGCCCGGCGACTGCCCGTTCCCGACGACCCGACGTCCGAACGTGCCAGACATTGGATCGCCGGCGGGAGGGAACGCCGCCGTCTCGGACTGGCCCTGGACCTGGTGGTCGTCGATGCCGACGACCGGGTGCTCGGCGAGGTCGGCCTGTCCGCGGTGGACACCGCCCACTCGGCCGCCGCCATCGGATGGTGGACGATCGCCGAGGCCCGGGACCGCGGCGTCGCATCGGCCGCTGTCGTCCTGTTCACCGACTGGTCGCTGGACACGCTCGGCCTCGCCGTCCTCATCGCCGAGGTCGGCACGGACAACCCGGCATCGTCCGCCGTGGCCGAACGGGCCGGCTATCGGCGTCTACTCGAGCGACCGGACGGCACCGTCGTGTACGAGAAGCGTGGTACCGAACGCGCGGCGGGTGCGTGCTGCTAACATCGCCGGGACCGTGAAACGGGTCCCGAGAGGCCCGAACGGAACCAGGAGTAGAGGCCCGTGGCCGATCGAGAACGACGCCAGACGCCCCCATTCGGGGGCGTTTTCGCTGCCCACGCACGGATCATGGACGCCGACGACATGGCCCGTGCCGTCCGTCGCATGGCCCACGAGGTGATCGAGCGCAACCACGGGCTGGACCTGGTGGTCGTGATCGGGCTTCAGACAGGCGGCGTTCCGCTCGCCGAGCGTCTGGCAGACGCCCTCAACGAGATCGAGGGGATCCGCCCGCCCGTCGGAAGCCTCGATGTTGCCATGTACCGCGACGACATCGGCCTGCGTCCCGTCGTCCCCGAAGCCGCCACCGACATCCCGGTCGACCTCGACAACAGCATCGTGGTTCTCGTCGACGACGTCCTGTTCACGGGTCGCACCATCCGGGCGGCGCTCGACGCTGTCTGCGACTTCGGACGGCCCCGGTCGATCCAGTTGGCCGTCATGGTCGACCGCGGCCACCGGGAGCTGCCGATCCGCCCGGACTTCGTGGGCAAGAACCTGCCGACGCGCCGCGACGAGGTCGTCGACGTCCACCTCGAGGGTGTCGACCTGGGGGTCATGCAGAAGTGACCTCCCTGCCACCGGCGGCCCGGAGGTCGTCGTGACCGCACACCTCCTCGGCATCGACGGCATGGACCGGGCCGAGATCGAGGAACTCCTCGACCTGACCGACACCTTCGCCGAGATCGGCCGTAGACCGATCGCCAGGGTCCCGGCGCTGCGCGGACGGACCGTGGCCACCCTGTTCTTCGAGGACTCCACCCGGACAAGGGTCTCGTTCGACACGGCGGCCAAGCGGCTCTCCGCCGACACGCTCAACTTCGCCTCCGGATCGTCGTCGCTCAGTAAGGGCGAGAGCCTGCGCGACACCGTCGACGTCATCGCCTCGTACGGTGTCGATGCCCTTGTCGTTCGACACCCGATGGCCGGCACCCCGCACCGGATCGCCGACTGGACCGACGCTTCGGTCATCAACGCCGGTGACGGCTCGCACGAACATCCCACCCAGGCACTGCTCGACGCCTACACGATCCGGCAGCACCGCGGAGCCCTCGACGGGATGCACGTCGGGATCGTCGGCGACATCCGGCACTCGCGGGTGGCCCGGTCCAACGTGCTGGCCTTCTCCGCGCTCGGCGCCGAGATCACGCTCGTGGCGCCGACGACCCTGCTGCCGTCGGCGCTCGTCGGCTGGCCGGTCCGGGTCAGCCACGACCTCGACGAGGTCCTGCCGTCGCTCGACGCCTGCTACCTGCTCCGCATGCAACAGGAACGGATCACGGAGGGCCTGATCCCCTCGGTGCGCGAATACGTGGCCGACTACGGGTTGGACGCCGCCCGGGCGGCCCGGCTGCCCGCCGACGCGCTCATCTGCCACCCCGGCCCCACCAACCGGGGTGTCGAGATCAGCGCCGAGGTCGCCGCCGATCCCCGGTCGGTGATCCTGGACCAGGTCGTCAACGGTGTCTCGGTGCGCATGGCGGTGCTGTTCCTGCTTCTCGGCTCCGGTCGGGAACTCGCCGACAAGGCCGAACCGGAGGTCGGACCATGACCATCGTGCTCCGTGGTGGCCGCGTGATCGATCGGTCCGGCGAGCGCGTCGTCGACGTCGAGATCGGAGACGACGGTCGGATCGCCGACGTCGGTACCGGCCTCTCGGGCGACACCGACCTCGATGCCTCCGGCTGTGTCGTATCGCCGGGCTTCGTCGACCTCCACACGCACCTGCGCGAACCGGGACAGGAGGATGCCGAGACCATCGAGACCGGCGCCCGCGGCGGCGCCCTGGGCGGCTACACGGCCCTGGTGGCGATGCCGAACACCGAGCCGGCCATGGACTGTGCGGCGGTGGTGGAACTGGTTCGCACCCTCGGACGGGGAGCGGCCTGCGAGATCGTCCCGACCGGCGCAATGACCGTCGGTCGCCGCGGCGAGGACATGGCCCCCATGGGCGAGCTCGTCGACCAGGGCGTCGGGATCTTCACCGACGACGGCACCGGCCTGCAGGATCCCCGACTGATGCGCCGGGTCATGGAGTACAGCACCGGCCTCTCGCACCGCCTCGGTCGGCCCGTCGTGCTGGCCCAGCACTGCGAGGTGACCGCCCTGGCGGCGGGTGGCTACATGCACGAGGGGGAGTGGTCGTCGCGCCTCGGGATTCCCGGCCAGCCGGCCGAGGCCGAGGAACTCATGGTGATGCGCGACATCGCCCTCGTGCGACTCACCGGTGCCCACATGCACTTCCAGCACCTCTCGACCGCCGGCAGCGTGGCGATGGTCCGGGACGCCAAGGCCGCCGGCCTGCCCGTCACCGCCGAGGCCACCCCGCACCACTTCACGCTCACCGACGCCGCCTGCGCCTCCTACGACCCGGTGTTCAAGGTGCATCCGCCGCTCCGCACCGACGACGATGTCGCCGCCGTCCGCCGGGGCCTCGCCGACGGGACGATCGACGCCATCGCCACCGACCACGCCCCCCACACGGACCACGCCAAGGAACTGTCGTTCGACCTGGCCCCTCCGGGAATGCTGGGGCTCGAGACGGCGTTCTCCCTCGCCCTCGAGGGGCTCGGACTCGACCTGCCCGATGTGCTGGCGCTCCTGTCCTGGCGCCCGGCGGCGATCGCCGGCCTGTCGGATCGGCACGGCGCCGACATCCAACCGGGGAACCCTGCCAACCTGTGCGTCGTCGACCCCGATGCCACCTGGGTGGTCTCCGGCCGGGCGATGGCCTCCCGGAGCTCGAATTCTCCGTTCGAGGGACGCACGCTCCGCGGACGGGTCCGACACACGGTGCTGGAGGGACAGCCCGTGGTCGTCGACGGCGAGGCCCGTCGGTGATGGACGACGGCCACGAGATCGCCGAGGCCCTCCTGGTCCTCGCCGACGGCACGGTCTTCGAGGGTGAGGCGATCGGGGCGTCCCCACCCGACGGCGTCCAGACGGGCGAAGTCGTGTTCAACACGGTGCTCTCCGGCTACCAGGAGGTCATCACCGACCCGTCCTATGCCGGACAGGTCATCGCCTTCACCTGCCCACACATCGGCAACTACGGCGTCAACCCCGATGACTACGAGAGCCGCCGCCCCTTCTGCCGGGGCGTGATCGTGCGCGACCTGGCCCGTCGGCGCAGCAGTTGGCGGGCCACCGGCGACCTCGACGGACTGCTGCGCGAGCACGGGATTCCCGGAATCGGCGGCATCGACACTCGGCGCCTCACGCGCCACCTGCGGGACCTCGGGGCCATGCCGGGCGCCTTCGGGACCGCCGACGAGGCGACGCTGCGTGCCGCCGCCGCAGGAGCCGCCGGCACCGACGGGATCGACCTCGTCGCCACGGTCACGTGCGACGAGGCCCACTCGATCCCGTCCACCGGTGGGGAGCGGCGCATCGTGGCCTACGACTTCGGCATCAAGGCCACCATCCTCCGGCACCTCTCCGGACTTGGCGAGGTCACGGTGGTGCCGGCCTCGACGTCGGCCGACGAGGTGCTGGACCTCGGTCCGGACGGCGTGTTCCTGTCGAACGGACCCGGTGACCCGGAGCCACTCACCGCCATCCGCGACCAGATCACAGACCTGCTGGGCAGGGTGCCGGTCTTCGGCATCTGCCTCGGCCACCAACTCCTGGCCGGCGCCCTGGGTGCGGAGACCTTCAAGCTCCCGTTCGGCCACCACGGAGGCAACCACCCTGTCCGCAACCTCGCCACCGGCACCGTCGAGATCACGAGTCAGAACCACAACTACTGCGTCACCGAGGGATCGATCCCGTCGGCGGACCTGACCCACGTGAACCTCAATGACGGAACGGTCGAGGGGCTCCGCTCCCGGGACTTCCCGGCGTTCAGCGTGCAGTACCACCCGGAGGCCGGGCCCGGCCCCCACGACAGCCGCTACCTTTTCGCTGAGTTCGAGGACCTCATGGCCGCCTTCACGGGAAAGGTGCGCGCCTGATGCCCCGCCGGGACGACATCGGGAGCATCCTGCTCATCGGCTCCGGACCGATCGTGATCGGCCAGGCCTGCGAGTTCGACTACTCCGGGACCCAGGCCTGCCGCGTGCTGCGCCAGGAGGGCTATCGGGTCATCCTCGCCAACTCGAACCCGGCGACGATCATGACGGATCCGGACTTCGCCGACGCCACCTACATCGAACCGCTCCGCCTCGACGTCCTCACCCGGATCATCGACAAGGAACGCCCCGATGCCCTGCTGCCGACGCTCGGCGGCCAGACGGCGTTGAACCTGGCGATGGAGTTGGTGGAGGCCGGCGTCCTCGACGAGTACGGGGTCGAGTTGATCGGCGCCGATGCCGAGGCCATCGCCACGGCCGAGGACCGCGGGCGCTTCAAGGAGGCGATGCTCGAGATCGGCCTCGAGGTCCCAGCCTCCGGTATCGCCCACGACATGGACGAGGCACGTCGGGTGGTCGAGCGCATCGGCCTCCCGGCCGTGATCCGTCCGGCCTACATCCTCGGTGGGCGCGGCACCGGCATCGCTGCGACAGCCGAGGAGTTCGAACGGGTCGCGGCCCAGGGCCTCGACGCCAGCCGGATCCACGAGATCCTCATCGAACGCTCGATCGCTGGCTGGAAGGAGTTCGAGCTCGAGGTCATGCGCGACAGGGCCGACAACTGCGTCGTCGTCTGCTCGATCGAGAACTTCGACCCCATGGGCATCCACACCGGCGATTCGATCACGGTGGCGCCCATCCAGACGTTGACCGACCTCGAGTACCAGCAGATGCGCGACGCGGCCTTCGCCTGCCTGCGCAGGGTCGGCGTGGAGACGGGTGGCTCCAACGTGCAGTTCGCCGTCGATCCGGACTCCGGGCAACAGGTCATCATCGAGATGAACCCTCGGGTGAGCCGCTCGTCGGCACTGGCCTCGAAGGCCACCGGCTTCCCGATCGCCAAGATCGCCGCCCGCCTAGCGGTCGGCTACACCCTCGACGAGATCCCAAACGACATCACCGAGAAGACCCCGGCAGCCTTCGAGCCGACCATCGACTACGTCGTCACCAAGATCCCCCGTTGGGCGTTCGAGAAGTTCACCGGAACGTCCGGCGTGCTCGGGACTTCGATGCAGTCGGTCGGCGAGGTCATGGCCATCGGCCGAACCTTCCCCGAGTCCCTCCAGAAGGGGCTGCGGTCGCTCGAGAACGGACGGCTCGGACTCAATGCCGACCCGGCCGAGGCGGCACTCGACGAGATGGACGACGACGCCCTGACAGCGGCGGCCGCGATCGCCACGCCCGAACGGATCTTCCAGGTCGAGGCACTGCTGCGCCGGGGCCGCACCGTCGACCAGGTCCACGAGGCCACCCGGATCGACCCCTGGTTCCTCGACCAGATGTTGGCCATCACCGAGGAGCGCCGGGCCATCGAGGCCTCGACCCCGGACGGACTCGGCCGGCTGGGGTGGCGCCGGGCGAAGCGGCTGGGGTTCTCCGACGCCCAACTCGCCCACCTGTGGGGCGTTGACCCGTCGCAGGTGCGCGAGCGTCGCGAGGCGGTCGGCGTGTTCCCGACCTACAAGACCGTCGACACCTGTGGCGCCGAGTTCGCGGCCGAGACGCCGTACCACTACTCGGCGTGGGAGGAGGAGGACGAGGTCCGGTCCTCCGACCGACCCAAGGTGATGATCCTGGGCTCGGGACCCAACCGGATCGGCCAGGGCATCGAGTTCGACTACTGCTGCGTCCACGCCAGCTTCGCCCTGCGCGACGCCGGCTACGAGACGATCATGGTCAACTGCAACCCGGAGACGGTGTCCACCGACTACGACACCAGCGACCGGCTCTACTTCGAGCCGCTGACGCTCGAGGACGTGATGAACGTCATCGCCGCAGAGCAGCCCATGGCCGTCGTGGTTTCCCTGGGCGGTCAGACGCCGCTGAAACTGGCCGGCCTGCTTCCGGAGGAGTTGATCGCAGGGACCAGCCCACGGTCGATCGACCTGGCCGAGGACCGGGAGCTGTGGAACTCGCTCTGCGCGGAGCTGGAGATCCCCCAACCGCCGGGTGGCACCGCCGTCGACCTCGAACAGGCCCGGGCCGTGGCCGCCGTCGTCGGCTATCCGGTCCTGGTGCGACCTTCGTACGTGCTGGGCGGACGGGCCATGGAGATCGTCTACGACGACTCCCAACTCGAACGGGCCATGTCCCAACTGAGCGGCTTCGGCAGCCTCGGGATCGAGGGCGGGCTGTCCGCCGAACGACCGGTACTCGTCGATCGGTTCCTCGAGGACGCCACCGAGGTCGACGTCGACGCCATCCGCGACGCTGTCGGCGACCTCGTGATCGGCGCCGTCATGGAGCATGTCGAGGAGGCTGGCGTCCACAGCGGTGACAGCGCCTGCGTGATCCCGCCGCCCTACCTGTCCGACGAGGTGGTCGCAACGATCGAGGAGCACACCCGTCGGATCGCCGAGGCACTTGACGTCCGGGGCCTCGTCAACGTGCAGTACGCCGTCAAGGGCGACGAGGTCTACGTGATCGAGGCCAACCCCCGGGCGTCGCGCACCGTCCCCTTCGTCGCCAAGGCCACCGGCGTGCCCCTCGCCAAGGTCGCCAGCCGGGTAATGCTGGGCGCCACCCTCGTCGACCTGCGCACCGAGGGACTGCTCGTCGACCGGGTGGTTGGCGACCACGTGGCAATCAAGGAGGCGGTGATGCCCTTCAACCGCTTCCCGGAGGCCGACCCGGTGCTCGGCCCCGAGATGCGCTCCACGGGTGAGGTCATGGGCATCGACCTGACTCCCGGCCTGGCCTTCTACAAGTCGCAGATCTCCGCAGGCAGCGACCTCCCCGAGTCCGGCACGGTGTTCTTCTCCCTCGCCGATCGTGACAAGCGGGCCGGTCTCGAGGCCGCTCGTGGCTTCACCGACCTCGGCCTCTCCATCGTGGCCACCAGCGGAACCGCAGCGCACCTGCGCGAAAACGGGCTTCCCGTGGCCGAGGTCGTGGCCAAGCTCGGCGAGGACGGAACGGATGCCGTCGAACTGATCCGGTCGGGCGCCATACAGATGGTGGTCAACAGCCCACGGGGGCGCGGCCCCCGTGCCGATGGTGAGCACATCCGTGCGGCGGCATCGGCCGGGGGCATCCCGCTGCTCACGACCGCAGCGGCCGCACTCGCCGCCGCCCGCGGCCTCGCCGACTGGCGGCACTTCCCGCTCGAGGTCCGGACCCTGCAGGCATACCATCGGGGGATCACCCGGGACCCGGAGGTGTCCGTCCCGTGAGCCGCCGGACCCCCTCGGTCGACCTGACCACGATGATCGGATCCGTCCGGCTCCCGAATCCCGTGTGCACAGCCTCCGGCACCTCCGGGCACGGCGACGAACTCGCTCGTCACCTCGACCTCTCCGGACTGGGAGCGGTGGTCGTGAAGTCGCTCCATGCCGAGCCGTGGCCGGGTAATCCGGCGCCACGGGTCCATGCGACGCCGGCCGGGATGATCAACTCCGTCGGCCTCCAGGGGCCCGGCGTAGCGGCTTGGCTCGAGCATGACCTGCCGGCGCTTCTGGCGACCGGCGCACGGGTGGTGGCGAGCATCTGGGGGCGCACGGTCGAGGAGTTCGCCCGGGCTGCGGAGCTTCTCGCCGACGCACCCCCCGAGGTCGTCGCCGTCGAGATCAACGCCTCGTGCCCCAACCTCGAGGACCGGCGAAACCTGTTCGCCCACTCGGTCACGGCGACCACCGAGGTGGTCGAGGCGGGGGCAGCGGCCGGCCGCCCCCGGTGGGCCAAGCTCAGCCCCAACACCCCCGCCCTGCCGGACGTCGCCGGCGCAGCTGCCGCCGCAGGTGCCGAGGCGGTCACCGTGGCGAACACGCTGCTCGGCATGGTGATCGACGTCGAGTCCCGCCGCCCGCTCCTGGGTGCCGGACGGGGAGGGCTGTCGGGGCCGGCGATCCGGCCGGTGGCCGTCCGCGCGGTCTTCGACACCCACGAGGCCCATCCGACACTGCCGATCATCGGCGTCGGCGGGATCGCAGCCGCCGAGGATGCCGTCCAGTTCCTGCTGGCCGGTGCGTCGGCCGTGCAGGTGGGCACGGCGACCTTCGCGGATCCCGCAGCCCCTGCGAAGGTGCTCCATGACCTGGGAAGGTGGTGCGACCGGCACGGGGTGCGCTCCGTGTCCGAACTGGTCGGTGCCGCACACGACAACGAGGAGAATGGGTGACGCAGATGTCGCAACCGAACGACGAACCGGACGACGGGATGGACGAGGACCTCGACGAGGGTGAGGTGCCGGCGGAGGTCAGGAGCCGGTTGGCGCTGGCGCTCGACGTGGACGACATCGTCGCAGCCCGCCGGCTGGCGTTCGACCTCGAGCCGTTCCTCGGCACAGTGAAGGTCGGCCTCGAACTCTTCTGCGCCACCGGCAGCGACACGGTCAGCGGCTTCGCCGGTGCCGGCTTCGACGTCTTCTGCGATCTCAAGTTGCATGACATCCCGACGACCGTCGAGAAGGCTGCAAGGGTCGTCGGTTCCCTCGGTGCCCGCTGGCTCACCGTCCACACGCAGGGCGGGGGCGACATGCTGCGGGCCGCCGTAGCCGGCGCCGCTGCGGGTGCGGAGGGTGTGGGCCTGCAACCTCCGGGGATCCTCGGGGTCACGGTGTTGACCAGCGATGCCACCGCCGACCGGTCCGAACTGGAGCGGCGGACCACCCTGGCCGTCGAGTCCGGTTGCGCAGGGATCGTCTGCGCCGCCACCGACCTCGAGGCGACCGCCCCGTGGGCGGACCGCCTGGTCCGGGTGGTACCCGGGACGCGGCTCCCCGGTGCAGACGCCCACGACCAGGCCCGGGTCACCACCCCCATCGAGGCCATCGAGGGCGGCGCCGACCTGCTCGTGGTGGGGCGGTCGGTCACCGCTGCCGAGGAGCCGATCCTGGCTGCCGCCGAGTTGGTCGGCCACCTGCTGGGCTGAGCGCGATCTGCCCCAACCTCGGTGTGCATGTGCCCCCGACGGGTTCGCTAGGGTCCCTCTCCATGCCAGGGCTCCCCCCACTCTCGGATGAACAGCGGAGGCAGGCGCTGGTCAAGGCAGCCGAAGCGCGGCGGGCACGCGCCGACGTCAAAGAGGAACTCAAGTCCGAGTCGCTGGACCTGTCCGGCCTCTTCGACCGGGCCGACGAGGACCCGATCATCGCCAGGACGAAGGTGGTGAGTGTCCTCGAATCGCTCCCGCGAGTCGGCAAGGTCAAGGCCCGACGCGCCATGGAGGAGATCGGCATCAGCAAGAACCGCCACCTCCGGGGGCTCGGCAGCCGGCAGCGGGCAGCGTTGCTCGCCCGCTTCGGCTGACGTCGGAGCCCCGGAGCACCCGGACGCGCTGGTCGAGGTGCCGGATCCCACATCCCTTCCGGATGACGACGTCGGCCCGGTTGAAGGGGCCAGACGGATGCTGCTAGTCCTCTCGGGGCCTGGCGGAGCGGGCAAGGGGGCGATCGCCGAGGCGTTGGTCGCCGGCGATCCCGACCTGAACCTCAGCCGTTCCTGGACGACCCGTCCCCGTCGCGTCGATGACGCCCCCGATGCCTACGTGTTCGTCGACCGTGGCGCCTTCATCGCCAAGCGGGAGGCCGGAGGCTTCCTCGAGTGGAACGAGTTCCTCGGCGAACTCTACGGGACCCCGATGCCCGACGACCGTGGCGACCTGCTCCTCGAGATCGACGTCGCCGGGGGCCGTCAGGTCCTCGAGCGTCGGCCCGACACCCTCCTCGTGTTCGTCGAGGCGCCGGACGACGAAGAGTTGCGCCGTCGGCTGCTGGGCCGTGGCGAGACTCCTGAACGGGCTGAAGCCCGGATCGCCGAGGCCGCTCGCGAGCGGGTCGAGGCGGTCTCCCTCGGCTACGACACGGTTGTCAACGACGACCTCGACCGGGCGATCGCGGCAATTGCCGGAATGCTCGACGAAAGTCGCCCCTGACCCTCGATCGTGGAGAGGGGCAACTGGACGGGCCCGCCGAATCGGGGCGCCGCACTGGTACCGTGGAGCCCCGTCCGAACGGCATCGGTTCCCGATGGCAGTCCCTTCTGAAGAGGTCTCCTGTGCAGCGTCACGAAACCCACAGCACCCTGGTCAACCCCGAGATCGAGGGGCTGCTCGACCGTGCCGACTCCAAGTTCCGGCTGGTCACCCTCACCTCCACCCGGGCACGACAGATCAATGCCTACTTCGGCCAGTTGGGCGAGGGCCTCGGCTCCTCGATCCCTCCGCAGGTGACCTCCACCGCTCGCAAGCCCCTGTCGATCGCCTTCGAGGAGATCGCCGCCGACAAGATCATCGCCATCGAGCCCCCCGACGAGCCCACCGAGGAGGAGTTGGCGGCGATCGAGGCGATGGATCTCGCCGAAGAGGCCGATGGTTCCCCCGAAGAGGCTGACGGCTCCCCCGAAGAGGGCGCCTGATCCCTTGCCCGACATGGGCGACCTCACGGGGCGGCGGATCGTCCTTGGTGTCACGGGTGGCATCGCCGCCTACAAGGCCGTCGAAGTCTGTCGCCACCTCGTCGACGCCGGCGCCCACGTCGCTCCGATCCTGACGAAGGGTGCCCTGCGCTTCGTCGGATCGGCCACGTTCGACGCCCTGGCGTCCGAGCGGGTCCAGACCTCCCTCTGGAACGAGGAGCACCCGATTCCCCACACGCGCCTCGGCCAGGGCGCCGATGCGATCGTCGTCTGCCCGGCGACGGCCCGCCTGCTGGCCGACTACCGCTCGGGCCGCTCGGGCGACCTCCTGACCGCCACGCTCCTCGCCACCCGGGCGCCGGTGATCGTCTGCCCCGCCATGCACACCGAGATGTGGGAGCAGCCGGCGGTGCAGGAGAACGTCCAGGTGTTGGCAGCCCGCGGCGTCGAGATCGTCGGCCCGGACGAGGGGCGCCTCGCCGGAGGCGACGTCGGAGCCGGGCGACTCGCCGAACCCATGGTGATCGTCGAGGCCGTCGAGCGGGCGCTCTCCGGTGGCGGACGCGACCTCGAGGGTCGGACCGTCCTGGTGACCGCCGGCGGCACCCGTGAGCCGATCTGTCCCGTCCGCTACATCGGCAACCGCTCTTCGGGCAAGCAGGGCCACGCCCTCGCCGCCGAGGCGGCAGCCCGTGGCGCCAAGGTGCTCTGCGTGTCGACGGCGCCCGAGCATGCACCCGACGCCTCGACGATCGAGGTGATCGCCGTCGAGACGGCTGCCGAGATGGCCGCGGCCGTCGGCCACCTGGCACCCGGCGCCGACTACGTCTTCATGGCGGCAGCCGTCGCCGACTTCCGGCCGGTAGCGGTGTCCGACGAGAAGATCAAGAAGGCCGACGGCCTTCCCGAGATCCGTCTCGAGCCCACCGCCGACATCCTCGCCGAACTGGGCCGCACCCGGACGTCCGGACAGGTCATCGTCGGATTCGCCGCCGAGACCACCGACCTGCGACAGAATGCGGCGGCCAAGTTGGCCGCCAAGGGAGCCGACCTCATCGTCGCCAACGACGTCACCGCCCCGGACACCGGGTTCGACCACGACACGAACGCCGTGGTGCTTCTCGACGCCGATGGGGGCGAGGCCGAGGTTTCCCTGACCGGCAAGAGACAGGTCGCCCGTGCGGTGCTCGACGCCGCCGTCGACATCCGACGCCGGCGAATGGCAGGCGGGGGAGTGGGCTCATGATCGGGAACTGGACCTTCACCTCGGAGTCGGTCACCGAAGGCCATCCCGACAAGATGGCCGACCAGATCTCCGACGCCATCCTCGACGCCATGCTGGGCGAGGACCCCGAGAGCCGGGTGGCCTGCGAGACCCTCGTGACCACCGGGCTGGTCGTCGTGGCCGGCGAGGTCACCTGTGACGGGTGGGTCGACATCCCCTCCACCGTTCGCGACACGATCAAGGGCATCGGCTACGACAACGAGGACTACGGCTTCGACGGCGCCACCTGCGGCGTCATGGTCGCCATCGACGCCCAGTCGGGCGACATCGCCCGGGGTGTCGACGCCTCCGAGGAGACCCGTTCCGGCGCCTCCGGCGAGGAGGACGACCTCGACCGACAGGGCGCCGGCGACCAGGGGATGATGTTCGGCTACGCCTCCGACGAGACCGACGTCCTGATGCCGTTGCCGATCCACCTGGCCCACCGGATGGCCGAGCGGCATGCTGCTGTTCGCAGGGCCGGGACCATCCCGTACCTGCGCCCCGACGCCAAGACCCAGGTCACCTTCGAGTACGAGGACGACCGCCCGGTGCGGCTCCGGACCGTTCTCGTCTCGACGCAGCACAACGACGGGATCGACCGCGACCGGATGATCCGACCCGACCTGATCGAACAGGTCATCGCCCCGGTCATCCCCGAGCAGTTCGCCGACGACGACTACGAGGTGCACGTCAACCCGACCGGCCGGTTCGTGATCGGCGGCCCGGTCGGCGACGCCGGACTCACCGGCCGCAAGATCATCGTCGACACCTACGGTGGCATGGCCCGCCACGGCGGGGGTGCCTTCTCGGGGAAGGACCCCAGCAAGGTGGACCGTTCGGCCGCCTACGCCACCCGCTGGGTCGCCAAGAACCTCGTCGCCGCCGGCGCCGCCCGTCGTTGCGAGGTTCAGGTGGCCTACGCCATCGGCATGGCCCACCCGGTGTCGGTGCTGGTCGAGACGTTTGGGACCGAGACCGTCGATCCGATGAGGATCTCGGACTGCATCAGCGAGTTGTTCGACCTGCGCCCCGCAGCGATCATCCGCGACCTCGACCTGAAGCGGCCGATCTACCTGCCGACCGCCGCCTACGGGCACTTCGGACGCGACGGTTTCCCGTGGGAGCAGGTGAACCGGGCCGACGAGGTCCGGTCGTTCCTCGGCCTGGCCTGAGCCGGCCATCCGGGTGACCGGTCCCGCCGAAGGCCAGGGCCGGCTTCCCCTCGACGGGGACGCCTCCGAGGCGGTTGACCAGGCCGTCGCCGAACTGCCCGCCGGACGCGTCGTACGCGTCCTGCCCGATGTTGCGGCCATCGACCGGACGTTCGACTACCTGGTCCCTGCGGCGTGGGAGGAGGACGGACGGGCCGAACTGGTCCGGGTGGGCAGCCAGGTCCGCGTGGTCCTCGCCGGCCGTCGGGTCGGAGGCTGGGTGGTCGAGGACGACGTCGAGCCGCCGCCCGGCGTGTCGCTCCGACCCCTCGCTCACCTCGGAGGCCTGGGACCCGACGGCGACGTGATCGAACTCGCCCGCTGGGCTGCCCACCGGTGGGCGGGGCGCACCGCTGCGTTGCTGACCACGGCCTCGCCGGCCAACCGGGTGCGTGCGCTGCCGGCAGCGCCCCGTGGAGCACCGGTCCCCGCCGGTCCGGCCTTCTGGGCCGAGGCGGCACTCGACGTGCCGAGGTCGGTCGTGCGCCTTGCGCCGAACTCAGACGTCCTCCCGCTCGTCCTTGCCGCCGCCCGTAGGGGCGACACGCTCGTCGTTGCACCGACCCTCGCCACGGTCGGACGCCTGGCGGCTCGACTCCGCCGGACCGGACTGCCCGTGTCGGTCCTTCCCCGGGACTGGGCCGGTGCGGCGGCGGGTGGTCTCGTCCTGGGAGCCAGGGCGGCTGCGCTGGCGCCGGTGCGCGACCTGGCCGCCGTCGTCGTCCTCGACGAACACGACGAGTCCCTGCGCGAGGAACGGGTTCCGACCTGGAACGCACGTGATATCGCCATCGAACGCGCCCGCCGGGCGGGTGTCCCCTGCGTGCTCACCTCTCCGTGTCCGAGCCTGGAGGCTCTGGCGTGGGGAAGCGAGGCGACCCCACCGAGGGCGGAGGAGAGCGCTGGCTGGCCTTTCCTCGATGTGCTCGACCGGCGGGACGAGGATCCGGTGCGCGGGGGCCTGTTGGGCGAGGCACTGGCACCGGTCCTGCGACGGGACTGGGAGGATCGGGAGGCAGCAGCACGCCTCCCCGTCGTGTGCGTCCTGAACCGTCGGGGCCGGTCGAGGCTCCTCGCCTGCGTCGGGTGTGGCGAGCTGGCACGGTGCGAGGAGCACCGGGTGCCGTTGTCCCTGACGGACGACGAGGTCCTCGAGTGCCCGGTCGATGGTGGCCGCCGCCCGGTCGTCTGCGCCGAGTGCGGCAGCATGCGGTTCCGCAACCTTCGCGCCGGCGTCACGAGGGTCCGGGAGGAGCTCGAGGCGCTGGCCGGGCGACCGGTCGTCGAGGTGACCGCCGAGTCCGATGCAGGCGAGATTGCGGGGGCCGACGTGTACGTCGGCACCGAGGCGGTCCTCCACCGGGTGGACCGGGCCGCACGCGTGGTCTTCCTCGAGTTCGACCAGGAACTGCTGGCTCCCCGGATGCGGGCTGCCGAGCAGGCGATGGCGCTCCTGGTGCGGGCGGCCCGCCTCGTCGGGCCTCGATCGGACGGTGGCCGACTGGTGGTGCAGACCCGACAGCCCGGCCACGAGGTGCTCCAGGCGGTGCTCCATGCCGATCCGGGTCGCCTGACCGAACCCGAGGAGGCCCGACGCCGGCTCCTGCGCCTCCCGCCCTTCTCCGCCGTGGCACAGGTGTCGGGTGCCGTCGCCGCCGAGTTCATCGAACAGCTGGGGGGCCTCGACGGGATCGACGTGCTCGGCCCCCGGGACGGGTCGTGGCTCGTCCGTGCATCGGATTCGGCGACGCTCGCCGACGTCCTGGCGTCGGTGCAGCGTCCTGTCGGCAGGCTCCGGATCGAGGTCGATCCGGCGAGGATCTGAGCCTCGGACCGCCATCCGGGGGCGGCCTCACCAGAGGCGGCGGTGCACCTCGTAGAGGGCGATGCCGCAGGCGGTCGCCACGTTGAGGCTCCCGACCTTGCCGAGTTGTGGGATGAACACCACCGTGTCGCAGGCCTCGAGCACGGCGTCGGAGAGGCCACGGTCCTCGTGCCCGAGCGCCAGGCAGGTGCGATCGGGGAACGTCGCCTCGTGGAGTGGGACGGCGTCGTCGGCCAGTTCGACGCCGACCAGCCCGTAGCCGGCGTCGCTGATCGCCCGGACGGCGTCCTCGGCGGATTCGCAGGTCGTCCACTCGAGGTAGCGCGAGGTGCCGAGGGCGGTCTTCTGCGTCTTGGCGTGGGTCGGGGGGGCCGTGGCACCGACCAGCCAGAGGTGCGCCACGCGGTAGGCCGCGGCAGTGCGCAGGATGGTGCCCACGTTGTACGGGGTCTGCACGCTGTCGAGGAGCAGGGCCACGTCGGCGTCGGCGCGGCGGCGCCAGTCCCGGTGGAGCCGCTTGAGTCCGGTGCCGTCGAGGTTCCTCATCGGGGGGCCTCCTCGTCGCCGTGCCGTGCCGCCACGTCGAGCAGTCGATAGCCCTTCCGGGAAGCACGGCGGATGGTTGTCCAACCCTGGTCGTCGAGCCATCGGGCCAGAGAGTCGGCGCCGAGGTGGCGCTGGACGACGAGGTGGGCGGAGCCGCCCGGGGCCAGGCGGTCCAGCCAGCGTTCGAGCAGGTCGTGGAGGGCGGCCTTGCCGATGCGGATGGGTGGGTTCGACCAGCAGGCGTCGAAGCGGGTGTCGTCGGGCACGTCGTCCGGTGCGGCGACGAGGACGTTGTCGAGGCCGGCCGCGGTGGCGTTGGCCTGGCACAGTTCCCGTGCCCGCGGGTTGACGTCGACGGCCCAGACTCGGGCGTCGGGGTTGCGCACCGCGAGTGCCAGGGCGATGGGTCCGTAGCCGCACCCGAGGTCCAACAGTTCGGCCGCCCCGACGGGGGACGGCGGTCCCTCCTGGAGGAGGTACCGGGTGCCGCGGTCGATCCGGTCGGCGGAGAACACGCCCCGGTCGGCGGTCAGGTGCAGGTCGAGGTCGGGTAGGAGCAGGTCGAGTTGGCGGGGTCGTGACCCGAGGTCTGGCGAACCGGACCAGTAGTGGTCGGTGGCGTCGCCGTCCGGTTGGGCGAGCGCGTCGCCGTTCGAATCCTCCACGACCCCGACGGTAGCCTTGCTGGCGTGGCAGCCCGTGAGATCCGAATGATCGGCGACCCCGTTCTGCGGACGCGGGCCAACGACGTGACTGACGTCGATGGAGCGCTCGTCCGCCTGAGCGACGAGATGTTCGAGGCGATGTACGAGGCGGCGGGCATCGGCCTGGCCGCCCCACAGGTGGGTGTGCAACAGAGGTTCTTCGTCTACGACCACGGGGAGGCCGACGGGGTGATCCTGAATCCCGAGATCGCGGAGTCCGACGGAGAGTGGGCCTTCGACGAGGGCTGCCTCTCGGTGCCCGAACTCTCCTTCGAGATCGTGCGTCCCAAGCAGATCCACCTTGTCGGCATCGACCTTGAGGGCAACGAGGTCTCGATCGAGGCTGACGAGCTCGAGGCACGGCTGTTCCAGCACGAACTCGACCACCTCGACGGCGTCCTCATCGTCGACCACCTCGACGAGGACCAGTTGCGGGAGGCGAACCGGTTTCTCCGCGAGCGCACCCTTGCCGCCGAAATGTCGGGGCCGTCCGGTGGGGGCCTGCGATTGTCCTGATCGCACCGCCTCCGGTGCATCCCCGTCGGCTGGTGTACCTGGGCACGCCTGCGGCCGCCGTACCGCCCCTCGAGGCGCTGCACGCCGCCGGCTTCGACATCGCCCTGGTCGTGACCGGGAGGGACCACAGGCGGGGTCGTGGCAATGACCGGACCCCGACGCCGGTGAAGGCCGCCGCCGGGCGGCTCGGCCTGCCCGTCTCGCACGAACTCGGTGATGCCGCCGACTGCGGTGCCGACCTCGGAGTGGTCGTGGCATTCGGCCGGCTCATCCCGCCGGAACTCCTCGCCGTCCTGCCGATGGTGAACCTCCACTTCTCGCTGCTGCCGAGATGGCGTGGGGCGGCGCCGGTCGAGCGGGCGATCCTCGCCGGCGACGAGGAGTCCGGTGTGTGCGTCATGGCCGTCGAAGAGGACCTCGACACCGGTGGTGTGTACGCCCGCGAGGCGCTCGAGGTCGGCGATGACACCGCCGACTCGCTGCGCAGCCGCCTCGTGGTTTCAGGCAGCACCCTGCTCGTCGAGACCCTGCGGGCCGGACTTGGTCGCGGCGAACCCCAGGAGGGCGAATCCACCTATGCCCATCGGATCGAACCGGTCGACCTCGAACTGCAGTGGGATCGTCCCACCGCCCAGTTGGCGAGGGTGGTCCGGATCGGCGGTGCGTGGACCACCTTCCGGGGCGTCCGGTTCAAGGTGTGGGAGGCAGCGGTGGTCGACCACGGCTCCTCCGACGTGGCAGGGACGCTCGAAGGCGACGTCGTGGTGACGGCCGATGGCGGGCTCCGCCTCCTCGAGGTCCAGCCCGGGAACCGCCGTCGCATGTCGGCCGACGCCTGGCTGGCGGGCGCCCGCCCGGAGCCCGGCGAGCGCATGGGGTGAACGCCTCACCCGGCCCGCGCAGCCTCGCCCTGGAGGTGCTGCGGCGCATCGACGAGGACGGGGCCTACGCCAACCTGGCGCTCGGAGCCGCCCTGGATCGCTCGGGACTGGACCGGAGGGACCGGGCCTTCTGCACGGACCTGGTCTATGGCACGACCCGGATGCGTCGAGCCTGCGACCACCTGATCGACCGGTTCCTGCACGACGACGTCGAGCCGGTCGTCCGCCGCGTCCTACGCCTGGGGGCCTACCAACTCCGGTGGGGCGGGGTTCCGCCGCACGCAGCGGTTTCCGCCACCGTCGACACCGCCCCGAAGCGGGCGCGGGGACTCTGCAACGCCGTCCTGCGCCGACTGGCCGAATACGAGCCGGAGTGGCCCTCACCCGGGATCGAGTTGAGCTACCCGGACTGGATCGTCGACCGCCTCGTCGCCGACCTCGGAGAGGGGGAGGCGCTCGGTGCGCTGGCGACGATGAACACGGCTGCGCCCGCTGTGGTCCGGGCCGATGGCTACCACCAGGACCGGGTCTCCCAGCTCGTGGCCGGCCTCGCGGTCGAGGGCCTCGCCGCAGGCGGAAGCCTCCTCGACCTGTGTGCCGCCCCCGGGGGCAAGGCCACCTCCATGGCGGGGTCGGGAGCGCGGGTGGTTGCAGCCGACCTGCGCATGTCGCGTCTGGGGCTCGTGCGGTCGAACGCCGAGCGGGTGGGCGTCGACCTGCAACTCGTCCAGGCCGACGGCCACCGTCCCCCGTTCCGCCTGGCGTCCTTCGACCGGGTGCTGGTGGATGCACCGTGCTCGGGCCTGGGGGTCCTGCGACGCCGTGCGGATGCCCGCTGGCGCATCGAGCCCGATGACGTCGAACGCCTGGCGGACCTTCAGGTGCGGCTCCTCGAGGCGGCACTTCCGCTGGTGCGGCCGGGTGGGCAGCTGATCTACAGCGTTTGCACGGTTACGGCTGCCGAGACCACCGAGGTCGACGAACGCATCCGGGCCCTTGCCGAACTGCGTACGGAGGCTCCCGAAGCTCCCTGGCGCCCACTCGGCTCCGGGGGGCTGCTGCTGCCCCAGGACCTCGACAGCGAGGGAATGGCCGTCTTCCGGTACCGGGTGGGCTGAGGAGCGTCAGTCCGGCAGGAGCCGGGAGGCCAGGTGTCCGAGGACGGCGTCGAGGGCGTCGCGGGTTGGGTGGCCGGGCTCGTCCACGAGTTCCTCGGTCAGGACCGAATGGGCACGGGGGCCGATGCGGTGGGCGTTGCCTGGAGCGTTGTCGATCTCGATGCCGATGAACCCGTCGCCGAACTCCTCCCGGAGCCGCTCGAAGCGCTCGTCGGGGGACATCGAGTCGCGGGCGAACCGCAGCCCGAGGACGCAGACGCCTCCGTCGACCCGCTGCTTCGCCACCTCGAGGTCCCGGTCGGAGATGCCCAGGTCGCTGCGCCGCCGCTTCCCGAGGGGAAGCGGCAACGAGGGCTGGCTGAGTACCGGGGCGATGAGGCGTTCGTCGAGCATCATCCCGAGGGCGAAGCCCCCGGTGAAGCACATGCCGACGGCGCCGACGCCCGGCCCCCCGCACCGGCCGTGCTCGTAGGCGGCGAGGGCGCGGAGCCAGTCGGTGACCGGCGAGGTCCGTCGGCGCAGGAGCGACGTGAACTCCCGGGACACGCAGCTCCGGGCCAGGCTTGACAGGAGGTACCCGGCGGTCGGCTTGCGGCCGGGCGTGCCGAACAGCGACGGGAGGACCGCCGTGCAGCCGATCTCGGCAACGGCCCGCCCGAAGTCGGCGACCCGCGGGGTGATGCCCGGCATCTCGGCCATGACGATGACGGCCGGCCCCTCACCGGTGCGCAGCACGGTTCGGGAGGTGCCGCCGTGGGCGAACTCGTCGATGCCGTAGCCGGACAGTTCGTCGACGCTCACCCGACCGACGCTACTCGTCGGGAGCCGGGCGTTCGAAGTCGCTCCGGTACCCTCGCGGGATGAACGCACCCGATGGGTCGGCGATGGCGGCCAAGGTCCTCACCGTGTCCGACGGGGTCGTCCACGGCACCCGCGAGGACCGCTCCGGGGCCGCCCTCGAGGCCCGCCTGGCCGACGAGGGCTGGACGATCGCCGAACGGGCCGTGTGCGCCGACGGCGTCGAGTCGGTCGCTTCGACCATCGCCCGGCTGGCCGGGGACTTCCACGGCCTGATCGTGACGACCGGGGGGACGGGATTCGGGCCGAGGGACCGGACGCCGGAGGGGACCCGCGTGGTGCTCGACCGCGAGGCGCCGGGCCTGGCGAGGCCATGCGCCTCGTCAACCCGCTGGGACGGCTCTCCCGGGGCGTGGCCGGCACAGTCGGCACTGCCCTCGTGCTCAACACCCCGGGGTCGAGCAGCGGCTGTGTGGAGTGCCTCGAGGCCGTCATCGACGTTGTGCCCCACGCGGTGCGCCTCCTCGTCGACAATGCAGATCCCCACCCGGGCCACTGATCCCATGGACACCCCCGCCGACTACGACTTCATGGCCCAGGCGATCGCCGCTGCGGCCGGGGTACGCCACGCCACGTCTCCGAACCCCTGGGTCGGAGCGGTGGTCGTCGCCGACGGAGTCGTCGTCGGGACGGGTGCAACCAGCCCACCGGGCGGCCCCCACGCCGAGGTCCACGCCCTGGCATCGGCGGGAGCGTCGGCGCAGGGTGCCACCCTCTACGCGACGCTCGAGCCGTGCGGTCACCAGGGCCGAACGGGACCCTGTACCGAGGCGATCCTCGGGGCCGGAGTCGCCCGTGTCGTGGTGGGGGTGGCCGACCCGGACCCCGATGTCGGTGGCAGGGGCCTGGCGCTGTTGCGGGAGGGTGGCGTCGAGGTCGTCGAGGGGGTCGCAGCGGCCGAGGTCGCCGAACAGTTGGCCCCCTACCTGCACCAGCGCAGGACCGGCCGCCCCTATGTGGTCCTCAAGTTGGCGGCGACGCTCGACGGTCGCATCGCAGCGCCTGACGGTTCGAGCGCCTGGATCACCGGGCCGGAGGCGCGTGTCGATGCGCACCGGCTCCGGGCCGAGAGCGACGCCGTGTGCGTGGGGGCGGGCACGATCCGACTCGACGATCCCGCCCTGACCGTCCGTGACTGGGCACCGCCGGGTGGCGGACTGGTCGGCGATCCGCGGCGCATCGTGCTGGGCCACGTGGCCGAGGGCGCCGGCGTCCAGCCGGCCGAGTCCCACGAGGGTTCGCTCGAGGACCTGTTGGACCGCCTGGGGGCCGAAGGCGTGCTCCAGCTTCTGGTCGAGGGTGGCGCCGACGTCGCCGGCAGGTTCCATCGGGCCGGGCTGGTGGACCGCTACGTCGTGTACCTGGCTCCGGCGCTGTTGGGCGGTGACGACGGGAGGCCGCTGCTGGCGGGCCCGGGTGCCCCCACGATGGCCGAACTGTGTCGGGGGCGCTTCGCCTCGGTGGTCGCGTTCGGCGACGACCTGCGCCTGGACCTGGTGCTCGACGGGTCCTGAGGACGCACAGGCGCCGAGGCGGCGAAAATCCCCGGGGCAGGGACCACGACGCCCGGTAGGTTCGTCCTGTGCTGAAACTGGTGCTTCCCAAGGGTTCCCTCGAGAAGGCGACCTTCGACCTGTTCGAGGCCGCCGACTTGTCCATCGGCCGCAACTCGTCGGTCGACTACCGGGCGTCCATCGCCGACCCGCGCGTCGACGATGTCCGGATCCTGCGTCCGCAGGAGATCCCGACCTATGTGTCCGACGGGCTGTTCGACCTTGGCATCACCGGTCGGGACTGGATCGAGGAGACGGGCAGCGATGTCGTCTCCCTTGGCGAACTCCACTATTCGAAGGCGACGGCGCGTCCCGTCCAGATCGTCGTGGCCGTCCCCGGCGACTCCCCGTACGAGTCGGTGTCCGACCTCCCGGACGGCGTTCGGGTCTCGAGCGAGTATCCGGAGATGACCCGCCGCTACTTCGTCGAGCAGGGCGTCGAGGCCGACATCCGGCTTTCGTACGGTGCCACCGAGGCCAAGGTGCCCGACATCGTGGATGTCGTGGTCGACATCACCGAGACCGGCCGGGCGTTGCGGGCGGCAGGCCTCAAGGTGATCGACACGATCCTCACCAGTTACACGGAACTCATCGCCAACCCGGCGGCCCATGCCGACCCCGCCAAGCGCCACGCCATGGAGCAACTCCTCACGCTGCTGCAGGGCGCCCTCGAGGCCCGGGGCAAGGTCCTCGTGAAGATGAACGTGCCTGTTGATGGCCTCGACCGGGTCATTGGGCTGATCCCGTCCATGAAGTCGCCCACGGTCAATGAGTTGTTCGGAGGTTCCGGCTACGCCGTCGAGACGGTCGTGGCCAAGACCGAGATCAACGTGCTGATCCCGGCGCTACGGGACGCCGGAGCCACGGACATCCTCGAGTTGCCGCTGTCCAAGATCGTCCACTGACCACGGACCTCGGTCCCGACGAGCTTCGAGCAGGGCTCAGGTGTCGGAGTCGGCCGAGTCCTCGGTGTCGTCGTCGGCTGCCTGCTGGATGCCGACGTAGGCGAGTCGAATCTGGTTGAGGGCGCCACGCAGCGTCTCCTCGTTCTCGCCCAGGCGGCCCTGCAGCCGGTCGACCACGGCCCCCATGGCGTCGATGGCGAGTGCCGCCTGGGGGAGGTTCGGAGGCTCCTGCGAGAGGTGGATGGCCCCCAGCTCGAAGAGGCCCATCAGGTGTGTCGACACGATGACCTCCGCCGGCGTGTCGGCGAGCTGTTCCTGGACCGCTGCCATCTCCTGTGCGAGGGCCTCGGCACGAGCTCTCTCCTCGGGGGACAGGTCCTCCTCGGCATGGTCTTCCGGAGGTGATTCCTCGGGGCTGACGGGGTGCTCTCCGCCGGGGGTCCACAGGGTGCTCATGGGCTGCGTCCGATCATCGGGTGGGGGATGGGGAGGTCGAATGGGACCGGTCCACGCCTCTGGTTTCCTATCGGAGGCGACATTGGTACTCTAGGAGGCCACAACAGAGCGGAAAGCGGGGTTCTCCCCACCCAGCCACCGATGGTGAGCCGGGTTCTTCGCCGCCGATGCAGTCGGTGGCCGTCAGGCATCCACGGTGACACAGGCGTTGTCCTGTGCCCGCGGCACCCGTCGGTCCCGGTGCAACGGGCGGGTGTCGGCTTTCCGGCACCCGCCTTCCTTCGTTTTCGGCTGTCGACCCGACCGCTGGTTGGGGGAGGGTGCCCCCGTATCCCCCAGGAAAGGAACCTGCGTGACGCATAGGAGCGCCGAGCAATAGAACCGCCAGCCAACCAGGAGCCCCGGATCAACGACCGCATCCGCGCACGCGAGGTGCGGCTTGTCGGACCCGAGGGTGACCAGATCGGTATCCGCCCCCTTCCGGAGGCGATTGCCATGGCACGTGACCTCGGTTTCGACCTCGTGGAGGTGGCTGACAAGGCCGATCCACCGGTCTGTCGGATCATGGACTACGGGAAGTACAAGTACGAGCAGTCCCAGCGTGCCAAGGAATCCCGCAAGAAGTCCACGCACATCCTGGTCAAGGAGATGAAGTACCGGCCCAAGATCGGTCCCGGCGACTTTGCCACCAAGACCAGGAAGGTCGAGGAGTTCCTCGGCGACGGGAGCAAGGTCAAGGTGACGATCATGTTCCGGGGCCGGGAGATGCAGCACCCCGAACTGGGGCGTCGCATCCTCGACCGGGTGGCAGAGGCGGTTGACCACATCGGCCGGATTGAGACCTACCCCAAACAGGAGGGCCGCAACATGACGATGCTGCTCGGTCCCGGCCAGGCCACCCGCCGCCAGCGCGAGGAGGCCGTCGTCCGGGAGCATGCCGAGGCTGAGGCAAAGGCAGCCGCCGAGGCAGCCGCCGAGGCCGAGGCCGCAGCTGCGGAAGCCGAAGCCGGGAACACCGTCGAGGCAACTGTCGAGGCAACTGTCGAGGCAACTGTCGAGGCAACCGTCGAGGCAACCGTCGAGGCAACCACCGAGGCAACCGTCGAGGCAACCGTCGAGGCAACCACCAAGGGCGCCGCAGAGGCCTCCTGAGCGTCCCACCCACCACGAAACACGAGAACTGACGAAGGAGCATCAGATGCCGAAGATGAAGACCCACCGTGGTGCTGCAAAGCGCTTCAAGGTGACCGGTTCCGGTCGCCTCAAGCGACGCAACAGCAACCTCAACCACATCCTCGAGAAGAAGTCGGCGAAGCGCAAGAGACGCCTCAACAAGGAGAGCGACGTCCATCCGACGAACGCCAAGACCGTCCGCCGACAGCTCGGCATCTGAACACCCGGCGACCTGCCAGCTTCGGACTGGTCCGGTAGGGAGTGCCGGTCCGTCCCGCGAACACATCCACTCTCGACACTTTCAACAAGGAGTCCCATCATGGCCAGGGTCAAGCGAGCCGTCCACGCCAGAAAGAAGCACCGCGCCATCCTCGAGGAGGCGAAGGGCTACTACGGCAACAAGAGCCGTTCCTTCCGCGCTGCCAACGAACAGGTCATGCACTCGGGGAACTACGCGTTCCGCGATCGCCGTGCCCGGAAGGGCCAGTTCCGTCGGCTATGGATCCAGCGCATCAACGCCGCCTGCCGGCAGCAGGGAACGACCTACAGCCGCTTCGTGTCGGGCCTCCGCGAGGCCGGCATCGAGGTGGACCGGAAGGTCCTCGCCGACCTGGCGGTGACCGATCCGAAGGCATTCGCCGCGCTGGTCGAGTCGGCGGTCGGCTCGGCCGACGCCGCCTGAGCCAGTCGTCGACAGTCACCGGACACGACCGGTGACTGACATCGTCGGTGGCCGGAATCCGGCGCTGACCCGCGTTCGCCGGCTGGCCCGTGACCGGGCACTACGGCGCCGGGAGGGCGTCTACCTCGTCGAGGGTCCGACGCTCGTCGTCGACGCCCTGTCGGCCGGGCGGGAGGTCGAGCAGGTCTTCGTTCCTGCGGAGGCAGCCTCCTCGGCCGTCGCTACGGCGTCGGAGACCTCGGGCGTCCCGTGCCGCCTCGTCGACGATGTCCTGTTCGACGGCCTGACAACCACGATGTCGGCCCAGCCGGCGATCGCCGTCGTCGCCCGGCACGACGTTTCCGTGCCGGACCTGCCCGCCGACGGCGTGGTCGTCGTGCTGGCCGAGGTGGCCGATCCGGGAAACGCCGGCACCCTCGTCCGGTCCGCCGAGGCCTTTGGCGCCTCGGGCGTGGTATTCGCCGGCGGCGTCGATCCCTACAATCCGAAGTGTGTCCGGGCCACGGCTGGTTCCCTGTTCCGGCTCCCGTTCGCCGTCCTCGAGGGCGACGGTGCCGTCGAAGAGGCGCTCATCCAGCTGAAGGCATCGGGCCGGCATTGCTGGGGGAGCGTGGCCGAGGGCGGTATTCCACCCACCGAGGTGCCGGACGACCGACCCATCGCACTCCTGCTCGGCAACGAGCCCCACGGACTCGCCGAGGACGCACTCGCCCGTTGCGAAGGCCTCGTCACGGTCACGACGACCGGGTCCGGCGATTCGCTGAACGTTGCCGTCGCCGGTGCCGTGCTCCTCTACGCCCTCGCCGCCCGGTGACCGATGTTCCGGCTGTTCGGCAATGGTCATCGCCCGGGGTGTCCGTCTGCTCTAGCCTCGCTGGAACCGTAGAAGCGGCCGATTGCCACTGATGGACCTGGATCTCGACGCTCACCTCACCACCGCCGAAGCCGCCGTCGCCGACGCTGTGGACCTTGACGCCCTTGCGGTCGTCGACACCGAGTTGCTGGGCCGGAAGTCGGTGCTGGCGACGGTGCGGAGCCGGTTGGCCGACATGGATCCCGACGACCGAAAGGTGGTGGGCCGTCGGGTCAACGAGGTCCGGACCGAGGTCGAGCGACTCATCTCCGAGCGGCGGGCCGAACTGGCGGTGGGGGCCCGGGCCGAGGTCCTCGAAGCCGAGCGCCTGGACCTGACCGAGTTCGACCGGGGCCGTCGCCTCGGACACCGCCATGTCGTCACCCAGACCTGGGAGCGCCTCGAGGACCTGTTCGTCGGCATGGGTTACACGGTCGCCGAGGGGCCCGAGATCGAGGACGAGTGGCACAACTTCGGTGCCCTCAACTTCCCGCTTGGCCACCCGGCGCGCGACATGTACGACACGCTCTACGTCGAGTACGGCGAGCCACAGAGCACCATGCTGCGCACCCACACATCGCCGGTCCAGATCCGTGTGATGGAGGAACAGGAACCGCCGATCTACTCGATCATGCCGGGCCGCGTGTTCCGCAGCGACACCGCCGACGCCACGCACATGCCGGTGTTCCACCAGATCGAGGGCCTGGTCGTGGACCGGAACATCACCTTCGGAGACCTGGCCGGCACGCTCGATGCGTTCACCACCGCATACTTCGGTTCTGAGTTCACCTCCCGCCTGCGACCCTCGTACTTCCCGTTCACCGAGCCGTCCGCCGAGTTCGACATCCGTCGCCCCGATGGCAGTTGGCTGGAACTCGCGGGCTGCGGCATGGTGCACCCCGAGGTGCTGCGCTCCTGTGGGCTCGACCCCGAGGAGTGGTCGGGCTTCGCCTTCGGCTTCGGTCTCGACCGCCTGGCGCTGATGCGACACGGGATCGATGACCTGCGCGAACTGTTCCGCAACGACCACCGCTTCCTGGGGCAGTTCTGATGGGTTCCGCGGCATGAAGGTCCTGCTGTCGTGGCTGCGCGACTTCGCACCCGTCGAGGGCGACCCCGACCGGATCGGTGACCAGTTGAGCGACCTCGGCCTGACGGTCGAGCAGATGTCGATCCTGGGCGAGGGCCTCGACGGCATCGTCGTGGCCCGGGTGCTGGACCTCCGACCCCATCCCGACGCCGACCGGATCCAACTGGTCGACGTCGACGCCGGCGACGGCGAGGCGCTCCAGATCTGTTGCGGTGCCTTCAACATGTCTGTGGGCGACCTGGTGCCCCTGGCCACCCTGGGCACGGTCATGCCCGGTGGCATGGAGATCGGCCGCCGCAAGATGCGGGGAGAATGGTCCAACGGCATGCTCTGTGCGTCGACCGAGGTCGGCCTCGGCGACGATGACGACGGCATCATGCTCCTCGACACCGAAGCGGCTCCCGGTGCGGCACTGACCGAGGCGCTCGACCTGCGGTCTGATGTGCTCTATGACCTCGAGGTCAACCCCAACCGGCCTGACGCCATGTCCGTCGCCGGGGTGGCCCGCGACCTTGCTGCCCGCCAGGGCGTTCCGTTCGTCCTGCCCGAGCCGGATGTCGCCGAATCGGGTGATGGTGCCGCCGGCCGTGTCTCGGTCGAGATCCTCGACCCTGAACTGTGTGGGCGCTTCGGCCTGCGGGTCCTCGACGGCGTATCGGTCGGCACCTCGCCGCAGTGGCTGGTCAACCGTCTGAATGCCCTCGGTCAGAGGTCCATCAACAGCGTGGTCGATGCCTCGAACTATGTGATGCTCGAATTGGGCCAGCCCAACCACACCTACGACCTGGCCCGGGTCGCCGGTGGTGCCTTCCGGATCCGGCGTGCCGGTGAGGGAGAGGCCATCCAGACGCTCGACGGGGTCGAGCGCATCCTCACGGCCGCCGACGGCGTGATCGCCGACGGTGACGACGTGGCCGTCGGCATTGCCGGGATCATGGGCGGGGCCAACACCGAGATCGGTGCCGGAACCACGACCGTGGCCCTCGAGATGGCCTGGTGGGACCCGAAGACGATTGCGGCGAGTGCACGGCGTCTGGGCCTTCGCAGCGAGGCCTCCGCCCGCTTCGAACGGGGCTGTGACCCGGAGGTCGTCGAATTGGCCATGCGGCGCTTCGCCGAACTGCTGACGCCCTCTGGTGCCACGCTGGCCCCCGACCTGGTCGACGCGCGGGGCGACCTGCCCGTCCGCGAGGTCGTCCGGGTCAGGACCGACCGGGTCAATGCCATCCTCGGTACCGACCTGGGGCGGGACCGCATCGCCGACGTGCTGCAGTCCATCGAGTTCGGCGCCGAACCGGTCGGCGACGACCTCGATGTCGACATCCCGAGCTTCCGGGCCGACAGCAGCACCGAGATCGACGTGATCGAGGAGGTGGCCCGGGTTCACGGCTACGGACGGATCGAGCGCACGGTGCCCCGGTCGACCATCACCGGCCACCTCACGCCGTACCAGCTCGACCGCCGAACGGTCCGTTCCACCATGGCCGGGCTGGGACTCGACGAGGTCATGCCGGTGCCGTTCCTCGCCCCCGGAGACCTCGAGGCGGCCGGGTTGCCGGCGGACGGCATCACGGTGACGAACCCCCTCGTCTCCGAGGAGTCGGTGATGCGGGCATCGCTACGGCCAGGGATCCTCAAGACTCTGGCGTACAACGCCTCGCACCGCCTCACAGGCCTCGGCCTGTTCGAGGTGGGACACGTGTACCGGCAGCCCGCCGAGGCGCAGCGGCTTCCCGACGAGCGCGAATACCTGGCCGTGGCGCTGGCGGGCAGCGAGGCCGGCGAGGCCGTGGCGGTGTGGTCGGCCCTGGCCGATGCCCTGGCGGCGCGCGACTACGCCCTCGTCGCCGAGTCCGTCCCCGGCCTGCACCCCTCCCGTACCGCACGCATCGAGGTGTCCGGTACCCCTGTCGGCCACGTCGGTGAGGTCGATCCCGGCGTGCTCGAGTCCTATGAGGTCCCCGAGCGGGTGGCCTGGCTGGAGGTCGACCTCGACACGCTGTTGGCCCTGCCGCACGGCGACAAGCCCTACAGGGGCTTCAGTCGCTATCCGTCGTCCGACATCGACCTGGCCTTCGAGGTCGACGAGGGCACCCCGGCAGACGCCGTGGGCCGCTGCCTGAGGGAGGCAGCCGGCGACCTGCTCGTCGACCTGTCGTTGTTCGACGTGTACCGGGGCGATGCCGTGGGGGAGGGGCGTCGCAGCCTCGCCTTCGCCCTGCGCCTCCAGGCCACCGACCGGACGCTCACCGATGTCGAGGTGGCCGAGTTGCGCCAGCGTTGCATCGATGCGGTGCAGGGCTCGCTGCCTGCCACCCTGCGGGGCTGACGCCCGACCGCCTGCCCCCGGTGGGCAACGAGTACGTTCGCCCACATGCGCAGTTGGCAGGTCCACGAATTGGGTGACCCCATCGACCGTCTCGTCCTCGACGAGGTTGAGGCGCCGGCGGCCGGTCCCGGGCGGGTCGTCCTCGACATCGAGGCGGTCGGGCTGGCCTTCCCCAACGTCCTGCAGTGCCGTGGCGAGTACCAGGTGAAGCCTCCACTGCCCTTCAGTCCGGCCGCTGAAGTCGTCGGACGCGTTTCCGCCGTTGGCGACGGCGTCGAGGGCCTCGAGGTCGGCCAGCGGGTTGTGAGCCTCGGCGGTGCATTGGCCGACCAGGCAGCGGTGGGTGCCGCCTCGGCGTTCGCCGTGCCCGACGGGGTGGCCCCGGAGAAGGCGGTGGCCCTGCCGACCAACTACTGCACCACCTGGTACGCCCTGCACGATCGTGCGCAGCTGCAGCCGGGCGAGACGCTGCTGGTCACCGGCGCCTCGGGCGGCACGGGATCGGCGGCGATCCAGCTGGGCCTGGCAGCCGGGGCGCGGGTGATCGCCGTGGCCGGTGGCGCGGAGAAGGTGGCGGCGTGTGAGGCGCTGGGAGCGGACGAGGTGATCGACCACCGTGAGGTCGACGACCTGGTCGAGCGGGTCCGCGAGCTGACCGGCGGCAGCGGGGTCGACGTGGCCTACGACCCTGTGGGTGGCGACGTGTTCCAGCAGGTTCGGCGCTGCATGGCATGGAATGGCCGGCTGCTGGTCATCGGCTTCGTGGCCGGGATCCCGAAGATTGCCACGAACCACGTGCTCCTGAAGAACTATTCAGTCGTCGGCGTGCACTGGGGGGCTTCGCTGGCCCGTGATCCGGCCTCCCTGGGCCGCCAGATGGGGGAGTTGTTCGCGCTGGCGGAGACGGGCGCCGTCGACCCGCTCCTGCACCCTGTATACGGATTCGACCAGGGCGCGAGGGCCATCCAGGACATCGCCGACCGAAAAGTGGTAGGAAAAGTCGTGGTGTCGGTCTGAGCCCTTCTGTCATCGGTCTGCATGAGATGTTGCATGATCATGCGTGGATCCGTATGCTCTCGGGATGGCTGCCGTCGGGATCATCGGCGCCTCGGGGTTCACCGGGGCGGAACTGCTGCGGCTCTGTGCCGCCCATCCGGACCTCGACGTTGTGGTCGCCACCGGCGATTCCCAGGCGGGGACTGCCGTGGCCGACCTCTACCCGAGCCTCGCCGCCCACTACGGCGACCTGACGTTCGCCGAAGTCGACGACACCACGGCCGACGGCTGCGACGTCGTGTTCCTCGGCCTGCCCCACGGCGCCTCGCAGGCACTCGTCCCCGACCTGGCCTCACGGGTCGGCCACGTGATCGACCTGGCGGCCGACTTCCGGCTGCGGGACGCGGCGCTGTACCCCGAATGGTACGACGAGCCGCACACGGCACCCGGACTGCTCGTCGACTTCGCCTACGGGCTGCCCGAGCTCTACCGGCCGTCGATCGTCGGGGCGCCGCTCATCGCCGTCCCGGGCTGCTATCCGACGGCGACCTCGCTGGCACTGGCCCCGTTCGTGTGGGGAGGCCACGTCGAGCCCTCTGGCCTCGTGGTCGATGCTGCCAGCGGCGTGTCGGGCGCCGGTCGGCCCCCGAAACCCCACACCACCTTCTGCGCCGTCGACGAGGACTACTGCGCCTACGGGCTGGTCGACCACCGGCACACGCCGGAGATGGAACAGGCGGTCGGCACGCGGGCCGACGGCTCGGTCGTCGACCACGTCTCGATCCTGTTCACTCCGCACCTTGCGCCCATGAACCGGGGCATCCTGGCCACCTGCTACGCACGGCCCACCGGAGCGCTCGACACCTCGTCAGCCCTCAGCCTGCTGGCCGACTTCTACGCCGAGGAGCCCTTCATCGTGGTCGACGAGCGGTCGCCCTCGACCAAGGCCACCCTCGGCTCCAACACGGCGCACCTGACGGCACGGGTGGACCCTCGGACCGGACTGCTGGTGGTGCTGTGCGCCATCGACAACCTCGTCAAGGGAGCCTCCGGCCAGGCCGTGCAGTGTGCCAACCTGGCACTGGGCCTCGACGAAACGGCCGGCCTCTCCTCGATCGGGCTCTACCCGTGAGCGTCACCGACACTCCGGGCTTCGTGGCCAGCGGCGTCACCTGCGGCATCAAGCCGTCGGGCGCCCCCGACCTGGCGATGGTCGCCACGGCGGACGGAGCAGCGGTCACCGCAGCCGGGGTGTTCACCTCCAACAGGATGACCGCCGCTCCCGTGCTGGTCTGCCGGGAGCACCTGACGACGACCGGTGGGCGGGCCGCAGCCGTCGTCCTCAACAGCGGCAATGCCAACGCCGCCACCGGTGCGCAGGGCATGGCCGACGCCCGCCGGATGGCCGCCGCCACGGCGGCCGATCTGGGCTGCGCCGCCGAAGAGGTCCTCGTCTGCTCGACCGGCTGGATCGGCTACCCGCTCCCGATGGACGCCATCCTGGGCGGCATCCCCGAGGCAACGGCAGCGCTTTCCGACGACGGGGGAGCGGCCGCCGCCGAGGCGATCATGACGACCGACACCGTGCCCCGGACCACGACCGTCTTCGGCGGTGGTTTCACCGTCGGCGGCATCGCCAAGGGAGCGGCGATGCTCGAGCCCAACATGGCCACAATGCTGGCCGTACTCACCACCGACGCCGAGGTCGACGCCACCACCGCTACGGAGCTCCTGCGGGCGGCCGTCGGCACCAGCTTCAACTGCCTGACCGTCGACGGCGCCGAGTCCACCAACGACACGGTGCTGCTGTTCGCCAGTGGCTCTGCCGGCCCGGCCGACCCGGGAGCCCTGGGCGCGGCGCTCGCCGAGGCCTGCCTGTCGCTCGCCGTCCAGATGGCCGACGACGCAGAGGGTTCCACCAAGACGGTGTTCCTGACCGTCACCGGCGCCGCCGACGACGCCGAGGCCGCCAAGGGCGCCCGGGATACCGCCAACTGTCAGCTGGTCAAGTGCTCCTGGTACGGCGAGGACCCCTACTGGGGCCGGATCGCCGCCGAGATGGGCGCCGCCGGCATCGCCTTCGACCCCGACACGATCACGATCTCGTACGGCGGCCAGGTGGTCTACGCCGACGGTGAGGCCCGACCCGTCGACGAGGCCGTCCTGAAGGCGCACATGGCCGGACGGACCCTCGACCTCGACGTCGACCTCGGCCAGGGCACCGGCACGGCACGGGTGGTCACCACCGACCTCAGCCACGCCTACATCGACGAGAACATGCGGACCTCCTGAGGAGACATGCGATGAACCCCGGCACCGAGCAGTTCTCCCCCGAGCGGAGGGCTGCAGTACTCGTCGAGACCCTGCCGTACATCCAGCGGTTCAAGGGCTCGGTCATCGTCGTCAAGTTCGGCGGCAACGCCATGGTCGACGGGGACCTGGCCGCCCGGTTCGCCGAGGACATCGTGCTCATGCACTCGGTCGGCATCCAGCCGGTCGTCGTGCACGGCGGCGGTCCGCAGATCGGCGAGATGCTGGATCGGTTGGGCCTGGAGTCCGAGTTCCGGGACGGCCTGCGGGTCACAGACGCCGCCACCCTCGACGTGGCCCGGATGGTCCTCGTCGGCAAGGTCGGTCGGGACGTGGTGTCGGGCATCAACGTCCACGGCCCGCTCGCCGTCGGCATTTCGGGCGAGGACGGTGGCCTCATCCGTGCGACCGCCCGGGACCCTGAGCTGGGCTTCGTCGGCGACGTCGAGGCGGTCAATCCGGCCATCATCGAGCGGCTCCTCGTCGAGGACCTCATCCCCGTCGTCTCGACGATCGGCGCCGACGTGACGGGACAGGCCTACAACATCAACTCCGACACGGTGGCGGCCGCCCTGGCCGGGGCGCTCGGCGCCGAGCGGATCCTCTACCTGACCGACGTCGAAGGCCTGCGGGCCGACGCCGACGACCCCGGGACCCTGATCTCGAGGCTCGACGTCGAACGGCTCGGTGCGCTCATGTCGGACGGCACCATCAGCGGAGGCATGATCCCGAAGGCGCAGGCCTGCCTCGACGCCGTCCATGCCGGGGTCGGTTCGGCACACATGGTCGATGGACGGATCCCCCATGTGCTCCTCCTCGAACTGTTCACGGACGCCGGCATCGGGACCATGGTGTTCCCGGTGGGCGGTGGACCCGATGCCGACCGGCAGGCGGACCCGTCATGAGCGACGAACGGCTACTCATGGGCAACTACGGCGACCCTCCCGTCATGTTCGTCCGGGGGAGCGGCACAGAGCTCTTCGACGACTCGGGGAAGCGCTACCTCGACTTCCTCTGCGGCCTGGCAGTCACGAGCCTCGGCCACAGCCACCCCCGGGTGGCGGCGGCCCTTGCCACACAGGCCGAGACACTGCTCCACGTCTCCAACCTGTTCGACACCGAGCTGCACCTCGAGGTGGCCGCACGCCTGGATGCCCTCATCCGGTCGGGGACCGGTGAGGCCACACCGGGAAGGGTCCTCTTCCAGAACTCCGGCGCCGAGGCCAATGAGGCCGCCATGAAGCTGGCCCGGAAGCACCAGGGCCGGGGACGCCACGTCGTGGTGTCGGCCTTCCGGTCGTTCCACGGGCGGACCCTCGCCACGCTGGCGGCCACCGGCCAGCCCGAGAAGCACGAGCCCTTCCAACCACTGCCCGAGGGGTTCCGCCACGCCGCATGGAACGACCTCGACGCCTTCGAGGCCGCCCTCGACCCCACGGTCGGGGCGATCCTGCTCGAGTCGCTCCAGGGCGAGGGAGGGGTCAACCCGGCCGACGTCGACTTCCTCGTCGGCATCAGGCGACTCTGCGACGAGCGGGGCATCCTGCTGATCCTCGACGAGGTCCAGACCGGGCTCGGGCGTACCGGCCGGTGGTTCGGCTTCCACCACGCCGGCATCCGGGCTGACATCGTCACTGTCGCCAAGGCGCTCGGCAACGGAGTTCCGATCGGCGCCGTCTGGGCAAGTGCCGAGGTGGCGGCGGCGTTTTCGCCCGGCGACCATGGATCCACATTCGGAGGACAGCCCCTCGCTGCATCGGCTGCCAGGGAGGTACTCCGGGTGATGGAGGAGATCGACGCACCGGCCTGCGCAGCGGTGAGGGGAGCGGCCCTCACCAGCCTCCTAGCGGCCCTGCCCGGCGTCACCGCCGTTCGGGGCCTCGGCCTGCTCCTGGCGGCCGAACTGGACCCCGACGTCCTCGATGGTCGTACCGGCGCCGACGTGGCCCGGGCGTGCCTCGACGCCGGCCTGGTGGTCAACGGCATCACGCCGACCGCCCTGCGGCTGGCACCGCCACTGACCGTGACCGACGACGAACTGGTCGAGGGTGTGGCGATCCTCGGTGCTGTGCTGTCCGAAGACAGGGAGGCGATCGCATGAGGCACGTGCTGGAAGTCGATGACCTGACCCCCGGAGAGCTCGGACGGGTGCTCGACCTTGCCTCCGATCCGGCACCGCCACAGGTGCTCGCCGGCCAAGGCATGGCGCTGCTGTTCGAGAAGCCGTCGGCCCGTACCCGCAACTCGATGGAGATGGCGGTCGTCCAACTCGGAGGCCATCCGATGTACATCCAGGGCGCTGAGGTCGGCTTCGACGCCCGGGAGTCGGTCGAGGACGTCACCCGGACCCTTGCCTGCTACCACGGTGCCGTCGGAGCCCGGGTCTTCGCCCACGCCACGGTGGAGCGGATGGCGGCCCTCGACCTGGTGCCCATCGTCAACATGCTCTCAGACGCCGCCCATCCCCTGCAGGCCCTGGCCGACGTCCTGACCATGCAGCAGCTCCTCGGCGACCTGGCCGGCCGGAGCGTCACCTATGTGGGCGACGCCAACAACGTCTTCCGGTCGCTCGCCCTGGCGGGCGGCATGCTCGGCATGGAGGTCCGGTTCACCGGACCGTCCGGCTACCGCCTCGGCGAACTCGATGCCGACCGGCTGGCCTCCGCCGGCGTGGTCGTGGCCGAGTTCAACCGTCCGGAGGAGGCCGTCGAGGGCGCCGACATCGTCTACACCGACGTCTGGACCTCGATGGGCCAGGAGGACGAGAGCGCCCAGCGGCTCGTCGACTTCGAGGGCTACCGGGTGGACGAGCGGCTCCTCGACGCCGCCGGCACCCAGGTGCACTTCCTGCACTGCCTGCCTGCCCATCGGGGCGAGGAGGTCACCAGCAGCGTCGTCGACGGACCCGCCAGCCGGGTGTGGCAGCAGGCGGAGAACCGGATGCACGCTGCCCGGGGCCTGCTGGCCTGGCTGCTCGGCGAGGCCGTGTCCGACGCCGGAGTGGGGGGCAACGCATGAGCAAGGCACAGCGCCAGCACCGGGTGGTCCGGATCCTGGCCGAACATCCGGTCTCCAGCCAGATGGAACTGGTCGATCTGCTGTCGGAGGCAGGCATCGACGCGACGCAGGCGACGGCCTCGCGCGACCTGGGCGACCTTGGCGCCGTCAAGGTGCGGGTGCCGGGCGGCGGGAGCGTGTACGCAATCCCCGAGCATCCGGCCGACCAGTTCGCTCCCGAGCACCACCTCCGACGGGTCATGGGCGAGTGGGTGGCCGAGGTGCACCACTCGGGCAACATCGTGGTCCTGCGGACGCCTCCGGGGTCGGCGCACGTGGTCGCCTCTGCGATCGACCGATCCGGGCATGGCGAGATCCTCGGCACCGTGGCTGGCGACGACACGATCCTGGTCGTGGCGGCAGAGGGCACGAGCGGTAGGGGGCTCGCCGCTACCCTGCGGTCGCTCGCCGGCCTGTGAGCGGACCAGTACGACGGCAGACAGGAAACGGAAGCAGGACGTGAGCAACCAACACGACGTCGACAAGGTCGTCCTCGCCTACTCCGGTGGGCTCGACACCTCGATCATCCTGCGGTGGCTGGAGGAGAACTACGGCTGCGAGGTCGTGACCTTCACGGCCGACCTCGGGCAGGGCGAGGAGCTCGAGCCGGCGCGGGCCAAGGCCGAGGCCATGGGCGTGTCCGAGATCTACGTCGAGGACCTCCGGGAGGAGTTCGTCCGGGACTACGTGTTCCCCATGTTCCGGGCCAACGCCGTCTACGAGGGCGAGTACCTGCTCGGCACCTCGATCGCCCGGCCGCTCATCGCCAAGCGGCTCGTCGAGATCGCCGCCGAGACCGGCGCCGACGCCATCAGCCACGGCGCAACCGGGAAGGGCAACGACCAGGTCCGGTTCGAACTCGGCGCCTATGCCCTGAACCCCGACATCCGGATCATCGCCCCGTGGAGGGAGTGGGACCTTGGGTCGCGCCAGAGCCTGCTCGACTACGCCGAAAGGCACGACATCCCGGTCGAGATGAAGCGGGGCACCAAGTCGCCCTATTCGATGGACGCCAACCTGCTCCACGTCTCCTACGAGGGAGGACCGCTCGAGGACCCGTGGAGTGAACCCGCCTCGGAGATGTGGCGGTGGACGGTCAGCCCCGAGATGGCACCGAACGAGGCCACCTACCTCGAGCTGGCCTACGAGCGGGGCGATGTCGTGGCGATCGACGGTACGTCGATGTCACCGGCCCGGGTGCTGGCCCACCTCAACGAGGTGGGTGGCGCCAATGGCGTCGGACGGATCGACATCGTCGAGAACCGGTATGTCGGGATGAAGTCGCGGGGCGCCTACGAGACGCCGGGTGGCACGATCATGCTCAAGGCGCACCGGGCCATCGAGTCGCTCACCCTCGACCGGGGCGTCGCCCACCTCAAGGACGAACTCATGCCCCGGTACGCCGAGATCATCTACAACGGATACTGGCTCAGCCCGGAGCGCGAGATGCTCCAGGTGGCCATCGACCACAGCCAGGCGTTCGTGAACGGACGGGTCCGGTTGCGGCTCTACAAGGGCAACGTCGAGGTCGTGGGCCGGCAGTCCGACGACACCCTGTTCGATGAGGCGATCGCCACGTTCGAGGAGGACGGGGGCGCCTATGACCAGGCAGACGCCGAGGGCTTCATCCGGCTGAACGCCCTGCGGCTCAGGACGGCGGCCCGGCGGGCCGCCCGGGGATAGGAGACTCAACCATGGCCACGCTCTGGCACGGTCGCTTCGCCGAGGGTCCCGCAGAGGCCCTCCAGGCCCTCAACGACAGCCTTCCCTTCGACCGGCGGATGTTCCGGGAGGACATCGCCGGCTCGCGGGCGCACGTCCGGATGCTGGCCCGCGTCGGCTTGCTCGACCCGGACGACGCGACCGCAGTGCTGGCCGCCCTCGACGCCGTCGAGTTGGAGATGGGCGACGGCACGTTCGCCTTCGTCCCTTCCGACGAGGACATCCATACGGCGGTCGAGCGGCGGGTCACCGAGTTGGCCGGCGACGCCGGCGCCAGGCTCCACACGGGGCGGAGTCGCAACGACCAGGTCGCCACCGACCTTCGGCTCTGGGTGCGGCGGGAACTGACCGAACTGGCGGGCCTCGTCGGCCGCCTGCAGGCGACGCTGGCGGCCCGCGCCGACGATGTCGGCGAGGCGTACCTGCCGGGCTACACGCACCTCCAGCAGGCGCAGCCGGTGCTGCTGGCCCACCACCTGCTGGCCCACGGCTGGGCACTTTCGCGGGACGTGGATCGGCTGCTCGATGCCAGGGATCGGGCCGACGTGTCGCCGCTGGGCGCAGGCGCGTTGGCCGGGTCGTCGCTGCCGCTCGACCCGGACGGCGTCGCCACCGACCTCGGGTTCGCCGCCCGGTTCGAGAACTCGATCGATGTCGTGTCCGACCGGGACTTCGTCGCTGAGGCCCTCTTCGGCCTGGCGCTCCTCGGCGTCCACCTCTCGCGGCTCGGCGAGGAGATCGTCCTCTGGTCGACCGACGAGTTCGGCTTCGTCGTACTCGACGACGCCTTCTCGACCGGCTCGTCGATGCTGCCGCAGAAGAAGAACCCCGACGTGGCCGAGTTGGCCCGGGGCAAGGCCGGTCGGCTGCTCGGGAACCTCACGGGGCTCCTGGCGTCCCTCAAGGGGCTGCCGTTGGCCTACAACAAGGACCTCCAGGAGGACAAGGAACCGCTCTTCGACTCCTGCGACACCGTCCGGCTGACGCTGTTGGCGCTCGACGGCATGATGGCCACGATCGGGTTCGACACCGACCGGATGGCCCAGTCGGCAGACAGCCCGTACGCGGCCGCCATCGACCTCGCCGAGTACCTCGTGGCCTCCGGCATGCCGTTCCGGGAGGCCCATGCCGTCGTCGGAGCACACGTGCGCACGGCGCTCTCCGGCGGTGGCTCGTTCGCCGACCTCGTCGTTGGCGACGAGCGGCTGGGCCCCGAGGCTGCGACGCTCCTGGAACCGGGAGCTGCGGTCCGGAGGCGGACCACGCCGGGTGGGGCCGGCCCCGTGCCGGTGGCGGAGCAGCGGCACCGGTTCGCCGACCGCCTCGCCGACCAGGCCACCAGGATCGGAGACTAGGTGGCTCACCACGCACGCATTCGGGTCCGCTACGGCGAGGTCGACCAGCAGGGCGTCGTGTACAACGCCCACTACCTGGCTTACGTCGACGACGTCTTCGACACCTGGCTTCGGGAGTTGGCTCCCCAATTCGAGGAACTGGGCTGGGAGATCATGCTCAAGAAGGCCTCGCTCGAGTGGCACGGTTCGGCCGGCATGGGTGATGTGCTCGACGTGGCCACCGAGGTCGTCCGGTGGGGGAACACCTCCTTCGATGCCCGGTTCGACTTCTGGGTGGGGGACCGTCCGGTGCTCACGGCATCCGTGACCTATGTGGGAGTGACGATCGGCGACCATCGACCGATTCCGCCACCCGACGAGGTCCGAGCCCACCTCAGTCGGTGAACACCTTGAGCGGTATCACCGACCTGGCGGGGCGCGACGGCATCGACCCACGCGTCGTCGTGTCGAACGGCCCCTCCGGGCCCGAACGGGACCGGATCCTCGAACTCCTCGACGGGCACGAGTGTGCCCTGCTCCGCACCTGTCGACCCGGACACCTCACCGGGTCCGCCCTCGTGGTGGATCCGACGGATCGCCGGATCCTGCTCCTGTTCCATGCAAAGTTGCAACGCTGGCTCCAGCCCGGTGGCCATGCAGACGGTGACGGCGACCTTGCCCGGGTTGCCCTGCGAGAGGCTGGTGAGGAGACCGGCATCGCAGGGCTGCGGGTGCTCGAACCGCCCGTCGACCTCGACGTCCACGTCGTCGATCCGCCGGCCGAGGACGCCCATGAGCACCATGACGTGCGGTTCCTCGTGGTGGCACCAGCGGGCTCCGAGCCCGTCGGCAACCACGAGTCGGAGGCGCTGCGCTGGGTCCACCGGGACGAGATGGAGGACCTCGGGGTGGACGGTGGGCTCCTGCGGTTGGCGGACCGGGCCCTTGCGCGCCTCGAACTGTTGGAGGCGGGTGCGGGGAGCGCCTAGAGGTCTCCCGGGTCCAGGCAGCTTTCCATGTCGTTCACCCGGGCGAAGCCGTTCATGCGCTCGACATGGCTGCCGGCCCCGGACGGGAGGGCGGTGAGGTAGGGGCGGACGTCGCCCTCGGTGCGAAGTCGCCGGGCGTGAACTTGGCGGTCGACGAGGTACACCTCCCAGTCCTCGAACCACTTCTCGACGAGGGCCCGGTCCTTGTCGCTCCCTCCGGGCAGGACCCGGAGGTCGTCGACGAGTTGGTCGACCAGTTGCGTGGCCTCGTCGAGCACGTCGGCCCGGTGGGCCGGCGAGGGCGAGTCGGCGGCGGCGGGAAGCTTGTCGACGGCAGTGACCATGCGGACGCAACGCTGTTCGGCGGCCGTCGCCCAGGAGCGATCCTCGAGCCGGTCGGGGTTGCCCGGCGCCTCGTAGATCAGGAAGGCCCACGACCAGAAGGCGACCAGGGCCACGATGAGGGAGAGTGCGGCGACCCGGGCGAGGGTCGCATGGGGCTTGCCGGTCGTGCCGATGGACGCCATGGTCAGCCGCCCTCCGGGGCATCCGAAGCGGGGGCGTCGGGCGCCGGGACTTCGTCGGCAACGGGTTCGGGTTCCGGTTCCGGTTCGGGTTCCGGCGATGCAGCGGGTGTGACCTGGAGCACGACGACCGATCCTTCGGGGACCTCGGTGCCCGGGGCCGGAGCCTGGTGCCAGACGGTCTCCGGGGGTGTCGAGGGATCGTCCGGGTTGGCGACCTCGGTGATCTCGTAGCCGAGGATCGATTCGGCGAGGCGGGTTCCGGCCTCGCTGACGCCGAGCCCCACCACAGCGGGAACGGGGATCGGCGGTGGCTCCACGGCGACCTCCACGACCATCGAGCCGGCGGGCAGGATCGTCGAGCCCACGGCGGGCGACTGTCCAAGGATGACACCTGGCACGCTGTCGTTGGTGGGGACCTCGATCACCCTGGCGATGTGGATCGGTGAGAGGCCGGGCATCTCTGTGCCGTCCGCCAGACGGGTCGGAGTCCCGGCTGTCGCCTCGAGGAGTACCTGGGCCTCGTCCATCGTCAGGCCGACGAGGACCGGCGTGGTGATGGCCTGTGCCGGCGGCTGGGTGGTCGTCGTGGTCGAGGACGGAGGCGGCGTGGGGAACGTCGCCTCGTCGATGCCGAGGTGGGCCGCCTCCATGACGTCCTTCCAGATGAGCGCCGGGTACGTGCCGCCGAAGACCTTGCGGTCCGTGGTGGGCGGCACCATCGGGATCTGGCCCACCGGATAGCCCACCCAGACTCCGGTCGTCCGCTGGGGCGTGTAGCCGAGGAAGAGGGCGTCGGCGTAGTTCTGCGTGGTCCCGGTCTTGCCGGCGGCCGTGCGATCGTCGAGCTTTGCCCGGTGGCCGGTGCCCGCAGTCAGGACGCCCTCGAGCACCCAGGTCAACTGGTCGGTGAGGCGGGGATCGAGGACGCGGGTCTGTTCGCGCTTCCAGTGCCACAGCGTGGTGCCGTCGGCGTTGACCACGCGGGTGACGTAGGTGGGCGGGTTGTGGACGCCCCGGTTGGCGAAGGTGCTGTAGGCGGTGGCCATGTCGAGCAGGGTGGCATCGGAGGTGCCCAGGATGTTCGAGTTGACCTCCTCGATGGGCGATTCGATGCCGAGGCGGCGGCTCATGTTGGCGACCCTCTGGGCGCCCATGGCCATCGAAAGCTGGGCGAAGACGGTGTTGACCGATCGTCGGGTGGCCTCGACGAGCGTCAACCAATCCGGCTCGGGCAGTTCCTCGCCCTCGGCCACCTCGGGCAGGCTGTGGCCGGTGGCGCCGCCGCCGACATGCCAGATGCTGTTCTCTTCGGTCGCTCCGAGAATCTCGAACTCGATTTCGTTCGGGGCGGGGTACATGGCGGTGACCTTCCATCCCGCCTCCATCGCAGCGGCCAGGCCGATGGGCTTCATCGCCGAACCCGTCTGGCGGCCGTTGCCGACGGCCAGGTTGACCTTGGCGTCGTCGTCGTCGTCGAAGAAGTCCCGTCCTCCGACCATGGCGAGGATGTGGCCGTTCTGCGGGTCCATGACGACGACTGAGGCGTCGGGGTGCCCCTGGCCGGCCGGCAGGTGCTGCTCGACGGCTGCCTCGGCAGCCGCCTGGAGTCCGAGGTCGATGGTGGTCTCGATGCGTAGGCCGCCCTCGAACAGCAGCAGCTCCCGCTGGCCCCTAGTGACCCCGAAGGCCTCGTCGTCGAGGAACCAACGGCGCACTTCCTCAACGAAGTGGCCGGCCGGGTAGCGGGTCTCGAGCCGGCTGGAGTACTCCTCGAGTTGCGGAGGAGTCGCCCGTGCGTCGGCGAACCCCTCTTCGGTGATGAAGCCGTTGGCGAGCATGCGGTCCAGCACGAGGTGGCTGCGCCGGAGGCCGGCAGCGTAGTTGCGCAGTGGGTTGAAGCGGCTGGGCGCCTGGATGAGGCCGGCGAGCATCGCGGCCTCGTTCACGGCGAGGTCCAGCACGTTCTTGTTGAAGTAGGTCTGGGCCGCCGCCTTGATGCCGTAGGCGCCGTGGCCGAAGTACACGGTGTTGAGGTACTGGAGGAGGATGAAGTCCTTGCTGTACTGGTCCTCGAGCCGCAGGGCGTACCAGAGCTCCTCGAGCTTCCGGGAGGCCGTCTTCTCGGTGTTCTCGATGATTGCCAACTTGACGTACTGCTGGGTGATCGTCGAGCCACCCTGGCTGATTCCACCCGCCTCGAGGTTGGTGCGGGCCGCTCGGACGATGGCCTTCAGGTCGACCCCGTCATGGTGGTAGAAGCGTTCGTCCTCGATGGCGATGACGGCGTTGCGGACGAGCTCGGGGATCTCGTCGAGGCGACGGGCGCTTGTGCGATTCTGGGGAGCGACAAGCGTGGTGATGAGGGTGCCGTCCCGGGCGACGACGACCGACGACTCGGCTGTCTCGGGAATGGTGATCTCGAAGGAGCGGGTCTCGTACGAGTAGCAGCCCGAGGAGAGCATCGCGACCACAGCCAGGGTCGCCGTCGGGCGACGAAGGCGCGCGAGGGCCCCGTTCTGGTGGATGGCTTGCTGCGGCACCCGCACAGTCTGGCCGCGAGCCGGCACGAAGGTGCGGCAGCGAGCAGTGGTTCCGAGGATGAAAAGGTTGGTATCGGGCGCTTCCAGCGGCAATGGTGATGGGGTGAACGGTGCTGAGATCCTCGACGACCTTGCGGCCCGCGGTCTGATCCAGGACTGCACCGACCGCGATGCCCTGCAGGCGCGCCTGGACGAGGGGCCGATCACCGTCTACTGCGGCTTCGATCCGACGGCCGACAGCCTCCACATCGGCCATCTCACGCCGCTTCTGCTGCTCCGGCGCTTCCAGGACTCCGGCCACCGGGCGATCGCCCTGGCGGGTGGCGCCACGGGCATGGTGGGCGATCCCAGCGGGCGCTCGGAGGAGCGCAACCTCCTCGACCAGGCGACCCTCGATGCCAACGTCGAGGCCGTGTCAGGCCAGTTGCGCTCGCTGCTGCGCTTCGAGGGCGACGAGGGCCTCGACGGTCCACCGGCGCTCCTGGTGGACAATCGGGAGTGGACCGGTGATGTCGGCCTGCTCGAGTTCCTGCGTGACGTCGGCAAGCACGTCACGGTCGGCACGATGCTGGCCAAGGAGTCGGTGCGGAGTCGCCTGTCGAGCGAGCAGGGCATCTCCTTCACCGAGTTCAGCTACATGCTCCTGCAGGCCAACGACTTCTTCGAGCTCCACGACCGCTACGGCTGCGAGATGCAGGTCGGAGGCTCCGACCAGTGGGGCAACATCACCGCCGGCATCGATCTCATCCGGCGCCGGGCGGGGGCGACCGCCTACGGGCTGACGCTCCCGCTGCTCACCCGCTCCGACGGTGCCAAGTTCGGCAAGACCGCGGATGCGGCTGTCTGGCTCGATCCCGCCCGTACGTTGCCCTACGAGCTCCACCAGTACTTCCGGAACGTGGACGACCGTGATGTCGAGCAGTACCTGCTGCGGCTGACGCTGGTCGACGTCGACGACGTGGCAGCGGTGATGGCCGACCACGCCTCACACCCCGAGGAGCGCTTCGCCCAGCAGCGGCTGGCCGACGAGGTGTGCGCCCTCGTCCACGGCGAGGATGAGGCGAACCGGGCCCGCCTCGCCGCCGAGGGCCTCTTCGCAGGTTCGGCGCCCACGCTCGATGCGTTGGATGCCCTGCGGGGCATCGTGCCGGAGACGGAGGTGGCTGCGGCCGACCTCGAGGGTGAGGAGTCCCTGGTGGACGCCCTCGTCGCCAGCGGCCTGTGCAGTTCCCGGGGCGATGCCCGTCGAACCATCGGCGGTGGCGGCGTCTCCGTCAACGGTGTGCGCCAGGACGACTCCGCCATCCGCCTGCCTGCCGACGCCCTCGTGGGAGGCCGTTATGTCCTGCTCCAGAAGGGCAGGCGGTCCCGCCACCTGCTCGTCGTCGGCTGAACGCGGGCTGCGCCGCTGTCGAGGCGCCGGCCGACCGAGATTCTCGGGAATATGGGGGATGGCGGGTTGGGGGCACCATCAGGCACCGCTAGCGTTGCCAGTCGCGCCACTCCGTTGACCGTCAGGTCGCCGGGTCGTGGCGTGGCAAGGCGCTTCGCGGCGACGTCCGACTCGGACCTCGTCGAGTTGCTCCAGAGGGTACCAACGCCTTCCGATCGGGATTCCTGAGGGGATCTGCGTGGAAAGCGTGTGCCAGGTGGCTTTCGGCCACCAGGTGCTCCTTGAAAACGGAATAGAGGACGATGAATGCCAGTGCGGGCTGGCCACCGGCGATCACGAGTCGCCACTGGTCAGACCCTGACAATTCAAATGCAAATGGACATGGGCGTCGAGCCGTCATATGACGGAGCGACGACCCCTGACCTGATGCCAACCGGATGGGACTTCGGTCCCGATCCGATTTCAAACTCGTGCCGGTACCGCCTTCGGGCAGTATCGGAACACTGATTTCGACGTCGACACCTGCTTCGGCAGGTGGCGGCCGAGATTTTGACGGAGAGTTTGATCCTGGCTCAGGACGAACGCTGGCGGCGGGCTTAATACATGCAAGTCGAACGCAGTCGACCTTCGGGTCACATGACTGAGTGGCGAACGGGTGAGTAACACGTGAGAAACCTGCCTCGAAGACTGGAATAACCCGGGGAAACCCGGGCTAATACCGGATATCCCCAGATGGCCGCATGGCCGACTGAGGAAATGCTCCGGCGCTTCGAGAGGGTCTCACGGCCTATCAGCTAGTTGGTGAGGTAACGGCTCACCAAGGCATCGACGGGTAGCTGGTCTGAGAGGACGATCAGCCACACTGGGACTGAGATACGGCCCAGACTCCTACGGGAGGCAGCAGTAGGGAATCTTGCGCAATGGGCGAAAGCCTGACGCAGCCACGCCGCGTGAGTGATGAAGGCCTTCGGGTCGTAAAGCTCTTTCAGCAGGGACGAAAATGACGGTACCTGCAGAAGAAGCCCCGGCCAACTACGTGCCAGCAGCCGCGGTAACACGTAGGGGGCAAGCGTTGTCCGGATTTATTGGGCGTAAAGGGCTCGTAGGCTGTTCAGTAAGTCAGGTGTGAAAACTCGAGGCTCAACCTCGAGACGCCACTTGATACTGCTGTGACTTGAGTTCGGTAGAGGAGTGTGGAATTCCTAGTGTAGCGGTGAAATGCGCAGATATTAGGAGGAACACCAACGGCGAAGGCAGCACTCTGGGCCGATACTGACGCTGAGGAGCGAAAGCGTGGGGAGCGAACAGGATTAGATACCCTGGTAGTCCACGCCGTAAACGTTGGGCACTAGATGTGGGATCCAATCAACGGATTCCGTGTCGCAGCTAACGCATTAAGTGCCCCGCCTGGGGAGTACGGCCGCAAGGCTAAAACTCAAAGGAATTGACGGGGGCCCGCACAAGCGGCGGAGCATGTTGCTTAATTCGAGGCAACGCGAAGAAC
>Ga0114999_10000157_pt1 | contig 97547 bp, 88 predicted proteins | sample ArcticOcean_MG_C_3_FD_89820 | JGI IMG/M metagenome (GOLD analysis project Ga0114999, IMG submission 89820) | Marine microbial communities from western Arctic Ocean - ArcticOcean_MG_CB8_126 | ecosystem: Environmental > Aquatic > Marine > Oceanic | place: Arctic Ocean: Canada Basin | collected...
AGGCGCTGGATCTCCTCCTCCCCATGCGAGGTCCCCTCCGGCCCGTACCAGTGGTTCTCCGAGGCGAGGTACCGCAGCAGCCCGATCACGACGTCCCGCCGGAGCACCCGCGGGTCGAACGGAACGGCTTCGCCGATCGGTTTGTCCCAGCGCCGGGCCACGAAACGGAAATAATCGGCGATCTCATTAAGAAGCTGGGCATCGAGACGAGTCGAATAGCCCTTCTCTCGAAGTTTCTCATTTATCCATTCGGTCGGAGGGTGGGAAGCGGCGTGCGCCAGGGGTGAGATTGCGCAATGGACCTTGTCCATCTCGTAGTCCACCGATTCGAGCAGGACATCAGGAGCCCGGCCCGTCATGCAATGGGTGTGGAGATTAAGCGCGGCGTTGCCCATGACCTTTTTCAATGCCGGCCCCAGGGTCCGGATGCGTTCGACGGACAAGAGGCCGCTAGGATCCTTGATGATGACTTCTGTCGCACCCATGCGGACCAACTCTGCCGCGCGCTCTGCGAAGTGTTCGTCCGTATGGACCGGACTCAAGGTGAACACCAACGCCCCCGACACTTCGAGACCAACCTGCACCGCCTTGTTGATCACGACGTGGAGGCCTTCCATGTCATTGATGTGGTCGTAGATGGCCGCCCGCCGGATTCCGTTCGCGGCGAGCCGCTCCATAGACAGCTCGACGACGTCGTCGGGAAAGACCTCGAATGTCCACAGGCTCTGGCCCCGGATCCAGGCGTTGAGCGGCGTTTTGGTCACCAGTTTGCGAACGTGACGGATCCGCTCCCACGGATCCTCGTGCAGGAAACGAACCGCGACGTCCCACACGGCGCCCCCGATGAGGTCCATCGCATCGTAGCCGACCGCATCCATCCGCTCGGCCACGGGGAGCATCATCTCGTTGGTCATCCGGGTCGACCACAGACACTGGTGGGCGTCCCGCAGGGCCTCTTCGACGATGGGAATTTCACGACTCACGGATTATCTCGATGTGATTCGGTTAGGCCGAAGGCTCGATACGCACGAGCACTTGTCCGACGGCAACCGGCGCGGCATCCTCGACACAGATCTCCGCGACTCGGCCGGCCTCACCCGCAACGATCGTGTTGAACAGCTTCATGACCTCGACAAGGCAGACCGCATCATCAGGACCGACATCCTGGCCGACTTCGACAAAGGCCGGTTTGTCCGGCGCCGGGCGGCGATAGAAGGTCCCAACCATGGGTGATTTGACCTCGTACAAATCGGAGGCGCCTTCGTCCGTTACTTCAGCTTCGGGAACCGAAGCGGGAGCCGGTACCTCGACCACGTCGGACAAGATCGGTTCCGCAGCATTGGCCTCGTCGGCGGACGCGACCCGCGCAGGGCCCGCGGGCACACCTGTTGCGCCTTCTTTCACGAAATGGAGATGGAAGTCACCGACTTCAACGGTCAACTCACAACCCTCGCCAACGCCATCAACGATCTGCAGGATATCCAGAACATCGCTATAGCCGAGGCTCTGTCTCTTGCCGCCGCTGCCCGAACCTTGTGCCATTCCCCTCTCCGCTCCCTACGGGATGAACTTGTCCCGACGGAAGTTATCAAAGATGCGCATGAACATCTCTTCGCTGTCCACATAGTCGTGGAAGCCGAACTTACGGAGTTTGAGCGATTCAAGCATCACGTCCCACGTCGGCGCGAAGGCATAGTTGGCGTATCCCCAGTGCGCCGCCTCCTGCCACGACGTATCCATGAGTCCGTGCTTCTTGATGATCTCGTTCCACAGCGGCTCTTTGTCCGACATCATAAGTTCGAGATCGATTTTCTGGACCGGGCCGCATTCCATGTCGAAATAGTCGGCGATCTTCGGCCACATGTTTTCCCAGCGAAAGTAGTCCCCATTGACCACGTTGAATGCTTCACCGGCGCATTCGGGCGTTGTCGACATCCATTCCATGGAACGCGCCAAGAGTTCAACGTCCGAGGCGCAATGAAGAGCCCGGTATGCGGTCTCATTGCCAGGATAACGGAGCGGTAGGCCGAGCTCTTTGGAGATCGTCGCGTAGACGGCGATCGGCTTGGTCAGGTTGAGATCGGTACGGGCGTAGCCGGTGACGATATGCGGCCGGGCGCACGACCACCCCCACGACTTTCCCGCCGACAACTCCATCAAGTAGTCCTGCTGCGTGTAGTAGAAGTTGGGCGGCATGTGACGCGCATCATCTTCCCGCGCTGGTGTCTTGAAGGGACCCAGGTGGCGTCCATAGTACTTCGACCCTTGCATCAGGCAGACGTGCTGCAGGTTCGGCAAATTGGGCAATGCCGCATCCATTGAGTTGTAGAAGAGATCGGTGTCCACCGGAGTCTTTTCCGCCCAGCGGATGCCGGTTGCGTGGCCACAGAAAAAGACGTGCGTGACGTCATCGATTCCGGTGAGCTTGGCCTTGCAATCTTCCGGCTCTGCCATGTCGCAGGCGATGTGCCGCGCCTTGGTCTCGAAGTAAGGCTGGCGGCGTGAGACGGCGATCGTCTCCCAGTCATCCATGGTGTCGAGCAGCATCACGAGGTTACGCCCAACCATTCCCGTGCCGCCTAGAACCAGCGCAATATTTTTGTCGGCCATCGCCGGCCATCTCCTCAACAAAATAGGACTCTGAATTGCCACGCGAAACTAGGCAAGTGCCTACGGCTTATAACATAGGCACTCGTGATTCCAAGGCCTCGAAAGTCGACGCTCCCAACCCTTCTTTCCGCACAACCGGCAAACGGCTATACCATCCCGACCGCCATGATTCCCGTCCTCTTTCTCACGCTATTCAGCCAAGCAGCCATCGTTCTTGCCTCTCTGGCTTTACCGGTCATCGCGCCGGCCGCGGCGGCGGATATTGGAATATCGGCATCAGCGATCGGCTACTTCTCGAGCCTCGTCTATCTGGGCGCCGTCACATCGTCTTTGCTCACGATCGGCTTCATCAACCGCTATGGCGGAATCCGGATGCTGCAGGCGTCACTCGCGCTGGCGGCATTCGGCGTGGCGTTTGTCGCAACGGGTCAAATAGTGCTCATCGTGGCAGGCGCCATCCTGATCGGTCTTTCGTATGGGCCGGCAAATCCGACCAGTTCCCGATTGCTGGTCCGATTTGTTCCCAAGGATCTGCAGAACTTCTATTTTTCAGTCAAGCAAACGAGCGTCCCGGTGGCCGGGACCTTGGCGGGCTTCGTACTTCCCGTCCTGACCGCGCTTGCCGGATGGCGCATTGCTGTTCTGACGTGTGCGCTCGCGTGTGTTGGGCTGGTTGTCGTCGCCGGTATATGGCGGAAGAATCTAGACACGGACTGCGACCCGACCGCCAGCTTGAGCGCAGCCATCGGAGTCAGGGCGATCGCCCTAGTGCTACGTCAACCGCGCCTTCGGCGGGTTGCGCTGTCTTCTGTCGCGTTTGCGAGCCTACAGTTCGTCTTCACATCGTTTTTTGTCGCGATAGTCACCGAGCGGGCAGGTCTTTCACTCGTCACCGCCGGCGCCGCGCTTTCCTCCGCCATGGCCATCAGCGCCGGCACTCGACTGTTTTGGGGCTGGATAGCGGATAAATTCTCGGGCGGCAGTGTGCTTGCCATTCTCGGTGTTTCCATGGGTGGGTTGTTCTTCGTCCTCTACTTCGTCGACAGCGCCTGGCCTGTCCCTCTCATTTTCGTATTGAGCGTGTCGATCGGTGTGACCGCCGTCAGTTGGAACGGAATTTTCCTCGCTGAGATCGCACGGGTGGCGCCGCCGGATAAGATCACCGATGCTACTGCCGGAAGTATGTTTTTCATGTTCGTCGGCGGAATTTTGGCGCCCGCGGCCTTCAGCCTGTTGGCCCGGCTGACCGGCGATTTCCTGGTTGGCTTCATTGTCATCACTGTGCTGGCTATCATTGGAGGGATCTCGGTCCTGAAACGCGACACGGCTTGAGCCCAATCGCAGACACGCCCCCTTGAAAACAACGCGGCCTGCCGTAAGAATCAATCGAGCTGATTAGCTGAATCACATACAGAGGAGGCCCACGATGGAGATCAAAAGAGCCACGACACGTGCCACCAAGGTTGGTGATGCCGAGCGGTTTTCAGGACACGTTTGGCAGGACGAGGTCATCGTCGAGACCCCTCCGTCGCGCATGCGCGCCACCAACGTCTCGTTCAGCCCCGGGGCGCGGACCGCATGGCATGCCCACCCCGTCGGCCAAACCCTCTATTGCGTCTCGGGAATCGGCCGTGTCCAACTCGAAGGTGAGCAGGTCCAAAAGCTTCATCCCGGTGATACCGCCCTGATCCCCCCGGACACCCGGCATTGGCACGGCGCCGCACCCGACCGCATTTTCGTCCACCTCGCGATGTCGGAGTGCAACGACAAGGGTGAAGGCACGTCGTGGTTCGAAAAGGTCAGTGACGAAGTCTATTCCGAAGTACCCGGGTCCGTGGCGTAATCAGAGTTGGCGCGCAATCTCGTTGTCGCGGCGCTGATTGTATTTGTGCTCACCAACACGGCCAAGGCCCAATACGGCGGGCCAATCATCGACGCCCACAGCCAGTTCGGCTGCGAGATTTCAGCTTCCAAAATACGCCAGGCTATCTACAGCGGTGGCGTGGCTCACACGTTGCTGTCGGCGCGCGGTTGTCACGGCGAAGATGCTCTAGAGAGTCATCGTCGGGCCCTCAAGCTGGTTCAATCTCTCCAAGACCGCGCCAGTTTTCTGATTTCCACCAAGTTGGTGGGGATGGGCAAGACCGGTGCCGAATTCGGGAAGAGGGGCCTGTCGGAGCTAACACGGGCAAACAAGAAATTCTCCGACCAGTCCGTGGGATTCGCAGAAATCCTGGTTCAGCACGCGCCGCACGATACGAACCAACTTCGCTACGACGGCATCAGTCTCGATCTAAAGAGCGACCGCATCGTAGGTGCAATCGACCTCGCGATCGATCGGCAAGTTCCGGTGATCCTTCATCTGGAATTAGACGACTACGAGAAGCACGCAGCCAAGATCCTAGACCAATTGCATCGCCTGCTGTCGCAGAATCCCGGGCGGGACTTCGTACTCATTCACTTGGCGCAAGCGACGCCTTCGGAAGCGGAGAACCTGATCGAGAAGCATGAAAATATTCACTTCATGACGACCAGCGCGGATGCATTCACAAGTATTGCCGTGGTGCAGACGCGGCGCGGGAAGCGCAAGTCGCAGGTCGGTTGGGCGAACCTGTTTAGCGATCCACCCAAGGCGGCACCATACAAAGGCTGGCTGGCTGACTATCTCCCCACGATGCGATGGGACGATGATTGGAAAAGGCTTATCGAAACACATCCGGAGAGGTTCGTTTTCGCCATCGAGAACGTGTTCGGACAACATTGGACGAAGCGATATCTGCCCAATCTCAAGCTCTGGCGAAAGGCGTTCTCGCTGCTGCCGCGGGACGCCGCAAGAATGGTTGCCTGCGCCAACGCGAAGCGCTTATGGAAGCTTGAAGTGGCCTGCGGAGTCTGATCGGAACGGCAGTTGCCGGAAAATCAATTCTCTTCGTATCCCGACGACTCACTCTTGCCAAAATTCTCGGTCACTGCATAAGTGTGGAACGCCTCCCACCGGATGCCTTCAGGGTCCCGCACCCACGTCTTGTTTTGGGTCTGGTAGCCACAGGTCAAAGAATTCTTGTCTTCGGTCTCGACCCCGGTTTCTGTCCAACGGGCCCGGAGTTGACCAAGTTCGGTCTCGTCCTCTGCCTGAATTCCCAGATGCAAAGCACCAGGTGCATTACCGCGTGAATTAATGGAGAAATTGACGCACGGGTCGTCGAGCATCCACTTGGCATAGTCGGGTTTTTGCAGGGTTGGCGGCGCGCCGAGCAGACGTGTGTAAAACGACACCGACGCGGCAACATCCTCGACGACGAGGCCCACGTGCATGCGTTTCATGGCACCCTCCTGTGAAAAGACTTGTGCTTACTCCGCCGCCGCCTGGTAGTACGGGAACGGCGCCAATTCCTGCAACGGCTCTGACATCTCATACACGCTCGACACAGCCAGTTCGTGGTCGAAGGGAACGCCTTCTTTCTCGGCCCGCTTGCGCAAGCGCTCTTCGTGATAGTCGAGCACGTCCTTCGGGAATGGCATGTCGCCCGGGTTCAGTATGCGCAAATACCCGTCAACGTCCCGTGCCGGGAGTACCCGGCTCTTGACCGAGCGGCTGGGCGACCAGGGAATGTCGAGGACGCCGGCCTCGCAGGCCCGCACGGTTCCGATCGCGACGTCGCCATCACCCATTTCCAGCACCTTGTCGACGACGGCGCGGACTTCCTGGCGGATGATCTCCTTTTCCTGCTCGTACTCGGGTAGACCGTCCAGTTTGATATTACGGGCCATATAGATGGCCATACGGGTGACACGCAGGCCCTCTGCATTGGCTTCGGGCGTCGGAATGCCGAAGGCCTCGTGCAGGCTCTTGGTCGTGACATTGATCGCGCCGCCAACGGCGGCCAACGTGCCACCGTAAGCCACGAGGGCTGCGCATTGGGCATCGTCATGCGGCCACGCCCCCATCCAATGCAATGAGGTCACCGGCGTGAAGGCATCCTCGTAACCCTTCTTCACCAGATACTCCTGGCACATTTCGCGGCACACCTGAATTCCGGCCGCATCCTGGATGAGGTGCAGCGTCTGACCCAATTCCAGTCCGTAGTTGCGGACGCCCTGCGCGGCGGCCAAGAGGGCATCGAGAACGCCTGTGATGATGGCGATGCAGGGCGGAATGTTGGTTCCCGTGAGAAATCCGGGCTGGCGGCGGTGCAGCTCGACCCCATGCTCCATGTACATCGACGCCAAGCGGTCGAGGTACTGGTAATTTCGGATGCCGATCTCGATCGGCAGCTCCTTGGTGTACGAAAGCGTGTAGGCAATTCCCGATCCCAAGTATCCAGAGTATCCGGCGGCATAACCGATCTCGCCCGTCAACTTGGGCATAGCGGTTCCAGTCAGCATAACCGCGGGCTTGTTGATGACTTCAATGAGTTCGCGTGTGGCGTCCACGCCATAGTTGACCATCGGGAAGCCGTTCAGCATCGACCGCCCGAGGCGCTTGGATTCCTCGATGCCGTTTTGGGCCTGCGCCCAGCGTTCGTTTCGGGTGTAGCTGTCCGTCGTGGTCGGAACGATATCGGCCATTCCCTCCTGGTCGAGGGTGATCATCAGCTCTTTCTGCAGTTCCAAGGTCCCGAACCCGCCGCGCGGCTGTGTGAGCGTCCGTCCTTCGGCGTCGGCCTGGCGCATCACCCACGCGAGACGCTTATGCATCGGCAGGTTCTTGTGATAGTCGACCGCCGCGTCGAAATCGACATCCGCGCCGGTCGGCCAGCGCGCCAGGTTTTCCGCGCGCATCCTGGCGAATTCATCGTCCGGGATGCGTGTTTCCGAAAGCGGGGATTGAGCGCTATCCAGCGGCAGAACTTCGGCCATGTCGGTGTTCCTCCTGTGCGACAGGATGCATATGGGTGAGCCCCAAGGTCAAGGCAGCTTCCGGCTCGACAGAACCGAGCAATCCACAGGCATAGAGCAAATACTCGCTGTCTATATAGAGTTTGGGACTGCGGGGCCGTAACGATTCCGGATCGTTTGAATCGGCGCACGCCATGGCCAAGATTCCCGCGGGATCGCTGCCATGCACGAGTACTCCGCCCGTTCCGATCACCGCCGCAACAGTTGAAAGGTCCTTACCATGCTGGGCGGTCGCGGGGCCCATGACCGTGTAAACGACCTCAGTCCTGCCAGAATGGCGCCTCACGGCAATTCGCGTGGCGCCGCGCGCCAATGCACGATCCACGGCGTGCTCGTCCTCGGAGTCCGGCAATCTTTCGACGTCCGCCAAAAACAGGTCGAGGATTTCGCGAAATCGGCTCTCGGGGAGCCGAGACTCTTCAAGCAGCATTTCCAGCCCCGCCGCCTCGACAATTGACGCGGCGTTGTGGCGCATACCGAGATCACCTTCCACGGTACGTTTGACATAGGGTTCCGGCAGGCCCCGTTGGATCGCGCCCTCGAGTGTCGGATCGCCCGACGCAACAGAATGTACATCCGTGGTCGCGCCGCCGATATCGACCACCAGCAGTGGCCCAAGACCCTGTCGATTGTCGGTGCCGTCGGACAGGAGCCGCGCACCTTCCATCACGGCTTCCGGCGTTGGCATGAGCACGTGGTCGAACATCTCTGCTGCCCGGTCGATGCCCTTGGCGTGCACGATGCGATCAATGAAGATTTTTCGGATTGCCGCGCGCGCGGGCTCGATGTTCAGGACGTTGAACTCCGGCATGACGTTCTCGGTGGGAACGACAGATTTTCCTGCCGAACCGAGACATGCCGCTATCGGGTCCGTGGCCACACGGTTTCCCGCGACGACGATCGGACAGTCCAGGCGCGAGCCGGCGAGTGCTTCCGCGTTGTGCAGGATCACTTCGTCATTCCCACCATCGGTGCCACCCGCCAATAGAAGTATGTCCGGCTGATGGTTTTCGATCTCAGCGATGTCGCCTGCCGTCAAACGGTAGGCATATGTCCCGATCAGTTTGGCGCCCGCCCCGAGTGCCGCAATCCGTGCCGCTTCGGCCGTGAGCTCCTTGACCAAGCCGACGGTGACCATACGAAGTCCACCCGCCGCGCTCGAAGAGGCCAAGCGATACTTGAAATCGGGCATTGTGCCAATCTGCTGTTCTAAGTCGGCAAGGGCCGCTTCCATCCCGATAGTGATGTCCGACGTGACGGTGGACGGTCCCTGACCCGAACCGATGATTTCGGATCGTTCCAGGTCTATCGCGCGAAGTTTTGTGTAGGTGCTGCCGAAATCAATGAGCAGCGCGGTGGCGGCATTTCGACTCACGAGTCCGCGACCCTCTTACCCTGCGCGCGCGCCGCGAAGTCGCGATCTAAGGCTTCGATGACACCAGGCGTTCGGGTCCCTGGCGGAAAGGCACGGTCGAAGCCCAAATCCAAAAAGCGTTTCTCGACCACCTCCCACGGAGTCTTACCGACGACGAGGTTGCCGCCGACGTACAGCAGGATATCCTCCAGCCCGGCTTCGACGCAGAGGTCACGGAAACCGCGGCAATCGAGTTCTCCCTGGCCATACAGGGATGACACCATGATGCCGTCGGCCGCCGTCTCGATGGCCGCTTTGATGAATTCGTCGGCTGGTGTCAGCGCCCCGAGGACGACGACGGAGTAACCCGCCTCCTCCAGTGCCATCGAAAGGATGCGGTTTCCGACAATATGTGTGTCGGAACCGATGACGCCGGTTACCAGCGTCACGTCCTGACGTTTGGTGGGGTCGAGACTGTCAGTCATGTTCTAATATCTGCCGATCCCGATGCGTACCGGGGTGTGATTAAAAGTAAATGCATCCTCCAGCAAGCCCGGAAGTCCACACACGTCAACAAATTCAGGCTACTCAGCAGCTGACGCGGTTACCGGCTCGCCCAATTCCTTCTCGACGAGAGGCATCACTTCGGAGGCAAATCTCTCGATCGACCGCATGGACTTCGCAAGCGGCATGTTGCCGACGTGCATATAGAAATTCATGTGAAACGCGTTGACCCGTCGTGCTTCCTCAACAATCCGCTCGGCGACCGTCTCCGGATCCCCAATTGGGTTGTTGGCGACAAGCTCTTCCAGAGTTGGTTCGTCGTCAAATGGAATCTCCGGCAACAGACCCTTGTCCAGCTCTTCCTCACGGAAACGAAGGTTGCGCGCTAGGCGGTATTGGAAGCGAGCATTGTCAGCAAACTGCAGCGCCTCTTCATGGCTGTCGGTGACATAGCCGAAGCGCAGCGTTGCAAGCCTCATGGTCGCCGGATCGACCCCGGCTTCGTGCCAGTTCTTCTCCGCCATCTCACGCAGGCTCGCAACAAAATCGATATCCTTCACCAGGGCCGAGATGATCAACGGGTATCCACTCTTGGCCGCACGCCGCTGCATCTGAGAATTGTTTCCCGCGATCCAGACTTCCGGCATGGGATCCTGCACCGGCTTCAGCGCCATATAGGTGTGCGGGAAATCGAAGTGCTTGCCGTGGTATTCGAAGGCTTCATTGGTGAGGCCACCCTCGACGATATCGAGAATCTCCTCGGTGATGTCCGGAGAATGCTCAAGATCAATACCGAAGCGCTTGAATTCGTGCGGCTGATAGCCACTGCCAAATCCAAGCACGAGACGGCCGTTGGTCATGCCATCGACAAATGCGACTTCCGACAATAATCGTGCAGGATGATAGAGGGTGCCGATGACGATCGCGGTGCCGAGCTTGATGCGCTGCGTGATCGGCGCGCAGTAGCCACACATCATCAGTGGTGACGGCGCGATCGAGTAATTGGAATAGTGATGCTCGGGGAACCAAGCCGTTGTGAATCCTGCCTGATCCGCCAGTTTGACCGTCTCCGCAGCCTCCTCAACGATCGAATTGATCGTCTGGGACTCGTCGCGACGGCTAAGCAGATTGAACAATCCAAATTCCATGAACGCATCCTCTTAATTCTTGGAAGGACTTCGAAGCACTCAACACCTACGATGGCGAGTTCGAGTTCCAAATTCCTGTCAAGCATACCGGCCCAGTGCCCCGCAATGAAGTTCTATGAATTCACCATGTCCAAAGAGATGTACCGCATTTCGCCCAACTCATTTTACAAGAAACGCTGACCATGGTTTTCGCCCCTAACTCTTTGCACGCGCGCGACATGGCTTACGTGCTTCACGGGCACACAAATCTGAAGCAACACGGGAGCGACGGCCCATCGATCATCACGCGCGGTGAGGGTGTGTACGTCACCGACGACCAGGGCCGCCGATACCTGGACGGCATGGCGGGGCTGTGGTGCGCCTCGCTGGGTTTCAGCGAGCAGCGACTCGCCGATGCGGCCGCGCGCCAGTTCGCTGAATTACCCTACTACCACAGTCATGGGAACACATCGCATCCACGGGCCATCGACCTCGCTGAAAGACTCATCGCGATGTCACCGGTTCCAATGTCGAAAGTGTTTTTCTCGAATTCGGGCTCCGAATCGAACGACACCGCCATCAAGCTGACCTGGTATTACAACAACGCCCTCGGCAGGACGGAAAAGAAGAAGATCATCGGCCTGGAACAGGGCTATCACGGCGTGACGATTGGTGCGGCAAGCCTCTCCGGTTCGCCGGCCATGCATCAGGATTTCGATCTGCCGTTACCCCGGTTTCTCCACACCGACTGCCCCCACTTCTACAGTCGACAATACGTGGATGACTCCGAGGAAGAGTTCGCGACGCGATGTGCCGAGCGGCTCGAGCGACTCATCCTGGAAGAAGGACCAGAGACGGTCGCGGCATTCATCGCCGAGCCGATACAGGGCGCAGGCGGCGCCGTCGTGCCGCCGAGAACATATTTCCAGAAGATCCAGCAGGTGCTCAGACGGTACGACATCCTGTTTATCGTCGACGAAGTGATCTCGGGCTTCGGGCGCACGGGAAACATGTTCGGGACCGAGACGTTCGATCTCAAGCCCGACATGATCACCTTTGCGAAAGGGCTCTCGGCCGGATACCAGCCGATCGCCGCCCTGATGGTAAGCGAGGCGATCTACGATGCGGCCGTGACGCAGAGTGAGAAGATCGGGGTATTCGGGCACGGATTCACGAATTCCGCCCATCCGGTGTGTGCCGCAGTCGCCCTGGAGACCCTGAATATCTACGAGGAACGCGACATTGTCGGCCATGTGCAGAGAGTAGGACCGTTGCTCCAGAAAGCGCTGCGCCAGTTTGCGGATCATCCCCTGGTCGGCGACGTGCGTGGGCTCGGCCTCATTGCCGGCGTTGAGCTCGTTGAGGACAAGACGACACGAATGCCATTTCCGGCAGAGCGCGGCGTCGGCGCACTCTTCACCCGCCATGCCGAGGAAAACGATCTCTTGCTTCGCGTTCGTGACCACGTCGTCCCATTTTGTCCGCCGCTGATCATCGAGGAAGACGAGATCACGCTGCTTGTCGAGCGGTTTGAAGCGGCACTCGAAGCGACCTGGGTAGCGTTGCGGGTGTAACGAAAACGGCTTGCGGAATGTCGATTCATCGGAGGACGCCATCATGAAATTCTATGATTTCTACATGTCGAACGCGGCGTACCGGGTACGGATCGCACTCAACCTCAAGGGCCTCAAGGCCGAGCAAATAATCGTCGATCTTGTCGAGGACGAACACCTGGAGAATTGGTTCAAGGCGCTCAACCCTCAGCGCATGCTGCCCATTCTCGAAGACGGCGATATCACGGTCGCGCAGTCCCTGCCCATCATCGAGTACCTGGAAGAGGCATACCCGGAACCCGCGCTGCTGCCAAAAGATGCCGCTGGACGCGCCTGGACGCGCAGTTTCGCCCAATCCATCGTCAGCGACATGCATCCCTTGATGGGCCGGCGGGTGCGGCGGTACCTGGCCGACCACCTCGGCGCTACTCCGGAACACATCGATGGCTGGTACAAGAACTGGATCGCCGCGGGACTGAGCGGCCTCGAAGGTATGCTAGCGGCGCGGCAGAACGCAGGGACATTCTGTCATGAAAAGTCGCCCACCGTTGCCGATACCTGCCTCGTTCCCCAAGTCTACAATGCACAACGCTTTGGGTGTGACCTATCACCCTACCCCCTGATCATGGGCATTACGGACACCTGCAATGCCATGCCGGCTTTTGCCGATGCCCTGCCCGAAAACCAGCCGGACTGGAAACCCATGGAAGGGGTGATTCCGGGCGCAACGGGGGCCTCAAGATAAATCGGCCGCCACCGCCAGCTGCGATCCGTCAACCGCGGCGGCGCGCCGTCATCTTATCGAGGTCGACGTCGACACCGTAATCGCGACGCGCGCCTTCAGCGGTTACATAGCCGTTGACGACGTCGGTAAGGACCAATTCAGGTGGCCTCTCTAAGGGATCGCCGTAACCGCCGCCACCGGCTTCAATGCGCGACATGGAGTCGCCCGGCATCAAAGTGAGCCGCGCCTTCGGATCGACGAGCTGGCCGTTGATTCTGGCCTCTCGGAGATGGCCAGACCGTCCGCCGTGAAACCCCTCAGCCGGAAATTCAGTGCGGAACCCCATAAGGTGAATGGTGAGGGGATGTCCGCTCTCGTTCTTCAGTTCCGTCGTCTGGCCCAATCCTCCACGCGCCTCACCTGGACCACCCGAATCGGGGACCAGGGCCTTCCGTTCCAGATACAGGCTGGTCATTCTCTCCCACATCTCAACGGATACGCCGGTGTTGTTGGCGGGATGCGACATCGTGGGCAACCCGTCATGGTTCGAGAGGGCGCCAAAGCCGCCCGATGCAAAAAACATCGTCGAGATCGCCATTCCATCACGATGGGTACCCTGGCAATTGAATACGTTGATCATGCCGCTATCAGCCTGAGCTGTCTCTGGCGCGGCGTCGGCCAGTGCGCCGAAGACTAACGGCATCACAAAGTACCCCGACGTGTGCTTCGCGCCGGTCGGAAATGGCCGATCGGGATTGAGAATGCAGCCCACCGGCGCCGTCACCGTGACCGGTTGGGTCGAACCTTCGTTGTTGGGCACCGCAGGCGCCGCCAGGCACTTGATAGCGAAATTCGCGTAGGCGTTCGTGAAACACAGGGGAGAATTCATACCCCGCCTCACTGCGGGACTGGTTCCGGCACAGTCGATAAGGATGGAGTCACCCTTCACATCGATCTGGCAGGCCAGCACGGCCGGTTCGTCTGCTCCCTCGATGCGAATTTCGTTGGTATACCGGCCGTCTTGCATTCGCGAAATACCTTGGCGCACGGCTTGTTCCGACTGCGCGCGAATTGCCGCTGACAGCGGGGCCAGATCCTCGATACCGTATTCGTCCATGAATTCGAGCAACTGACGCGCGCTCAATTCCGTGCAGGTGACATTCGCCATGATGTCGCCGAGGACTTGATCGGGGACACGCGTGTTCGCTTCGATGAGATCCACGAAGAACTGATTGACGGTTCCTTCTTCCACGATCTTGGCGGCGGGAATCAGCAATCCCTCTTCGAACTGAGAGCTGCTCGATGCGCCGTAACCGGTGCCACCGATGTCCGGCAAATGAGTGACGCTGATGACGTAGGCGGCGATCCGGCGTTGCCGGAAGACGGGGCGCATCACGTTGATGTCAAAAATATGCCCCGTCCCCTTCCACGGGTCGTTCGTGGCAACGACGTCGCCCGGCCGCAATGTCTCAGGCGGAAACCGTTCCAACATATGCGCAAGGGTCGCAGGCGCGCATCCCGTGAAGGAGGGAATGCTCTGGGTCCCCTGCGCCATGGAATGGCCCTCAGCGTCGAGCAGAATCACAGAGAGATCGAAGCTCTCACTGACGATGGGAGAGAACGAGGTCCGAACCAGCGCTGAAACGCCTTCGTCCGTAATCGAGATGAGCCGTGCCCACAGCACTCTCAGACTGACGGCATCAAAGGTCTGCTCTTTCGGACTCATAACTCTACCTCATGTGCCAGCGCATCGAGGGACATCATTGACGCGCGCAGATCGACGATAAGATTTAGGTGTTCATCAACGCGCACAGTATCACCCGCACCGATCACGCACGTGGATTCCCGCTCCTCAAACAGCGCCGGTCCTTCCACGACGTCCCCGGAACCAAGTGCGTGGCGGTCGTAGACCGGACAGGCAACGTAGCCTCCAGGATTCGGAAAGTACGCCTGCCGGGTCGATGCCGACTTCTGATCCCGGACATCATCGCGAGCTACGTCAGAATTCACATCTGCAACGCGATAACCCTGCCGCATGAGCGGATCGGGGCCAACTGCCTCCACTTTCCAGTTCATGATCTCCAGCGGCGCGTTGAGAAGGTTGAGCGAGAACACACGCTCGTATGTTTCCGCGAACAATTCGGGAATTTTGGGTAGCAGTTCCACAGGGTCTACCGGTTCGGGCAGCGTCACCTCGATCTCGTGCAACTGGCCGCGGTAGCGCATGTCTACCCGGCACGAGGTGCGAATTTCCGAGATCGGGATACCCGCTTCTTGCAGATGCCCGCTGGCTTCCCGCAGCAGCGGCGCAAAGTGAGTATCGAACCAATCCACGCCCAGGTCGTCGACCAGCAGGAGGTCGGAACGTGCCACCTCGAACGACAACGGGCTAACCAGAAGACCCATAGCCGACAGCACACCCGCGCCGAGTGGGAAGATAACCTTCGGAATACGCAGCTTCTTGGCGATCGCCGTTGCGTGAATGGGACCACAGCCTCCGAATGCCACCATGCTCGCGCCGCGATAGTCGAACCCTCTCTCGGACGCATGGACCCGAAAGGCGCGGGCAACATCTTCATTGATGATCTCGTGAATCCCCCACGCGGCGCGTACCAGGTCGAGGTCCAGAGGTTCGGCGATATTCGCTTGGGTGACTTGCCGGGATAATTCGCCGTCCAGCGTCATCTCGCCGCCGAGAAACGAGTCGGCGGAGAGATAGCCCAGCACGAGGTTGGCGTCGGTAAGGGTCGCGGACCGGCCTCCCAGTCCATAACAGGCCGGTCCCGGGTCCGCGCCGGCGCTGCGTGGACCAACGCTGATCAATCCAATGGAATCGACCTCGGCAATCCCACCGCCACCGGCCCCGATTTCAATCAGATCGATCGTCGGCGTTTTTACCGTCAGGCCGCTACCCCGCTTGAATTCATGGATTCGCGCAACTTCCAACTGATAGCGCTTCAGCGGAGCATGGTTTCGGATCACGGCACCCTTGGCCGTCGTGCCGCCCATGTCGAACGACAACACGTCCGGCTCTGACAACAACTGACCTTGCACGGCAGACATGAGCACGCCTGCAGCCGGCCCCGATTCAAGGAGGCGGACCGGATACCGCCGGGCCGTGCCGGTGGTCACGGTCCCGCCGCTCGACGTCATAATGTAGAAACGCCCGCGAAACCCCAGCCCCGCCAAACCTGCTTCGAGGCGCTCAAGATATTTATCGACCAGTGGTTGGGTGTATGCGTTGACCGTGGTCGTCGTCCAGCGCTCGTATTCTCGCATTTGCGGAAATACATCCGCGGATGCGCTCACATAAAGATCGGGGAATTCCTCGCGGATGAACTGCGAAATTTGCCTCTCGTGTTCCGGATTGACGTAAGAATGAAGCAGGCACACGGCCAACGCCGTTATGCCGTGGCGTGCCGTCAATTCCCGGACCGCCTCGCGCACGTCGTCGAGCGCGACCGGCCGCTCAACCGTGCCATCGAATTTGACCCGCTCGTCAACCTCGATACGAAGCGACCGGGGCACGATCGGATCGGGAAATCGGAGCCTCAAGTCATAGAGGTCGTACCGAAGTTCCAAACCGATATCGAGGACGTCGCGAAATCCTGCCGTGACCAGCATGCCGGTCGGCGCGCCGGCGCGTTCAATGACGGCATTGGTCACAAGTGTCGTCCCGTGGACGATTTCGCCTACTTGATCAATCGAAAGGTTCGCCTTGACGAGAAGTCTCCGCACACCATCGATGACGGCGAGGGACGGATCGCGAGGCGTGGTCGGCAGCTTATGAAGCACCACCGCACCACGCCGCTGGTCAAACAACGCCAGATCGGTGAACGTGCCGCCGATATCGACTCCGATCCGGTATTCCATCATGACAATGTTAGATCATCTGCGCGTCGCGCGGAATGCCGCGAGTACCTTGCCGAGGCCGGGGCAATGCCTTAATAGTCCGACGCAAGTGGTGGGGCAGATTGACGGCCGGAACTGGTGCTGGCCGCGGCCAAAGGAGGAATTCTTGAAATGACGAAAATGACCACGGAAGAAGCCTTTGTGAAAGTGCTCCAGATGCACGGCATCGAGCATTCATTTGGCATTATCGGGTCAGCGATGATGGCGATTTCCGATCTGTTTCCGACGGCGGGAATCACGTTCTGGGATTGTGCACATGAGTGCAATGCCGGAATGATGGCGGACGGTTACACCCGCGCGTCCGGCAAGATGAGCATGATGATCGCCCAGAACGGCCCGGGAATTACCAATTTCGTAACGCCGGTGAAGACGGCATACTGGAATCACACGCCCCTCCTGCTGGTGACGCCTCAGGCGGCCAACAAGACGATCGGCCAGGGCGGCTTCCAGGAAATCGAGCAGATGAAGCTGTTCGAAGACATGGTCTGCTACCAGGAAGAGGTCCGCGATCCCTCGCGCATGGCGGAAGTGCTGAACCGCGTCATCGAGAACGCCTTCCGGTTGTCGGCGCCGGCCCAGATCAACGTGCCGCGCGACTATTGGACCCAGGTAATCGACATCAACTTGCCGCAGATCGTGCGCCTTGAGCGTCCGCGTGGCGGCTCCGCCGCCATCGAGGAGGCAGCCGAGCTTCTTTCCAACGCCAAATTCCCCGTGATGCTGAACGGTGCTGGAGTGGTCCTGTCGAGCGGAATACAGGCTTCTGTCGCGCTCGCAGAAAAGCTGTCCGCGCCCGTGTGCTGCAACTACCAGCACAACGACGCCTTCCCGGGTAGCCATCCACTTTCGGTCGGCCCACTCGGCTACAACGGTTCGAAGGCCGCCATGGAGTTGATCCAGAATGCCGATGTGGTTCTGGCTCTCGGCACGCGCCTCAATCCCTTCTCGACCTTGCCGGGCTACGGCATTGAGTATTGGCCCAAGGATGCGAAGCTTATTCAGGTCGACATCAACTCTGACCGTATCGGTCTAACCAAACCTGTGTCCGTCGCCATTCAGGGAGACGCCAAAGCCGTCGCCGAACAACTCCTTGCCAAGCTCTCGAGCAAGGCCGGAGACGAGGGGCGCAAAGAGCGCGAGAATCTCGTCGCTCAAACGAAATCGGCCTGGCTGCAACTGCTGTCGTCGATGGATCATGAGGAAGACGATCCCGGAACGACCTGGAACGAACGCGCTCGGAATTCCCAGCCGAAGCACATGAGCCCACGCATGGCTTGGCGCGCCATTCAGTCCTCTTTGCCCCAGGAAGCGATCATTTCATCCGACATTGGCAACAACTGCGCTATCGGCAATGCCTACCCGACGTTTGAAGAGGGGAGGAAATACCTGGCCCCAGGATTGTTCGGTCCCTGCGGCTACGGTTTCCCGGCCATCATGGGCGCGAAGATCGCCAAACCGGACGTGCCGGTGGTTGGCTTCGCCGGTGACGGCGCATTCGGCATCTCCATGAACGAGATGTCGTCGTATGGCCGGAGCGAATATCCGCCAATCACGATGGTCATCTTCCGGAATTACCAGTGGGGTGCCGAGAAGCGGAATACCACGCTGTGGTTCGACGACAACTTCGTGGGCACCGAGCTCGACTTGGACGTGCAGTACGCCAAAGTTGCCGAAGCTTGCGGCCTGAAAGGCGTTCAGGTCACCTCCATGAGTGAGCTGACGCAAGTTCTTGCGGACGCTGTCGAAGGGCAGATGAAGAGAAACGAAACCACCTTCATCGAGGTTGTGCTGAACCAGGAACTGGGCGAGCCGTTCCGTCGCGATGCGATGAAAAAACCGGTCTCCGTCGCCGGCATCGATCCCGCCGACATGCGCCCACAGGCTGGGGCATAGTCGCATCAATTAAAGCACGAGTTACTGGTAACGAATTTGAGGCGGGACGCCATAGCGTTCCGCCTCATGCTTTTTTTGACGTGGGCCTACAGACCAATGCAAGAGGGAAGCCATGTTGAGCACTGAGCCATTCGAGGTTCCTCAATACCTGGTGGAGTTGGCGGGCAATCTGCCGGATATCGCGGTCGCGGTCGCCGGAGCCGACCATCCATTGGCCATCGAAAGTGCGCGCCGGGCGGCGGAGACGGGTGCCATTCACCCAGTCCTCATCGGAGATGCCGATTCGATCCGGTCGCTCGCGAAAAAGGCAGGATGGAACCTCGGCGATACGCGAGTCATCCACGAGGACGACGAGGGAAAGAAGGCTGATGTCGCCGCTGCCCTGGCGAGGAACCGCGAGGTGGCCGTCATTATGAAGGGCCACGTCCATACCGATGCGCTGATGCGCGCGGTTTTGCGGCGCGACGCCGGCCTGCGCACGGACCGCCGCACAAGCCATGTGTTCCACATGACGGTGCCGGGACGTGACGGTGTACTACACGTCACCGACGCCGTGGTCAACATTCAGCCCGACTCCGGAGAGATGCTCGACATCATCAACAATGCCGTCGAACTCGCCCATGCGCTGGGGTCGGAGGCGCCGCATGTCGCCCTGCTTTCCGGGGCCGAGGTGGTGAACCCCAGCATGCCGTCGAGTGTACAGGCGGCCGAAGTGGCGGCCCGTGCGGCCGACGGAGAAGTGCAGGGCGCCGTGGTCGACGGCCCGTTCGGCCTCGACAATGCGATCTCGCTCGAAGCCGCCCAGTTGAAAGGCATCGATAGTCCCGTTGCCGGCAATGCCGACATCCTCGTCGTCCCCAACATCGAGGCCGGCAATATCTTGTTCAAACAAATGGTCTATTTCATGAGCGCCACGGCGGCCGGCGTGGTGATGGGCACCAAAGTCCCCATCGTGCTGACCTCTCGTGCCGACCCGCCCGAGGCACGCCTTGCCGCCACCTTTATCGCCGCCATTGTCGCGGCAAAGATGGCAAAAGACTGATCCTCAGCTGGCCGCCTGAGCCGGCGAAAATCGTTTTACCAATAACCGGTTAACCGAGGTTCGCAGGGCTGAATTCGCACAGTCCGTACGATGTCCGGGGGCTAACCAATTTTCTAGCGACCCGGCATTAATTGAGCAGTCCCAGGCGGACACCGAGGGCGCTTCTGCGATCGCGCAGAAAGGCGAGTAGCCGATCGGGATGGTCGGGTGTCACCGCCCTGATCACCGATGGCCTTTCTGACAAAGCATGGCGCCAAGTCACTGTTCTGGGCTTGCATTCGAAAATGCCGAAGTCATCGATCAAGTCGAAGACGCCGAAGTAGCGGAAGATCGGCCCGTAGACGGCATCCACCAGTGAAAAGCGATTACCGGCGAACCAGGGGCCGTCGCCAAGTTCTGCTTCCACCCTGGAGAACATTTGCGCGAGCTTCTCAACTTCGATCGACAGGTCTGCTTCGGTTCCGGCGTTATAGAACCCGCCGATCCGATTGAGGATGGACGACCCGAATTCGATCCAGCTGCGGTGACGCGCGCGTTCCAACGGATCCACCGGATGCAGGGGGTCGGGCTGTGTGTCCTCAAGGTATTCGAGAATGACCGTGGATTCGAAAATGTTCGCCTTGGTGCCGTTGTTGGCCACTTGCAGCAGCGGCACCTTTCCAAGTGGTGACAATGCGGTGAACCAATCGGGCTTATTTCCGAGGTCGATGTAGCGACGTTCGAACCCAACACCCTTTTCGGATAGTGAAATAGCAGCCCGCTGAACGTAGGGGCAAAGGTGATGACTGACGAGCGTAAGCTCGCTCATGGCTTCCTCCTGGAGTCGGAATTGAGCTTCTTTGGTACATGCGTTTGCATATATCTACATGCGATTGCATGTATATTCAATATTGATGCGTTTGCATCTATTAAATAAGATAAGGCTGTGACCAAATTCACCGAAAATCCATCCGAAGAAGCCGTTGGAGCCTGGGCGCGGCTGATCCGGGTATCGCAAGGCCTGCTGTCCCAGGTCGAAGCCGACCTGAAGGGAGCTGGATTTCCGGTCTTGTCATGGTACGACGCGTTGCTCGAGCTGCGACGGGCGGGCACCTCTGGTCTCAGACCATTTCAGCTTCAAGAGCAGATGTTGCTGGCCCAATACGGTCTGTCACGTCTGGTCGACCGGCTTGATCGCGCCGGTTACGTCCATCGAATGCCAAACGCGCAAGACGGTCGCGGCCAGGTCCTTAGGATTACACCGGAAGGACGCAATCTGTTGAAGCGGATGTGGCCGGTTTACCGGAACGCAATCCAGGCGCACTTTGCGGCACGGGTCAGCGACCGCGAAACCGTGGAACTGGCTAAGATACTGGGCAAGTTTCGAGGCTAACAGGCAGCCACATCATGGTCGAGAATTCGGCCACGATCCGAAGGTGTCGCTCACCTTGTTAGGGGAGATTGTCGCGGCAGGTGTCGCGGTCGACCTGTTGAAGGTCGACAAGCAGAGTCACGGCAGGCCCTGTCGGATTCTGTCCGCTCTAGTACACTCATGCAATCTGACATACTTTTTGCCGACTATCTGATACGCCCTCCGGCATTTTGAAACAACTGAACCGCCCTTCCCGACCTTCACCTCAGAGGTGCTCATGACGTACCTAGACCACTTCGAATGCTCGGAATGCCACGAAAAACTCCCCGCCGACGTTCCGCAATCCAACAAGTGCAAAGATGGTGGACTGCTCTACGCGCGCTATGACCTGGTGCGCGCCCGCCACGAAATTTCGATGGAGACCGTGACCCGCGGCCCAGCATCGATGTGGCGCTACGCGCCATTCCTCCCTGTCGATGACATCGACAATGTCGTGACCATGGGTGAAGGCTGGACACCTCTGACCCGCGCCGACCGTCTCGCGAAAAAGATCGGCAGCGGCGAGCTCTGGGTGAAGAACGAGGGAATGTGTCCCACGGGATCGTTCAAGGACCGGGGCGCTGCCGTCACGCTCAGCCGCTACCGGGAACTGGGTATCAACGACGTCATCCTGAACAGTTCCGGCAATGCAGGCGGTGCCTTCAGCCTATATGCCGCACTGGCAGGCATGCACTGTGTTTCGATCCTGCCGACCGACGCCCAGTCGAGTAGCCAGAAACAATGCAGCCTGGCCGGCGCGGAGAGATATATGCTGGCCGCCGAACGTTGGCACGAGGCCGGCGGAATAGTCGCCGAGCTTTCCGAACGGCACGGCTGGTTCAACGTCGGAACCATGAAAGAGCCTTTCCGTACCGAAGGCAAGAAGACCATGGGGTACGAAATCGCCGAGCAACTTGGCTGGAAAATGCCCGACGTCATCGCCTATCCGGTCGGCGGCGGCACCGGCGCCATCGCGATCTGGAAAGGACTAGAGGAATTGGTCGAGATGGGCTGGCTGAGCGGCAAGTTGCCGCGCATGCTCGTCACGCAATACGAAGGCTGCGCACCGATCGTAAAGGCCTACGAAGACGGCCTCGAGGAATGCGAACCGTGGGGCGAGATTGACATCCCACCGGGTGGTCTGAAATCGCCGGCACCGGCCGCCGGCAAACAGATCCTGCGCCTGATCCGCGAAACCGGCGGACTGGGGGTTGCCGTTAGCGCATCGGAGACATTGGACGCCGTGGCCGAGCTGGCGGCCCTCGAAGGTATATTCGCCTGCCCAGAGGCAGGGACGACGCTCGCCGGCGTCAAACGAGCGCTGAAATCGGGACAGGTCAGCAGCGAAGAACAAGTTGTCCTCGTCAGCACCGGATCGGGGCTCAAGTCGGTTCCCACGCTGCCCGAAGCGATGTTCCCGTTGATCGAAAGTGCCGAGGACGTTCCCGTGACGGCGTGAGGGATGTAAACCCTACCGAACCGGCCCTCATCCCGACCTTCTCCCTGCTAGGGGAAAGGAGTTTTAGCAGGCTACTTGCTGTGAGCGCTTGCGCGCGATATTTCTAGGGCAACCCGACAGAACAAGCCGCACGAGGAACGATTCCATGGCGTTGAAGGAAGCTGTACCTGCCGTCGATCAGGAGGCGCAAGAAGACGCGATCATCGCGGAGTTGATCGCCAAGGGGCGCGCCGCGATGGCTGAATTCGCGAATGCCGACCAAGAAGCGGTGAACGATGCCGTAACGGCTCTGGCTTGGGCGATCTATCAGCCCGAACGCGCGCGCGAATTGGCGGAAGTTGCCGTGCGCGACACAGGGCTTGGCAACGTCAAGGACAAGATCACCAAGAACCGGCGCAAAACCTTCGGCACCTTGCGGGACTTGTTGCGCGAAGATGCTCGAACTGTCGGCATCATCGAAGAGCTTCCTGACCGCGGAATCGTCAAATACGGCAAACCTGTCGGCATCGTCACTGCCGTCTGTCCATCTACCAATCCGGCGGCGACACCGGTCAATAAGTCGATGTTCGCAATTAAAGGGCGCAATGCCGTAGTTTTAGCCCCTTCGCCTGCAGGACACTCCGCGACCGCGCGTGTCGCCGAGATGATGCGGGACGAACTCTCCCGCGCCGGCCATCCCAAGGACCTCGTCCAGGTCCTGCCCCAAGTTTCGAAATCGCTGACGCAGAAGCTCATGAATGCCTCGGACCTCATCGTGGTGACAGGATCTCAGGACAACGTGCGCCGGGCCTACAGCAGTGGCAAACCCGCCATCGGCGTCGGTCTGGGCAATGCGCCCGTGATCATCGACGAGACCGCCGACTTTCAGCAGGCCGCCGAAAAAATTCGTCTTTCCAAGACATTCGACAACGCGACATCGTGTTCGTCAGAGAACGCCATCATCATCGTCGACGAAGCCTACGATGCCGCGATTGCCGCGCTAGAAACGGCTGGCGGCTATCTCACGACACCCGACGAGAAGCAGAACATCCAGGACAATCTCTGGGTCAACGGCAAGCTCAACCGGCACATGATCGCCAAGGACCCATCGGTGTTCGCGGAGATGGCCGGCCTTCCGGCGGAGTCGAAGACGGCTAAATTCTTCCTCGTGGAAGAGACGGGAGTCGGGAAGGACCACCCGTTCTCGGGCGAAAAGCTGTCGCTGGCGCTGACGATCTACCGTGCCAGGGACTTCGATGACGCCATCGATGTGGTCCGCCGAATTCTCGGCTATCAAGGCGCCGGGCATTCCTGCGGCCTCCATTCGACCAATCCCGACCATATGCGGCAGCTTGCCGAGGAACTGGACGTGGTGCGAGTGCTGATCAACCAGGCCCATGCCATCGGCAACGGCGGTTCTTTCGACAACGGCCTCAACTTCACCCTGAGCATGGGCTGTGGGACCTGGGCCGGAAATTCGATCACCGAGAATCTCAATTACCGGAATTTCATCAACATCACCCACCTCTCCACCGTGATCCCGGACGAAACGCCGAAAGATGAGGACCTTTTCGGCACCTACTTCGACCGTCACGGCCAATAGACCTCTCAGACTGAACCGACATGGATTTCGAGGAATACGCGGCGAAGCCGCTGTTGGCGGCTGCTGGAATTACCATTCCCCGCGGCGAGTCAGTGACGACCGCGGAAGAAGCTGCCGCGGCAGCCGTATCTCTGGGACCCGTCGTGGTAAAGGCGCAGGTGCCCACGGGCAAGCGCGGTAAGGCCGGCGGGATCAAACCCGCAGATGATGCGGCGGGTGCCGAGGCGGCAGCACGCGACATCCTTGGCATGAAGATCGGTGACCACATCGTCGAACGCCTGCTCGTAGAGGAGCGTGCGGACATCGCCCGTGAACTGTATGCCGCCGTGCTCAACGATACCGCGAGCAAAGGCCCGCTGGTCCTGTTTTCCACCCTTGGTGGCATGGATATTGAGGAGGCGGCCGCGCAAGACGCCACTGCAGTCCGGCGTCTGTCAGTGGACATCCGGGACGGGCTCGATACAACGTCGGCAACACAGATCCTCGAAGGCCTGGACCTTGGCGCGGCGACCGACGCCGTCGCGGACGTACTCGTGCGCCTTTACGACGTCTGGCGGTCACGGGATGCAGAGCTCGTGGAGATCAATCCGCTGGCGATCACCGGAGACGGCCGAGTCGTCGCACTCGATTGCAAATTTACGCTCGACGACCTTTCCAAACCCCGGCAAGCGGATATTGCCGAAGCGGGTGTCCCGGACAAGCTGACCGATCTCGAAGCCCGCGGCAGGGAGCTTGGCCTGACCTACATTGAGCTCGACGGAGAAGTGGGCATTCTCGCCAATGGCGCAGGTCTGACCATGACCACCATGGATGCCGTACGCCACTACGGCGGCAATCCAGCTAATTTCCTCGAGATTGGTGGCCAGGCGTACACGCTGGCTACGCCAGCGCTGGATCTGGTGCTGTCAAACCCCAAGGTGAAGACCCTGGTCGTCAACTTCTGCGGAGCCTTCGCCCGCACGGACGTGATGACCGAGGGCGTGGTCAGCGCCTGGGAAGAACTCAAGCCTAATATTCCTGTGTTCTTCTCAATTCACGGAACGGGTTCGAAGGAGGCCATACCGATCGTACGTGAGCGCCTGAAGATGGAGCCCTACCCAACCATGGACGACGCCGTGAAGGCGGCGATCGCGGCGACGGTATGAGCGACCTAGCCGGCATGATCGTGCGGGCGTCCGACCGCATACTGGTCCAGGGCATCACAGGCCGCCAGGGTAGTTTCTGGGCCGAGCGCATGCAGGAGTACGGCGCCAAAGTCATTGGCGGTGTCAACCCAAAGCGTGCCGGCGAGGAATTTCTCAATCTGCCGGTCTTCGCGAGTGCAGCCGACGCGGCAAAGGAAACCGATATCGATGTGGCGGTGATGTTCATACCCCCAATGGCCGCCAAGGCCGCGGCGCTGGATGCCATCGACGCTGGCGTCCGCCTGCTCGTCGTTCTCACCGAGCACATCCCGACGCAGGACGTCATGTATTTCATGGCAGCAGCCAGAGATTCAAACACGCGAATCATGGGACCCAATACGGCTGGACTGGTCACCCCCGGTGAAACCTTCGTCGGTATCATGCCGGCCTGGGAAGAAGGTATCTGCCGTCCCGGACGGGTCGGGGTCATCAGCCGTAGTGGCAGCCTGGGAACACTCGCCTGCCTCAACCTCGTCCAGGCCGGATTGGGGCAGTCCGCGGTGCTCGGTCTCGGCGGCGACCCCATTCTCGGGACAACGACCATCGAGGCGCTTCAGGCGCTGGAACAGGACGCGGGAACGGACGCCGTTGTTCTGGTGGGCGAGATTGGCGGCACCGCGGAAGAAGATGCCGCAGAATTCATTGCCACGATGACCAAACCGGTGGTCGCGTTCATCGCGGGCGGCGCTTCGCCGGCAGGGCGCAAGATGGGGCACGCCGGGGCGATCGTGATGGGCGACAAGGGAACCTATCAGTCCAAACGCAGCGCACTAGAGAAGGCCGGCGCCACAGTGCTGGACATGCCCTCACAGCTTGATGAGGTGATCCACAAGGTTATGGCAAGTTGAGCGGTCGTCGTGCCACAATCCCGCGCAACTCTAACTCCATAAGAATTCCGAACGCGCAGTTTCAGCCCGAATGGCGGGCACGCGCGACCAAGCAGCGGAGGACATCAAATGTCTGTGCAGGAAATCCCTGAGGAAATCGGTACCCTCGCACCGGAGGTTCAAGCGACTTATGACGAGGCCGTGCGCCTATCGGATAAGATTGTCGTCGACGGGAAGCTTGATTCTGCCATCACCGACGAGACTTTCGAGATCGTCAATCCCGCCTGGCTGAATGTCATCGGTTCCTCGCCGCGCTGCCGGGAGGCCGACGTGGACCGCGCCGTTGGCGTTGCCAAGAAAGCGTTCAAGTCATGGTCGCGAGTCACCGCCAAGGAGCGGGGCGCGCTGATGTCCAAGCTCGCCGACATCATTGAAGAGCATGCTGACGACATTGCGCGGCTTGAGGCCCTCGAAACCGGCAACGCTTATTCGACGCAAGCACGGCCGGAATTGAACATGGCGATCGAGGTGCTGCGCATGTTCGCCGGCTTCGCCACCGAGTTGAAGGGCAACACGGTTCCTTGGGTCAATGGCACGCTGCACTACACGACGCGCGATCCCCTCGGCGTGGTCGCTGCGATCATTCCCTGGAATGCGCCAATCCTGCTGTGGGCCAGCAAGATTGCGCCGGCCATTGTGGCAGGCAACACGGTCGTGCTGAAAACAGCGGAACAGGCGCCGCTTGCCGTGCTCAAGTGCACCGAGCTGGCGCAGCTGGCGCTCCCGGCCGGCGTCGTCAACACGATCTCCGGCATAGGTGAGGAATGCGGCCGGCCGCTCGCGGAGCACAAGGACGTGCGCAAGATCACCTTCACCGGATCCTGCCCCGTCGGACGCCAGATCATGCACTACGCGGCGGACAAGATCTGTCCCGTTACGCTGGAACTCGGCGGCAAGAGCCCGAATATCGTGATGCCCGACGCCGACATGGATCTTGCCATCCCGGGTGTCATCCAGGGCATGCGATTCTCGCGCCAGGGCCAGTCTTGCACTGCCGGTTCGCGCTTGTTCCTGCACAAAGACGTGGCGGATGAGGTGATCGAACGGGTCATCGCCTCGGTGAAGAGCCTGAAACTCGGCGATCCGATGGACCCGGAAAGCGAGATCGGGACGATTATCTCTCAGGAGCAGTTCGACCGCGTGACCCGGTACGTCGAACTCGCGCGCAACACGCCCGGCGCCGAAATTCTATGCGGCGGAGGACGGCCCGATAACCCGGAACTCCAGAAAGGCTTGTTCTTCGCACCCACACTGATCAAGCACGTGCCGCACGAATCCGCCTGCGCGCAGGAGGAAATCTTCGGCCCAGTGGCCGTCGTCTTCGAGTGGGACGACTTTGCGACGATGATGGATCGGGCGAACGACACTGAATATGGGCTGGCCGCAACTCTTTGGACTCGTGACTTGAGCCATGCCATGCGGTTTGTCGATGAAATCGAAGCCGGTCTGGTCCAAGTCAACCAATACGGGACACCGATCGCCAATGTCGCCTATGGCGGACTCAACCAGAGCGGCCTCGGCAAGGAACTGTCGCTCGAAAGCATGCTCGAACATTTCACTCGCAGCCGCACAGTGATCATTAACCAGGGTACGCCAGATCCGGCAATCAACGTCTGACGCTAATTTTGAAACCATAATTATCCCCTCCTATGAAACGAGAAAATTCAGAGGGGAACGTTTGCATTGTAAGAAAACGCTGCCTGCCGTCACACCCCCTCGCTTCTGTCACAGCTTCGGCAAGCCAAGCCTAATCCTTTCCCTTTTGGGGGAGGGATAGAATTGAGTCGGACACAGGAAGTACTTGTCCGATCAATCAACACCCTATTGTCACGGAGTGCGAAGGCTCATGAACCCTGAATACGACTACATCATTGTGGGCGCCGGTTCGGCCGGAAGCGTGCTTGCAGCAAGATTGTCGGAAGATGGGCGTGCACGCGTGCTGCTAATGGAAGCTGGTGGCCCCGATCACAATCATCATTGGGTGCGCCTGCCACTGGGAGTGGGCAAGATCCTAGACAGCGAACGCTTTGTCTGGAAGGACCGGACCGAACCCGAGATGAAGGGTCGCTCGATTTACTGGCCACACGGCCGGTTGCTCGGGGGCTCAAGTTCAGTCAACGGTATGATCCACGCGCGCGGCGAACCGGCACGGTTCGACCAGTGGCGCGACCTAGGCTGCATTGGCTGGGGATATCCAGAAGTCCTGCCATACTTTAAGCGCTTGGAGACCGCAAAATTCGGCAACCCTCAGTGGCGCGGACATGATGGCCCAATCCATGCCACCAAAGTCGTCACCGATGACCCAGTGTCACAGGCTTTCATGGCAGCCTGCGAGGAAGCTGGGTTACCAGAGAATGAGGATTACAATGAAGGTTCTACCGAAGGATTCAACCGACTACAATTGAGTACGCGCAACGGCCTGAGATGCAGCACCGCTGTGGGCTACCTCTCCGAAACCAAGGGCCGTAAAAATTTGCACATCGTCACCCACGCTCCTGTTAGCCGTATAATATTTAATGGTATCCGTGCGACCGGAGTTGCCTATCGCGAGAATGGCGTCGATCGACAGGTGACCGCAACAAAAGAAGTCTTGCTATCGGCGGGCGCAATCACCTCCCCGCATCTTTTAGAATTGTCAGGAGTAGGCAATGCCAAACTATTGAAATCTCATGGTATCCCCGTTGTTCGCGACATTCCCGCAGTGGGAGAGAACCTTCAAGATCACCTTCAGACGCGATTGCAATTCGAGTGTACTGAGCCCGTCACAGCGAACGATATTTTACGTAGCCGTTGGCACGGTGCCCGTGCCCTGCTCCGCTTCATCTTCCATCGCGACGGAATTATGTCGACGCCTTCCTTCAAGACGCACGCCTATGTGCGCTGCCGTCCTGACGCGGCCTATCCCGAAGCTCGTATTCAATGCGCGTTGTCGAGCGGCACGACCCGTTACGCCCAGGATCTAGATCAGTTTCCCGGGTTTCACATCGGCTCTTATTATTTATGGCCAGAGTCACGCGGATCTATCCATTTGAAGTCGCCGGACCCGCAAGAACGTCCAAGGATCAACGTCAACTACCTGTCCCATCCGCGAGATCAGGAAGTGTCAATCCTGGCCTTCAAAATGGCGCGTACGATTGCCAAACAATCCTCGCTACAGAAAGTAATCGTACGAGAGGTCCGACCCGGATCCCATGTAGTCACTGATGACGAAATCCTTAATTTCATCCAGGACACAGCGGAAACCTGCTGGCATCCAATCTCGACCTGCCGCATGGGCGCGGATCCCAATTCCGTTGTCGGTGTGGACCTGCGCGTACGCGGATTGGAGGGCCTACGTGTCGTCGATGCCTCCGTCATGCCGCATATGGTATCCAGTAATACGAATATCCCCACGATCATGATCGCCGAAAAGGCGGCTGAATTAATTCTTGGAAATATATAAAAAGCGCGCAGTCTGAGATAACAACTCATGCGCTTTTTTGGTAAACAATAATCATTATATTGGCGCTAGAAAATAGTAAATGGAGTTAAAAAATGGCCCGATGGGAGGAACTTCCAAAATACGAACGGGACTATTTGGATGGAATGCGGCTTCCTGAATTTGATGGAACACCTTGGACCCCGCCAAAACCAATATCAAAAAGCCGTATTGCTCTAATTTCTACAGCCGGGATCGAGCGGAGAGGCGATAAGCCTTATCCATTCTTTTCGGGCGAATTCCGCCTAATTCCGACAGACGTTGACCACGGCGAACTAGTAATGAGCCACCTCTCACCTAATTTCGACCGAACTGGATTTCAACAAGACATCAACGTGGCAATTCCCCTTGATCGTATGAAAGAACTCGAAGCCGAAGGTTTCATCGGTTCTGTGGCGAAGTTTCACTACGCCTTTATGGGTGGAAGCCAGCCTCAGGACATGGAACCGAATATCCCCGAGCTCGCCAAGTTGCTGCGGGGCGATCAGGTCGACACAGTTTTGATGTGCCCCGTCTGACCCCGCTGTACGCGCGCCGTTGGCGCGCTTGGACACTATCTTGAGCGCGAAGGATTCTCCACAGCGAGCATCAGCCTTGTGCGGCCACAAACTGAGAAATTGAAGCCGCCAAGAGCTATGTGGGTACCCTTTGAGCTGGGACGCCCTTTTGGCGCGCCCAACAATCCGGAGTTTCAGACCAAGGTTATTAAGTCTCTACTCGAGACGTTTGAGGCGGAGAGCGGACCCGTCCTAGCGGATTTCGACGAGGACGCTCCAACGTCCTCTGCCGATACCGGCGAGGAGCAAGAGGCATGGGCCTGCCCCATTGAACTGAAAGCCCCGCCGCCGCAAACTGACGATGATATAGCCGCCTTGGAACAAGCTTTTCTTCGGGAAATCAGTCAGCTTCGGCCTTGGTATGAGCTGTCAGTCGAGCAACGTGGCCGCACGACTGTGGGAGTAAGCCCGCTTGATATTGACGATAATGCTCGTTACATCATGGCATTTCTTAGCGATGAATGGCCTGAGTCACCCTCTGGCAGCATGTCCGTAGCGGTTGCCCTAAAGCATGCCTTTGAAGATGTACGAGCATGGTATTTAGAGGCGGTTGCGGTACAGCCCGGCCGGACTACGGGCACTTCTGAGCAAGTGATCCACTGGTTCTGGCATGAAACCATGGCCGGTGCCGTGCTCAAGAGATTGGATCCTGTCTGCCGCGGAAGCGACGATGAAGTCATGCGGGCCCTCGGCGATTTCCTTCTTTTGCCTCGGTATGTAACTGGATCCGTTGGCGACGGGTCAGATGGACGTAAAAATCCAGAGTTCGGCGACAATACATCTAATATAGCGGCAGAATAAATGTAATAATATTTATCCGCCATTTTGACCGAAAATTATACGCTTCATATAAAGGATAAGTATTTATGCCAATAGTTAGGGTTCAAATACCTGAAGGGTATTCCAATGAGGTAAAAAATCGGCTCGCAGATGGCCTTCGTGATGCTATCAACGCATCCATTGACCCAGGCCAGAACGACCGATTTCCAGAAACACGAAAATGGATTTACCCAGCCATCACCGAGGCTTATGGAGAACTGGGCAAAGGCTTGCCAACTGTCACCATCGACACGCGCCCTGGCCGACCGCAAGAAAAGAAAAATCTTTGTGCCAAGCTGATATGCGACCTCTTCGAAGAGGTGATGGGGACGAGGGATGTTTACGTTTTACTGCGCGAATCCGCGACCGAAGACCACCTCGCCGGTGGGGTCGCACTTCCCGTATGGACCCCCGCGTAAAATATACCATGCCGTCCTCTAGGCCACTAAGTTCTGCTCGTTTCCCCCAAACAGCGGGGGAAAAGCAGTAGCCTATAGTGGAAGACTGGCGTCTAAAATTTCTCCACCCAAGGGCGTAGCTCAAGCTCCCAAGCCCAGGAACTCCGGTCCTGTTTCAGAAAATTCAGGTAGCTTCGAGCAATAGCATCAGGATCCAGCATGCTGTCCGGATTATCTAGAGAGTCGATCCGTTCGGGACGATTAATATTTCGGATACCGCCGTCAATATTGAAATGCCCAATGTGGATACCCATCGGGTGAAGTTCACGGGCCATACTCTGCGCTAGGCCCCGCAGTGCAAATTTCCCCATAGCAAACGACGCCGACTGCACGTAGCCCTTCACGCTAGCTGAAGCGCCGGTGAATAAAATGGCACCATGTCCCTTAGGCACCATACGTTTGGCAGCCGCTTGGGCAACCAGAAATCCGCCATAGGCCGTGATCATAATAGCTTGCTTTGTTGCCTCGCGGTCGATCTCAATAAATGGCCCACGTACGCGGGCGCTCGGATTATAGATGACAACATCCGGATCGTTGCCATCGAGTGCTTCAAAAAGAGCATCCACATCTTCAGTCAATGACGCGTCGCAAGGATAGGCGTTAGCGTTCGTCTCAGAACAAAGATCTCCCAAATCGTCAACACTGCGTGCTGCTAGAGATATCGCCATGCCCTCACTCGAAAATATTCTTGCAAGGGAAGCCGACAACCCTGAGCCAGCACCGACTATTAGGGCATGCTTATAGGAAGGAACCATGTCAAATCACCAGATTTTATAATGTAAAAAAATTGATTATTTCCGCATCACACCACGCAAAACCCAGAGCAGGCAACCTATGTTTGGTTACCACAACTCATAACCTTCAGCTCCTAGGATATTGGAAGAGTCGCCAAATTGATCACCAGCACCTCAACTAAGACAAAGGCGCCACCACGGCCTTAGTCAGTTGACTAAAAACTATACAAGAAGGGTCACTCCGCAGCGATCGCACTTGTGAACGACTGCTCATAGTCCCTAAGTGCGTTTTGGATAAACGTGTCGCGTTCGGCGCCATCGTAGGCATCGCCCGCGGCAGCTATCTCCAGCACCTTCTTGCAAACCTCGCGGACGAGTTCGTCGTCGTCCCGGCCTTCCTGCAGCGGAATATCCAGGATCGTGTTGTTGGTATAGATGTTGTTCCGCAGACCCGTGTTCGCGCGGGCGTGAATGGCGGCCTGTTCCATATGCGGGTTTTCGCCCCGTACCGCCTGACGCAGGTTCTTCCGGTTCATGTAGACCCCGACATCCTCTTTCGTCGGGTTCTCCATGGCGTGCCGGGTGATCGCCCTCTGGCTGGTCACGACGTCCCAGTCGCCAGGCATGCGTTGCGCAACCTCACGGGGTCGTTCGCCGGTTTGTCCGTCTAGAAAATCGGTCCTGTTGTAGCCGCACTTGGACTTGTCGCCGGTGCCGTAGGGATCAATCGATTCGCCGAACATGCGGATGCCGAAGACGATGCTGTTCTCGTTGTCGACAGGGACGTACCAGCGCGCCATGTAAACACGATGAAAGTGACGGGCTTCGCGGCCATCCTCCGCAGTGTGGGGATGGAGGGTGAGGTTCGGCAGGATGACGTCGTTCAGACGCACCCAAACCCGGTCCTTGCCGACCCGGCGTCCGGCGCTGAAGACCATCGCCGTGTCCTCGCGGACCGAGGCGTACTCCATCTCCGGGATTTGCGCGAAGACCGGGTTGAAGGCGGTTGTCGGATAGGTGCCATCATCGTCGTCACCGATCACCCGCATGGTCGGGCTGTGCAGCTGCGAGGTGTGCATCTGGTCGGGGATGTTGTCGAACACCTGCAGCCAGTTGCAGGGATAGATGTTGGAATAAGAGGCGAATTCCAGATCGTCGTAGGTATGGAAGAATTCCCATTCGGGGAACTTGGGCATCTCATCGAAGTCGCCCAAGTAGGCGAACACCATGCCGTAACGCTCGAACGCCGGATAGGCGCCCTGGGCGACGGTCTTGGACATACGCTTACCGCCGTCGGGCTCGCCAGGAACATCCATGAGTGTGCCATCCACGTTGAATTGGAAGCCGTGGTAACAACAGCGAATCCCCGTCTCCTGGATGATCCCATACTCCAGCGACGCGCCGCGATGGCAGCATTGGCGATGCAGGACGCCGACCTGTCCCGACTTGTCGCGGAAGGCCACCAGGTCCTCGCCCAGGATGCGGATCGCGCGGGGTACGTCGGTCAATTCTTCTGACAGACACACGGGCTGCCAGAAGCGGCGCATGAGATTACCCATAGACGTGCCCGGGTCGGTATGCGTGAGCTCCGCGTCCTCAGGCAGGACCGCGGTCTGTTCAAAGCCCTGGTAGGCCTGGCTACCGCTACGACTGAAATCGGGGTGGGAATTATCGCTGTCTGAACTCATCGATCGTGCCTCTGCATTCTCGAATTTTGAATATCAATTATTGTCAGCAATGCTGACGTTGTTGACATTGTTTACCACCTTTGGAAGCGCACGCAAATTACTCTGTTACACCTGCCGAGACCGTGCCTTTACGCCGCCGGTTGTAGGGCTATGATGCGCGCCAACTTAGAGTGTCACCCGGTCTAATTCAGACGGAATCGAGTGAAATATCTGGATTTCGAGAGGAGTAACCTCACCATGCATTTTGATCCCAACGAAGTCGGCATGCGGCCGGACCCGTTCAAACATACGATCTATAACGCCCTCGTGGTGCCGCGGCCGGTCGGCTGGATCACCACCATGAGCGCGGACGGCGACTTAAACCTGGCGCCGTTCAGCTTTTTCAATTCGGTCAGTGGTTCGCCGCCCTGCGTCGTGTATTGCCCGAATTACTTCAAGCCCGGAACCCGCGAAGCCAAGGACTCGCTTACCAACGCCGAGGAAACCGGCGAATTCGTCTACAACATGTGCACCGCCGACCTTCTCGACCAGATGGTCGTTACGTCCAAGCACTCACCCCGGAATTACAACGAAATGGCCGAGGCCGGGCTCGAGGCCGTCCCGTGCGAGAAGGTCAAACCGCCGCGTCTCAAGGCATCGCCCATCTCCATGGAGTGCAAGTATCTGCAAACCGTCGATTTACCCACACCACAGGACGGCAGCCGCGCCACGATGGTTATTGGCCATGTCGTCCAGATCCACGTTGCAGACGAAGTGATCACCGACGAAGGGCTGATCGACATGAAGCTGCTGCGCCCCGTGGCCCGCCTCGGCTATTATGACTACACGATCATCGAATCCGAGAATATCTTCCAGGTCAAAACCCCCGATGACGACCGCTTTGCAGGCGATGACTCAAAGGCCTGGGACGAGCTTCAACCCGCCGTGACGGACGTATGATCTCGGCAGAAAATCCGGCGGCCGACGCCTTTCCGCGCCAGCGCGCGACCATTCATGGCCGCTTCATGGCCTATGTCGAGGCCGGCGCGGGACGTCCGGTGGTTTTTCTGCATGGGAATCCAACTTCATCCTATCTGTGGCGCAACATCATCCCGCACGTGGAACCAGTGGCGCGCTGCATCGCGCCCGACCTCATCGGCATGGGGGAGTCCGACAAGCTGCCGTCGTCGGACGATGACGCGTACAAGTACGCAGTCCATCGGGACTACCTCGATCAACTACTGGACATGCTCGACCTCGGAGATGGTGTGGTCATGGTGGGTCAGGATTGGGGCTCGGTGCTGGCCTTCGACTGGGCTCGCCGCCACGCCAACCGCATGGGCGGCCTCGTCCACTTCGAAGCCATCGTGACGCCGTTCACCTGGGAGGAGTTTCCGGAGAACCCGGACGACGAGGATTCGGCCCGTGCCTGGTTCGAGGGACTGCGTTCGCCCAATGGCGAACGGATGATCCTAGAAGACAACATGTTCGTCGAGACGCGCATTCCAACCCGCACGCTGCGCGAAGTTACCGAGGAGGAGATGGACGTCTACCGCCGGCCCTACACCAATCCCGGTGAGGACCGCCGCCCGACCCTGACCTGGGCGCGCAACATGCCAATTTCGGGCGAGCCCGCCGACGTCGTGGCGACCGTCGAGGCCAACGCGGCGTGGCTGCAGGAAACTGGGATTCCGAAGGTCTTCATCCGCGGTGAGCCTGGCGGCCTGATCCAGGGATCGCGCATCGACTTCTGCCGCAACCTGCCCAACACGCGGGAAATCTCCGTCCCCGGCATCCACTACATTCAGGAAGACAGCCCCGACGAAATCGGCCAAGCCGTCGCCGCACTCGTCCGGGAATTGGATGGCAGCTAGCTAGCATTGCGATTGGAAGAAATTTTTGAATAATCGGTGATCCGGCTCGGAGAGTAATTTTTATCACCGAGGACACCGAGTAGGTGGGCTGGGGCAACGCGGAGGCTAAGGCACCGCGGCGTAGGCTTCGATTTCGACTTTCCAGTCGTCAATGGCGAGGCCGGCGACTATGACGGCGGTGGCGGCCGTGAAATCACTGGGAAAACATTCAAGTCGGATTTGCTTCCAGAAGGGAATGCATTCCCTGGTCGTGAAGAAGGCGTTGATTTTGACGACGTCTTCGAACCCGGCGTCGGCGACGGAAAGCGCCACCTTCATGTTGGTCATGGCTTGGCGAATTTGGGTTTCAAGATCATCGCTCACGGTCCTGGCGTTCTCGTCCACTGGACCCTTGCCGGCGATGAAGAGAATACGTCCGCCACGAACCCCGACGATCGAGCTGTAATCGGCGACGGGCGCGCCCAAGCCATTGGCCTCCGGGCGGTCAACTTCGAAATCAGCATCATTCATTGAATTATCCCATTCTGCCTCAATATAGGGCCACCGTCGGAGCCTTGAAGCGCTGCATTGCAATCATGCCCTTCACCGCCTCGATATCTGGCGCGAAGGTGCGGTCCTGATCGTAATGCGGCACAACCTCGCGAATCGCCTCCAAGCGGTCGGAAGACTGCATCGATCGGTGCAGCTCTATGCCCTGGGCGGCCGCGAGCAATTCGATGGCGACGATGCCCGCCAGGTTATCGGTCATGTCGCCGAGCCGGCGAGCCGCAAAGGTCGCCATCGACACGTGATCCTCCTGATCGGCAGACGTCGGAATATTGTCGACGCTCGCGGGATGGGCAAGCGATCGATTCTCGCTCGCCAACGCCGCGGCCGTGACGTGGGCCAGCATGAAGCCCGAATTGAGCCCGGACTCCTCGACCAGGAACGGTGGCAGGCCGCTCATGCGGGAATCGACGAGCAGCGCGACTCGCCGCTCCGCGATGTTGCCGACCTCGGCCAGGACAATCGCAATCGCGTCTGCCGCCAGCGCCACCGGTTCGGCATGAAAATTACCCCCAGAGAGCACGTCTCCGGTGTCGGCAAACACCAACGGGTTGTCGGTGACAGCGTTGACTTCACGCGCCAGGATTTCTGCCGTGTACCGCAGTTGATCGAGACAGGCGCCCATTACCTGCGGCTGGCAGCGCAGCGAATAAGGGTCCTGCATGCGGCCGCAATCGCGGTGGGAGTCGCGAATTTGTGATCCGGCCATCATGTCTTGCACCGGCGACCAATGCCGCCTGAAAAAGATCATCCGCGGCGAACAAGGCCTTGATGGCAAGCGCCGTAGAGACCTGCGTGCCGTTCAGCAGTGCGAGGCCCTCCTTGGGATGGAGTTGGAGGGGTGCGAGGCCCGCCTCGGCAAGAGCGCTGGCAGCGGAATGGCTGTCACCGGCGACGCGCACGCCGGTCAACGCCGAAGTCGTCCCGGTGCCCTTCAAGGACCCGAAGAAGAAAATCCCGAAGCAAAAGGTGCACTAGTCCGCGCCGTCTTATTCGGCATGGGTGCCTCCATTGAGCAAGTTGTATCCAACTGAGATCACTAAGTGATCTCAGTTGGTATGCGTGAATCTGCTCAACCAATTGATAATTGAGCAAATGACACTGTTGGGGCGTCGAAGTTCTGCTTCGGCGCCCCTTTGTTTCCGCTAAGCTTCGGCTGGCTCGTGCGGTATTGATCCGCCCCCCCTTTGCCGGAGTCACTCGGATATGACCCAACCACCTCCCGCCGAGATCGGCATGCCGATCGATGAAGTCGACACGCCGGCGCTGGTGATCGAGCTCAATCCGTTCGAGCGCAATCTGAAATTCATGGCGGAGCGGGCCAGCGCATTCGGCGTCGCATTGCGGCCGCACGCCAAGATGCATAAATCCCCCACGATCGCTGCACTGCAGGGCGAGCTGGATGCGGTAGGCCAGTGCTGCCAGAAATTGAGCGAGGCGGAAGTGCTGGTGGACGGCGGCATCGACGACGTCTTTGTGAGCAATCAGGTCGTCGGCTACCGCAAGCTCGAGCGGCTGGCGGCGCTGGCGCGCCGGGCAAAGGTCTCGGTTTGCGTCGACGACTCAACGAATCTCGCCGATCTTGCCGCAGCCGCCATCGCGCACGACACCTACATCGATGTCCTGGTGGAGATCGACGTCGGTAGCGGACGGTGCGGATTCCGTCATTCGCAAGACGCCGTGACACTGGCCCGCGAGATCGACAGTGCCGACCACCTGACCTTCGCGGGCCTGCAGGCCTATCATGGCGGCGCCCAGCACATGCGGAGCGTCGTGCAGCCATCCTCACGGCTGCGGAGAAAGTGCACGCGACGAAGGCGACGTTGTCAGGAGCCGGTCTGTCGTGCCCGAAGGTTACCGGCGCCGGCACGGGCAGTTTCGACTTCGAGGCGGAAGCAGGCGAGTGGGACGAGTTCCAGTGCGGCTCCTATGCTTTCATGGATGCCGACTACGCTCGGAATTTTTTGAAGGATGGCTCCAGTTTTACGACCTTCGAACAAAGCCTGTTCGTGCTGGCCACGGTGATGAGCCGGCCCGAAGATAGCTTGGCAATCGTCTACGCGGGCCTTAAGGCCATCGCCGTCGATTCAGGGTATGCAGTGCCCCATGACTTGCCTGGGATCGAGTACGTCGGCGCGTCGGACGAGCATGGAAAACTCAGCGTGGGTCCGGATTTTCCGCCGTTCGTGCTCGGCGACAAGATCCGGCTGATCCAGGGTCATTGCGACCCGACGGTCAACCTCCATGACTGGTACGTCTGCGTGCGCGGCGGTATCGTCGAGGACATCTGGCCGATCACCGCCAGAGGGACGGTGTTTTAATCCGGAAACCCACAACCATCCCCCCACCCAACTGCGGGTGTCGCTACATCGGTAGGTGGGTGCCGATGCCGACTTCGCGGGTCTCTAGCTTCAATTCCCGGTCGGCGATCAGCGGCGCATCCCCTGACACGTCGATTACGTCGTGATAACGGCCTACGGCCCAGACGCTCGTCGCGCCTTCGGGCGTGGTGTAGTAGATGGTCACGTACGTCAGCGCATGGGCGGCGTCGGCCCCGTTGCGCTCGATATCGTAGACCGTCGCGTGACGCATGAAACTCCCAAGCAAACGGAAGTGCAGAGGTACGTTGCCGAGCAGGCCTTTCAGCTCTGAACGGTTTACGTCCATCCACTCCTGATCCTTTTGAATCTCACGGGAGTAGTTGGTGACCTTGTACTCAAACTCTTCCGAATAGAGATCGAGGTAGTCGTCAAATTCCTCGGCATCGAGGGTTTTGCACGACTTATAAATCAGGTTCTTGATCTGGTCGTCAGAGATCGTCATGAAAATCAGCGTTGCTAAGGCAGTTGATCAATTTTCAGGGGGCAAGCCATGGAGGCCCGCCCCAGAGTTCAAATTGCTATTCGGCAGCGGCCATGAAGTTCTTGGGATTGTTGGCGGGCCGACCCATAAGCCTGCCCCATTCACCCCAAAAGTGGCGCAAATAGGTATCGCTGTGGATCCGCTCGTGAACACCATCCTCAAACATTTCGACCCGTGACATCAGATCGTAGGGATTGGCGCCCGCTTCCTGGCACGCATGCGTCGCTTCGACGTAGGCGCAATCCTCGGACGCGTTGCGGCTGAAGGGCCCCCAGATCTGGATGAACTGTTTCGAGCGCACCCGCCGGTCCTCTTTCGATTCGCCCTTAATACCGAGTCCGCGCTCTTCCATGATGCAGTGACCCGGTGCAATCGGCGTCGAATGATTGAGGCGGATGCACGTCGCGCGGAAGAATACCGACAAGTTCGGGAAAATGTCCGTAACGCGAAACTCACCGGGCGCCAAGCCGTTGAACACGAGGTCGTCGCGGTTCTTCCAGCTCTTGTACTTCTTGTAATCCACCTGGAACGGGCTGCCATCGAGGTGATGGGCGTTGTAGCCATGGCCGTTGGGCTGAATGCGCCACGGGCGATCATGATACCCCTTGGTCAACACGCTGGTGGTCCGATTCACCAGGTGCGACCACTCGTGATAGAGATCGCAATTTGTGAGGTACCACGCCTTCCAGTTTCCGCGCACGTGCGTCTGGTTGTAATGGAAGACCTCAAGTTCGTGGTTGTTGAAGATTTCCTCGAAGGGCTCGCCTGCCTCACCAATGTAGTCGCGCAATGATTCAGCGTTGCCGTCGAAATTGATGAACACCAGGCCGGCAAAGATGTCGGTGCGAATCTCGCGCAGTGACAGGTCATCCTTGGCGGGTCCTAATTCCTGATAACCTTCTTCGCGGGGCTGATAAGTGCAGTTGCCTTCGAGGTCGTATTCCCACATGTGGAAGAAGCAGGTCATGTGCTTCATGTTCCCGGCTACATCCCGCACAATCTTGGCGCCGCGGTGCGAGCAGGTGTTCACGAAAGTCCGGATCTTGTCGTCATTGCCGCGGATGGTGACCAGGGGGATGCCGGTCCACAGGTGGGTCCGATAATCTCCTGCCTTGGCGACTTCGCTGTCGTGACAGACGAATTTCCACGTGCGGCGCAGGATTTTTTCTTCTTCCTCCGCGTAAAGGTCTGGGTCGGTATAGACCGAAGCATGGATGTAGGCTTCGCCCTCAACCTTGGGCGGAGATTGATGCTGTTCAGCTGTGCGCGGCATGCGAAATTCCTATATTCAAAGTCGCTTCACTGGAAGTGAAGGTCAATAACACTGACCTAACAACTTGTGATAAAACATGATGTAACCTGCGGCAATCAGAGTAAACGAAAACCCGTTCGCTCGGGTCAAAATCTGGCGCAGCTTTTGGTATGTAGATCCGCTTCACGGCCAGGGCTGCTATCTGGTTATTGTCCGGCTTGCTACCCGGTTATTGATAGTCGTATTTGAGCTCTTTCGCGAGATTCACGAGCACCGCGCCGTCCTCAACCTTGACGTCGTACAAGAGCAGCGGGCACTCGGCAATATCGCGCATCTCGCCTGTTTTCAGATTCCATTGCCAGAGGTGCTTGATACAAGTCAGCGTGTCGCCGTCGATCATGCCGAGCGAAAGCGGCGTCTCCTGGTGTGGGCAGAAAGGCGGATAAGCGAAGAATTCTCCGCCAGCATTGGCGACCAGGACAGTGATCTCTCCAACCTCGAATTCCTCCAGTTCGTCCTCGTCGACGTCGCCGGTGGTGCAGACCTGCTGCCAACTCATTTCGATTACCTCCACAACCTATTCACTGCCAGAAAATTAGCGGCCCCGACAAAACTCCACAACTCATGCCAGGCACCGTGCTAGGCACGATCTAGCTGAATTTATCGTAGCGGATGGCCGTTGGGGTCAGTTTCGCCTCCATGACCAGGGCGCGAAGCGTGGCGTCGACCATTGGTGGCGGGCCGGCAAGATAGGCCATGACGTTTTCCCATCGCCCCGCCATGTGGCGCATGGTGGACTCGTGCACGAAGCCCTCGTCGAACCGCAATTCCGGGTGCGCCTGGGCCAAGCCGGCCGTCGGCGGTGAATCGGATAAGACCACCGTGATGGCCAACTTTTCCGGCGCCTTCCCGGCGAATTCCTTCAACTGGTCTAGCAAATAGATATCACGCTCCGTGCGCACGCCGAAAAACAGGTCTCCGGTGTAGGTGTCGAAATGTCCGACCTGGATCGCGTGATCCAAGATCGACAGCATCGGCGCGAGCCCAGATCCGCCGGCAATGCAAACGAGATTGTTCGGCAGCGCCGGGGCGTAGGTCGCAACGCCGAGCGGGCCGAACAATTCGAGTTCGGTCCCGCTTCGGTCCGCCGCGAATAGCCAGTCCGTAAAGCCGCCGTCGGGGACCTGCTTGATAACGAAGGTCAGGCTGCCCGTGGTAGCCGCGTAGTGGGCCATGGAATAAGCGCGCTGGCCTGCGACCGCAGGGGCACCGACCAGCATGAATTGTCCGGCATTGAATGAGAGCGGTTTGTCGATCGAAACCTCAACCTGGCATACGTCGTGGGTGAGCGGCTCCACTTTCTTGATCCGCCCGCCGACAGCATCCGGAACGGGAACTTCATGGGGGAGAGCCTCAACCTTAGACCTGACCCCAATCGTGCAATCACGCCGAGGTGAAGCCTGGCACATGAGGAACTCAGACTTCTCAGATTTGACGTACGTCCGCCCGGGCGCCTCCGCCCAGCCCTCGTCGATCTCGCCCTCGCCCATTTCGGCCTTGCACGTCCCGCAGGTGCCGCTGCCGCACTCGTACGGAAGTCCCACCCCGGCCCGCAGACCGGCCTGGAGAATCTTCTCTCCTTCGGCGCAGTCGAAGACGAATGGCGCGCCGCGCGTACGAACGGATATTTTCATGCTGGTCGCGGCAGCATCAGAGATGGCCGGGGACTAATTCCCGCGCTCGAGCCAAGAGATGAAGCCCCAAAGGCCTGCCGCCGAGCCGATGAGCAGCACTGCAATGATTGTAAGCAGGCAACCGTGCCGGCTGAGGAAACTATCCGATTGAGGATCCGGACTTTCCTCACCGCCGTCTTCGCCGCCATTCTGATTTTCGTCGCTCATCAATGCCTCCTCTGAATCTGCCACTCATATGTCGAAACTCAAACCACCACAACATGCACCATGAAAGGTTACGGCGGCGCGGCAATAGCCGCAACCGCGCACTGACTCAAAGGAAACGTCGATTTGTGTTCAAGCAGCGTCTACGAAGACTTCGACTTTTTGACTTTGGGCCGCCAGTCCGCCCAATTCACGTCGTCGGGCCACCCAACCATTTCTTCAGCCATATTCCACACGCGGTGCGACATAAGTTTGAACAGAGCGCGCATGGTAAGATCCATATCTTTGAGCCGTCGGTCGAATTCCTCCCGCGATATCGCCACCAGTTCGGTTGGCTCGGTCGTGATGGCAGATGCCATATGCGGACGGTTGTCGATGAGTGCCATTTCCCCGAAGACGTCGCTCGGACCAAGTCGCGCCAGAACACGCGGACTCTCGCCATAGGCGCCTTTGCGGATTTCGACCACGCCCTCGCGAATTAGATAAGCCTGATCGCCAAGGTCACCCTCAGCCAGGACGACCTTGTTGGCTTCAAATTTCAGGGCCTGGAACGCAGACTCCTTGCTCATTTGTTGAATTCTCTCGACACATTAATCCAACTAAGGACTCACCTAGCCAGCCAAGCATCCCACATCATCTTGGTACCAAATCGATTCAGACGCACTACAAACGGCTGCACCGACATCGAGGAATTGTAGCGGCGGCCGCTTATCGTTCAATTAAGAATCAGGGTTACCATAGATAGAATCCCGATCCGCTCTATGCGCGCAACGCCGCGTTCTCCGGATCGTAGGGGCTTTCCGCGATGATGCGTGCGGGACGCAGTTGATCGAGTACCCGCACCTGACATTCACGGCCGATCTCCGCCGCATCCGTGCGGACATATCCCAACATCAGGGATTTCTGCACATAGTGGCCGTAACCGCCGGCGGTGCCGCGACCGACGACCTCGCCATCCATAAAGACGGGCTCGTTGCCGAAGGGGTCGGCGTCGTCGGCATCGATCTCGATGGTACAGAACGTGGTGGGGACACCTGCCTGTTGTTGTGCGATCAAGGCGTCACGTCCCATGAAAGCCGGCTTGTTTAGGCGCACGAAGCGCTCGAGGCCGGCTTCGAAGATGGTGTTCTCCTGATTGAGGTCTGTTCCCCACAGCCGGTACGACTTCTCAAGACGCATGGAATCCATGGCCCGCATGCCGACCAGGCCGATGCCGTGCTCGGCCCCCGCCTCCACCAGCGAGTCGAACAGGTGGTTCTGGTATTCGATCGGATGGTGAAGTTCCCACCCGAGCGAGCCGACGAAATTGACTCGCAAGGCCCGCACGGCAGGACAGAAGCCGATAGGAATCTCCTGTGCCGTCAGCCACGGGAACACGTCGTTAGACACGTCGGCATCAGCCAGCTTCGCAAGCACGTTGCGGGATTCCGGTCCGGCGAGCACGAATACACCGAATTGCGTGGTGACGTCCTTGAGATAAACCGACCCCTCCTTAGGCAGTAACTTGGTCAGGAAGTCCAAATCGTAATCATGCGCGGCGCCGGAACTGACGAGGAAGAACCGCTCGCCCCACGGACCATCGGCGAGCCGCGTGATCGTGAACTCAGAGCGAACCGAGCCCGACGGATTGAGGGCGTGGGCCAACACGATACGACCAACACCCTTGGGCACGCCGTTGGAGACAATTCCATCCAGCCACTCCCGCGCGCCGGGACCTTCAACTTCGAATTTCGAGAACGAAGACAATTCGATAAGTCCGGCTTGGTCCCGCGTGACCCGCACTTCGTTACCCACATGATCGAACCAATTAGAGCGCCGGAACGAATAATCGTCCTTGGCGTACACCCCGTCGGGCGCGAACCAGTTCGGCCGTTCCCAGCCGAATCTCTGCCCCCACACCGCACCCCTGATGTCGAGGCGATCGTAACAGGGCGGCGTTTTCGCTGGCCGGCACCCCGGGCGTTCCTCCATCGGATAGTGGGTGATGAAGACGTGCTCGTAGGCTTCCTTGTTCTTGAGCTTGGCGAAATTCTTGGAGACCACGCCGAAACGGCGAGGATCGACTCCGATCATATCGACACTGGGCTCACCCTCAACCATCCATTCGGCAAGCTGCCAGCCACCACCGCCGGCCGCCGTGATACCGAAGCTATGACCTTCAGAGAGCCAGAAGTTGGGGAGGCCGAATGCCGGACCCACCATCGGGTTGCCATCCGGCGTATAAGCGATCGGACCATTGATGATTTGCTTGATGCCGGCGTTCTCGAACGACGGCACACGTTGGGCCGCAGCCATGACGTGGACAAGGAGGCGTTCAAGGTTGCCAGGGAACAAATCCTTTTCAAATGTCTCGGGCACCCCGTCCACGAAACAAGCCGGCGCACCAAGTTCGTAGGGACCGAGAAGCCAGCCCATGCGCTCTTCGCGGAAATAGTAAGACGCGTCCGATTCACGCAGGACGGGCAATTCGCCGTTGCCTGCTTCACGGTATTCCTTAAGCTCCGGCACCTCGTCCGTGACGATGTATTGGTGCTCGACAGGCACAGAGGGGATTTCCAAGCCCAACCAACTGGCGGTCTTGCGGGCGTAATTGCCGGTGGCGCAGACAACGTGCTCGCAGCGGATATCTCCCTGCGCCGTCTTGACGATCCATTCGAGCGACTCGGAACGTTCAATCCCCGTCACTTCGGTTTGCTGGAGGATTTCGGCGCCCATATTGCGGGCCCCTTTCGCCATCGCCATGGTGACGTCGGCCGGTGCGATATGCCCGTCGGTCGGATGCCACAGTGCCCCGACCAGGCCGTCCGTGTTGCACAGCGGCCAAAGTCTTTTGATTTCATCGACGCCGATGAGATGGCACTCCACACCGATGGTCTCGGCGGTACACTGATAGAGGCGATATTCGTCCATGCGGTCGCGGTTGGTCGCCAAGTGAAGATTGCCATTGACGTGTAATCCGACGTCCTGCCCGGTCTCCTCCTCCAGGGTCTTGTAAAGCTCAACCGAATACTGGTGCAGTTGGCCTACCGAATAGCTCATGTTGAACAGCGGCAGCAGACCGGCCGCATGCCATGTGGATCCCGCCGTTAGCTCCGTCCGCTCCAACAGGACGACGTCGGTCCAACCCTTTTTAGCCAAATGGTAGAGAACGCTGACACCGTTCACGCCGCCACCGATCACCACGACTCGCGCCTGCGATTTCATCGCTTTCTCTCCCTGACCCCTTAGGTCCTGACACCATAGAGTTGTGCCGTTCGATACGACGAACACATCCTTGAACCCAACACCACAACCGACTTGTCCGTGCGCGACTATCTCTATTCGGATCGCGCCAATTATTCGCTACGCATCGACGCGTCTTTAATCTACTTTTCCGACCCACGCGAGGCTAGGCGTGATGCTTGAGCAAGGCGGGTGATGTGATGTTCGGTGTGCCCTCCGGAAGGCAACCTGAAGTCATCGGGTTCTTTTTGATCCCGAGCTTCTCGATGATCGCGTTTGCATCGGCGATTGAGCCGCTGCGGCTGGCCAACCGACTCAGCGAAAAGGCGCTCTACGAGTGGGTCCTCATTTCCAGGGATGGCGGCCCCGTCACGGCGAGCAATGGCATCTCCGTCAACCCGCACTTTGCCATGACAGACTACGACGGCGGCATGACAAGTCGCGAATTGCCGACCCTCATCCTGGTGAGCGGCGTAGGGGCCGAAATATACAGCGACCTGGACACGTTCGGATGGTTGCGGCGCCTCGACCGCCAGGGCGCGGATATAGGCGCACTGTGCACGGGTGCCCATGTGCTGGCCCGCGCCGGTCTGCTCGACGGCAAGGTCTGCACCCTGCACTGGGAGAACATTCCGAGTTTCCGTGAAACCTATCCCGATATCGAAGTCACCGACGATTTGTTCGAGATCGACGGCAACCGTTTCACCTGTTCGGGTGGCACCGCCGCCCTCGACCTCATGCTCCACCTGATTCGCGCGGAACATGACGAGGACCTGGCCAACCGCGTGTCGGAAGAATGCATTCTCGATCACGTTCGGGGCGGGCAGGATCATCAACGCATGCCCCTGGCGGTCCGCCTCGGCGTAGACAATCGCAAGCTGATCGACTCGATCCACATGATGGAGACCAACCTGGAAGAGCCGCTCTCCCAGGAAGAGCTTGCCGCGGCGGTGGGTATCTCGCGGCGGCAGCTTGAGCGGTTGTTCCAACGGCACGTGGGTCGCCCGCCAAACCGCTACTACATGCAACTCCGCCTCGACCGGGCACGGAAGTTTTTGCTGCAGACGGACATGGCCGTCGTGGATGTGGCCATGGCCTGCGGGTTCGTCTCTGCCTCGCATTTTGCCAAATGCTACCGCCAGTTCTATGGCGTGACGCCACGTCAGGCTCGCGTCAGCGGTCTATGATTTTCAGGGATGCGGTGGGCTGGTGATCAAACGGCGTTCGTGATCGATGACGCCGACGCGCGCATAGTGCGGACCTACTTTTGCGAGAAGCAGTTATATCGAGTCACCGATGCACCGACATTCAAACGACCCGCCTACATGGTGTATTCGACTAACCCGGAAACGGTGCAGCTTACCCGCCAAGGGCTGGTGCATATCGCCTCTCAAGAGAGCGAGCGGTAGCTTACCCGAGCCGCCCGCTGAATGAGATGCAGAGGGCGTCGTGCCGGGATGGCCAGTGACACACCGAGGCCGACACGTTAGGTTTCCCGCCAATTACCATGTGACCGATCGCACTGAATCAAAGGATTTCCGTCGTGCAAAGCAAGGGAAAAACCCGCAACCACCAGAGTTTCACCACTAACCGGAAGAAAGAGGACGAGGCACAGAACAATCGGGAGAATGCCATGAAGGCCAAGCTTGCCCACCTCAAGGCCGTTCGCGAGGCGCAGAAATCCGGCGGCAAGGCACCGTCCAAGTAGTCATTGAGGCGCCGCACACTCCAAAGCCATGTCCCGAGCGGCTTCGCGGACTTCGTTGGCGAAATCCTGATCTTCCAACATCCGCGCCAACACCATCCCACCAACGCACAACGCCACCAACCCCAAAGAATGCTTGCGGGGGTTCGATTGCTGGTTTGCGGTTGCGGCACCTTCGAATATCCCGCCCATCGCCTCGATGAGTGAGGCATACGCCGCTTTGACCTTTGGGCTTGAGCGGGCGACATCAGATGGCAGGGCGATCATCGGACAATGGCTGTCCAGGTCATCAAGATGCCGCTGCGACAGGTAGGCGTTGATCATCTGCTGGGCCAATTTCGCGCCGGCATTGGAAAAGTCCAACTCGACATCTTCCCAGCGGTCGGCGGGATTGCACTTGGTGTAGGCAATGATGGCCTCGACGAACAGGTCCTCCTTGGCACCGAAGTGATTGTAGAACCCGCCGCGCGTCAGACCTGCCTCCGACATGATCTCGTCGATGGAGACGCCGTTGAAACCCTTTCGGTTGAACAACTGCCGGGCACATTCGACAATGCGTTCGCGGGTTTCCTGCTTGTGCTCTTGAGTGTAGGGCATGGTGATTCTCCTAGCTCCGGGATCAGCTTAGACCGGAAGCTAAATATGTTCTTAAACATATTTAGCTTCCCTCTACGGTTTGTCGTCAACGGTCGTCAGGATCTGTGACTTGCAACTGCCGGACTCAGAGGAGACAACGATGAAGCTTTATTACTTCGAGACACCCAACCCACGTAAACCCTGTGCTGTCGCCAAGCACCTCGGATCCGACGTGGAATTCGTGCGCGTCGATCTCAGCCAGGGCGAAAACAAAACGCCGGAGTTTCTGGCAATCAACCCAAACGGAAAGGTCCCTGCTCTCACCGACGGCGATGTGAAGCTTTGGGAAGCGCACACAATCATGATCTATCTGGCACACAAGGCCGGTTCAGACCTTTGGCCCAGCGATCCCCTCAAGCAGATCGACGTGCTGCGCTGGTTGAATTGGGACACCGCGCACTTCTCGCGCCACGGCGGCCAACTCTATTTCCAGCACTTCATCAAAGAGCTATTCGGCATGGGACCGCCCGATGACGCCATCGTCGAAGAGTCATCGGGCTTCTTCAAACAATTTTCCGCAGTCCTCGATAAGCACCTGGAAGGTCGCGACTACATTGCCGCGGATTCGCTTTCGGTCGCGGACTTCGGAATCGCGACGATTCTGCCCGACGCGGACAAAGCCAAACTGCCGCTCGACGGTTTCGACAATATTGCCCGTTGGCACAACAGCATGATGGCGCTCCCGGCCTGGAAGGAGCCCTGGCCCACAGGGCGGTCGGCAGCCGATTAGCGTATCCTGATAGTCTCGTCACAGCGACGCTTTAGAATTCTTATAGAATCATAAAATATGACTCACGAACGGAAATAAGGTCGTTTGTAGAAAGAACTGAAAGCGATTATTTCTGGGATGTTTCGTTCTCTAATCAGTGATCGTATGAAACATCTATTCTTTATCGTACTTCGGTGAAATTAGCGGTGACGAACGCCGCACAACCTCTTGTACCGAGACCGTACCGAAGCACGATCATGTTCGGCGTGGCGCTTGGTGCCAATCTTCAAACGCTTGATACGACGATGGCGGCCGTCGCCCTTACACGGATGCAGGGTGCCCTATCGGCAAGTCACCACGAAATCACCTGGGTACTCACGGCATATTTGATCGGCGTCGCGATCGTCATGCCTTTGATCGGAATACTGATCAATCGCTTTGGACGAAAACATCTTTACCTAACGGCTCTGGTCGGATTTTCCGCCGCTGCGATGGGTGCAGGCATGTCCGACTCCTTGATCGAGCTTGTGCTCTTCCGCTTCCTTCAGGGACTATTTGCCGCGACCTTCGTTCCGGTAGCTCAGTCATTCATTTTCGACGCTTTCCGAGCCGAGGAACAAGGTCAAGCGATCGGTCTGCTGGCGCTCGGGACAATGTCGGGAACGATGATCGGACCGGCCCTCGGCGGATACGTAAGCGAATTTCATAGCTGGCGCTGGATCTTCTACCTCGACGTACCGATCGCAATCCTGTCATTTGCCATCATTCACCGTCTCGCGCCCAAGCGCCTCGAGCGCCCTCCGGTACAGCCCTTGGGTTTGTTCGGGTTCATGATCTTCACGGTAGGTCTTGTGGCCCTACAATTCGTGCTCAGCCGGGGCGGGCAAATGGACTGGTTCGCATCATCGGGAATTATCACCGCGGCAGGTCTGGTCGTCGTGACGTTCTATCTGTTCGCCGTTCACACCGCGATATCGACCCGCCCCTTTATTGATCCGGATATCTTCAAGAACCGGAACTTTTCCATCGGCCTGGTGTTAATTCTGTTTCTCGGCGCGCACTGGCTGGTCTACCTGACACTCTTATCTCCGTATCTCCAGACCTTGGCAGATTACTCGGTGATCAGTACGGGTTTGGCCCTGGTGCCGCAGGGGGCAGCCTACGCAGCGGGTTCATATGTTGCGGGACACCTGTGCAATCGCTTTAACCCATCGCACCTCGTCATCGCCGGATTTTGCGCCGTGGGCTGGGCCAACTGGCAGATGTCGTTCTTCACACCGAATTTCAGCCAAGACGTGTTCTATCTCGTCGCCGTGATTCATGGATTGGGTCTTGGATTCATCTTCGTTCCGCTGACCATCACAACATTCTCGACCTTGCCCACGCGCCATAAAGACGTAGGGACAGGCCTTTTTTCACTACTGCGGAATTTTGGAAGCAGTCTCGGAGCATCGTTGGCAGTCACCCATCTGGTGCGCCAGATCCAGTCCAATCATGCCGCCCTCGGTACCTATGTCACACCCTACAACGAAGCAATGCGCCACGTATCCCTTCCAAAAGGCTGGAACCTTGGCGATCCAAGCGGATTGGCAAACCTCGATTTGGAGGTAACCCGACAAGCGGTGATCCTGGCCTATGCCAGCGATTTTCGCTGGCTGGCGGCCTCGACCGGCATTGCAATTGTCGCGGCACTTTTTGTGCGCATGCCGCGCCGGTTGGGCGCGGCAATTATCGAAGAAACATCAACCGGCAACGGTTCGAGCAATGTCCTGCACCTCCCCCAACGCGCGTATCAGAGTGAGTCGGCCAAAACCATCAGGTTCGGCATGATCCGTTCGAGCACTTCCTCGCGACGGGGATAGAGGGCGAGCGCGCGGTTGACATCGTCACCGTCCACGAGGACGTTCTTGATGGCACCCGGGCATGATGGCACCCAGGCCCTCACGTGGAAATGCGACCCGGTTTGGAAAGTTCGCTAGTCTCGAACCTCTGACACAACATCACTCCAAGGCGACTTCATGGAACTGCACCTTCTGCACGGCTACTCCGGCGCGAACGCGGCTATCGACATGGACCTCGTCAGTGCAGCTGAAGAGGCGGGCTTCGCCTGCATTTGGACGGCGGAGGCGTACGGCTCCGACGCCGTGTCTACGGCCGCCTGGATGCTCGCTCAAACCACACGAATCAATGTCGGCACCGGGATCATGCAGATGCCGGCCCGCACGCCCGCGCTTGCCGCCATGACGGCCATGACCCTGCACGGACTTTCCGGCGGACGTTTCATTCTCGGGATCGGCCCGTCCGGCCCCCAGGTGATCGAGGGCTGGCACGGCGTGCCCTTCGGCCGGCCTCTGACCCGGACCCGCGAATACATCGAGATCGTTCGCAAGGTTCTGGCCCGGAAGACACCCCTGACCCATGAGGGATTCCACTATCACATTCCAAACACCGGGGACGGCACGACCGGTCTCGGCAAGCCGCTTAAGAGCATCCTCCACGGCGACCCCAGCATGAGGATTGTCACCGGCACCATGACCCCGGCCGGTGTACGTCTCAGTGCCGAGATCTCGGACGGCATGTTGCTCGCCTTTATGAAGCCGGAGCGGTTCGATGTGTTCGAAGAACCCCTCACCGAAGGCTTCGCGGCCGCGGGCGGCGGAAAGAGCCTCGCCGATTTCGACATCATTCCCTACGTCATGCTCAGCACCGGCGACGATCTCGCGGCTTGCCGTCAGCCCGCGCGCGAGCATCTCGCGCTCTATATCGGCGGCATGGGCCACCGCGACCGCAATTTCTACAACGACTATGCCCGGTCAATTGGTTATGAGGACGCCGCCGCCCGCATCCAGGAACTCTACCTCGCCGGCAAACACCGTGACGCCGCGGCAGCCGTCCCCGATGACCTGATAGACGACGTGGCGCTCGTCGGACCGCGTGAGCACATTGCCGATCAACTCGACCGCTGGCGCGAGGCCGCCGCCCAGCGCCACGTCAGCGCGATTGCCGTCACGGCGCGCACGGTGGACGAGGTGCGCATGCTGGCGGAGTTGGTGCTTTAAATTTGCGGCGGTGGACCCTCTCCCTGAACAGGGAGAGGGGACTCAATCGTCACTGTCTCTCATTCTCGTTGGCAGGGGGAAGGCCGCTAGGTTCCGCCTTCTCCCAACAATAGTTCCCGTAGCGCCGCGGGTTCGTCGATGATCTCGCCGAGCGACGTGATCGATGTATCGATGGCCTCGGCGAATAACGACAAGCCAAATTCACTCTGCCACAACGGCAACAGCAGATAGAGCACGTCCGAAAAGCCGTCGTGAATGAAATGTGTGCCGGAGCACGTCCCAAGAACGGTCCGGCGGTTCCCTGCCGCGCCGGCAGCCGATTCCTGGGCTGTGGCCACTCCCGCTACCCTCTCGTGCCGCGCACCAGGTCGGCACCCGGAGGCAGCGCGCGGGAATTCACTCGGGAACCTGCTCGAAGTCGTTCGAGTCCGGATCGAGCCAGAGCAGCTCGCCCTCCGCGATCGAGAACCATGCCCCGTCGAGCGCAAGACGGCCTTCGTCCACGGCTTCGAAAATGAACGAGAAGCTCATCATATTCCTGAGCGATTGCCGGACCGCTGCTTGTTCCAGCGCTCGTTGCCGGTCGCTTCCCGGCTCCGTCCGCGCAATGAGTTCATCCCTGACGTCAGCTAGCAGCCCGACCCAGGGATCGATGAACCGGCCGACCGGGCCGTGCTCCACCGAAGCGAGGGCGGCCTCGATGCCACCGCACATGCCGTGCCCGAGGACGAGAATTCTCGACACCTGCAGTACGCAGACCGCGAATTCAAGAGCGGCGGACGTGCCGTGATACGTTCCCCCTTCCTCGTAGGGGGGGACGAGGGCCGCAACATTGCGGACGACGAGCAGTTCGCCTGGTCCCGCCGAGAATATCGTCGCCGGATCGACCCGGCTGTCGGCGCAGCCGATGACCATGGTCTGGGGCTGCTGACCCTGGGCGAGCGCGCGGTAGCGATCGACTTCCTGGGCATACCGGTCCGATCGGAATCGACGGTAGCCGTCGTGGAGCGCCGCAGGGATCACCGCTTTCGGTCCGTTCCCAACCAAGGCTCGTCACGCCGCCTGTTGCAGCTTGTCGCGCAACATGTAGTGGAGGATACCGCCATTGAGGAAGCAATCGACTTCGAACGAAGTGTCGAGCCGACAAATCAGTGAAACGGTCTCACTGCTGCCGTCCGCACGCGTGATGCGGGCTTCGACATTCATACGCGGTGTGATCTCGCTGGTGAAGCCGCTCACGTCAATCGTCTCGGTCCCATCGATACCCAAAGAGTAGCGGTCGGCGCCTTCCGGAAATTGAAGCGGCAACACGCCCATACCCACGAGGTTCGAGCGATGGATACGTTCAAACCCACCGGCAAGGATAGCACGGACGCCGAGGAACCGAGGCCCCCGCGCGGCCCAGTCACGGGAAGACCCCGCGCCATATTGACTGCCCGCGACCACGACCATGGGCACACGGTCCGCCCGGTAGCGACCCGCCGCGTCATAGATCGTCATCTCCTCATCATCAGGCATGTAGCGAGTGAAGCCGCCGGTCTTGTCCGGGACCATGTCGTTGCGGAAACGCACGTTGGCGAAGGTGCCCCGGATGCCGACGTCGGCGTTGGTACGGCGCGAAGCGTAATTGTTGAAATCCTGCGGCTCGATACCCTGTTCGATAAGATAGCGGCCAGCCGGCGATTCCTCGGGTATGCCGCCGACCGGCGAGATGTGATCGGTGGTGACCGAATCTCCCGCGAGCGCGAGCACGCGCGCGCCGACGATATTGCCGACCTCCGGAAGCTCGCGCGTCATACCTTCGAACATCGGCGGACTCCGGAAATAACCGCTGTTCTCGTTCCAGGCGAATGTCGTGCTCCCTGTCGCCGACAGCGCCTGCCAGGCTGGTGTTCCGGCTTCGCTCTGGGCATAGCGGGTCTGGTAAATGTCCGGCGTCAGCACCTCATCGATCACGCTGCGGATCTCGTCACTATCGGGCCAGATATCCTTCAGGGTGACCGAATTGCCATCCGAGTCTTCGCCTAAGGCATCATTGGCCAGATCTATATTGGTCGTGCCGGCAATCGCGAAGGCGATGATCAACGGCGGCGAGGCCAGGAAATTGGCTTTGACCAGCGGGTGGATGCGACCTTCAAAGTTGCGGTTTCCAGACAGCACTGCGCAGGCCATCAAATCGTTCTGGATGACGGTGTCCGAGATCTCGATTGCCAGCGGGCCTGAATTGCCCATGCAGGTGGTACAACCGAAGCCGATCACGTTGAATCCGAGTTGATCCAGGGAGGTCTGCAAGCCGGACTTCTGGAGGTAGTCCGCGACCACACGAGAGCCCGGCGCAAGCGACGTCTTCACCCAAGGCTTGGCCTTCAATCCCTTGGCAACGGCGTTCCGCGCCAGCAAGGCCGCCGCCACCATCACCGAAGGATTGGAGGTATTGGTACAGCTCGTGATCGCGGCAAGGACGATGTCACCGTGGTGCAGGCTGTAGTCTTTGCCCGCAACGTCGAACGCCGTGTCCGAAATCGCCGCGAAGTCCGGAAATTCATCCGCGAGTGCGTCGCGCGTCCTGGAAAGCGGCAGACGACTGTGCGGCAATTTCGGTCCCGCAACACTTGGTTCGATAGCCCCGAGATCGATCTCCACGACATCGGCGTAGCGAATGTCTTCCCCACTCACACCCCACAGGCCTTGCGCCTTGGCGTGCGCCTCGACAAGTTCGATATGCGCCTCGTCGCGTCCGGTCAGGCGCAGGTAGCGTAGCGTCTCCTCATCGACCGAAAAGAATCCAACAGTGGACCCGTACTCCGGCGCCATGTTCGACAAGGTCGCCCGCTCCGTCGCCGGCAGCGCCGCGGCGCCGTCTCCGAAGAATTCAACGAATTTGCCAACCAAATCCCGGGTCCTGAGGATCTGGGTGATGGTCAGCACGACGTCCGTCGTGGTGATGCCCTCGCGCGTCCGACCGGTCAGGCGGCAGCCGATGACCTCGGGCAGGCGCATGGCCACCGATTGGCCGAGCATGGCAGAGGCCGCCTCGATTCCACCGACGCCCCAGCCGACGATACCGAGGGAATTGATCATCGGCGTGTGGCTGTCCATGCCAAGCAGCGTGTCCGGGTAGATCAGCGGCGAATCGCCGCTGTCGTCCCGCCAGACCACGCGCGCCAGGTATTCGAGGTTCACCTGATGGCAGATGCCCATCCCCGGCGGGATGACACGGAAATTTCCGAAGGCCAGTTGGCCCCATTTAATGAACTCGTAACGCTCGCCGTTGCGGGCGAATTCGATCTCCATGTTCCGGGCCACGGCATCGGCCGTACCGGCAACATCCACCATGACCGAATGGTCCACGATCACGTCGACCGAAGTCACCGGGTTGATATCGTTGGGGTCGCCGCCTAGTTCAACCATGGCATCACGCATCGCGGCGAGGTCCGCAATCAGTTGAATTCCCGACGAATCAGGCATCATCAGGCGTGCCGGCCGGAAGGCGATCTCGAGGTCGACCGGTTCCTGCCCGGCTTGCGCCAGAGCCCTGATGTCCGCTTCCGTCACGCCCTCGCCGTCCTCGTGCCGCAACAGGTTCTCGAGCAATATCTTCAATGTCCGCGGCAACCTGGACACCGGACCGATCCCGGCTTCTTCCGCCGCGTCGAGACTGAAAAAGCGGTAGCTCTGCCCCCCCACATCAAGTGTCCGCACGACATCGAAACTATTGCGGCCTGTGGCAGCCATGATCACGTCACCTCCCATAAATCGAGACGACTGAACCTAAACTATTCACAGATCGTCAGGAAGCGGCGCCGCTCGAGTCCTTCCCCCGAGATCAGGGGGTGGTTAGGAGGGGACAGAACCGTGATGGTCCCGGAATTATCGCGTCAGTGGCTCGTCCAGCCGCCATCGACGATCAGGTCGTGGCCTTGGATGAAAGTGGTCTCGCAGGTCGCCAGGAAACAGACAGCCTCGGCGATCTCTTCGGGTTTACCGAAGCGGCCCACGGTCGTGCCGGTTTCGAGCTTGTCCCACGCCTCCTGGTCATCCTCCATGCGTTCGACGTTGTACTGCGTGGCGATCGGTCCGGGGCTGACGCAATTCGCCTGAATACCCTCCCGCGCGCAGTCGTAGGAGATCGCCTTGGTCAGATAGATCAACGCCGCTTTGGTCAGGCCATAGAGGCCGAGGCCGTCGAAGGCTACCGATCCCATCTGGCTGGTAATATTTATGATGCGCCCGCCGCCCTGCTTGCGCATCGCCGGCAGTGCCGTCTGACTGGCGAAGAATGGGGTACGGATGTTTACGCCCTGGACGAATTCGTAGTCGTCCTGGGTAAAATCCCCGAAATCCGCGCGCCGCCGCACACCCGCGTTGTTGACCAGCACATCGATACGTCCGAATTCTTCGAGGCACGCCGTGACCATGCGCTCACCTGCATCGACTTCCGACAATTCCATGACTCCGTAGCGCGCATCAACGGCGTCGTGCAGTCCCTGGCAATCGGCGCAGACTGCCTGAAGTTCCGCCTCGGTTTCCTCAGCGACCAGGTACAGCGACGCCCCATGTTCAGCCAGCGCCAGCGCGATCGCCTTGCCGATACCCCGCGACGCCCCGCTGACCAGGGCAACCTTGCCCTCCAGTTTCGCCATGATCATCTCCTCCGTCCGCTGCCTGGCACACTCGTGCAAAATCCGAGGATGGGATAAAACAACAGCCAATGCCAACCCCTGCCCCGACTGAAACGCGACCAGCCGGACCTCACAGGAACAATCGATCAAAGGAGCAAGCATGACGAATCCCTTGCGTGGAGCCGATATCGTGGCCCGGACACTGGACAACGCCGGCATGCGCACGTTGTTCACATTGTCGGGGAACCACATCATGTCGATCTTCGACGCCGTGATCGGCACCGAGATCGAACTTCTCCACGTCCGCCAGGAAGCGCCGGCGGTATTTATGGCAAGCGCCTGGGCGGCACTCACCGGCAAGGTCGGCGTCGCACTGGTCACGGGCGGCCCCGGTCATACCAACGCGGCAGCGGCGCTCTGCACACCGCTCGCCTCCGAGACACCCATGATCCTGCTTTCGGGCCATGCCGGGACCCACGAGATCGGCCGCGGCGGCTTTCAGGAACTGCCGCAGGCGGCGATGGCAGCAACCGTCGCCAAGGCGTCCTGGATGGTCGAACAGGCTAAGGACCTGGGCCACGATCTCGCCCGCGCGGCACGCATCGCGGCGTCCGGACGTCCCGGCCCCGTCCACCTCAGCCTGCCCTCCGACGTGCTGGATACTCAGCTCGAAGACGATCCGTCGCTGTGGCCTGACATCGCTGACTTCGCCCCGAATGCCTCGCCACTAGGCGCGGTCGCGGCATCCGCCACGCTCTCGGCGATCCAAGCGGCCGACCGCCCCATCATCGTCGGCGGCCCGATGCTGTGTACCGCCCAAGGACGGGAAGCGGCCCGGAATCTCGAGAACACGCTGAATGTTCCAGTGATCGGCATGGAAAGTCCGCGCGGCCTGAACGATCCCGCGCTGGGAGCCTTCGCCGAGGCGATCGAAGAGACAGATCTGCTTGTATCGATTGGCAAACCACTCGACTTCACGCTGAAATTTGGCGAGGCGCCCGCCTTCGCACCTGATTGCGAGTTCATCGTCCTTGACCCGGACGTCGAGATGATCCGCCGCGTCGCTCAGGACAAGGGCGAACGCCTGATCCTCAGCGCCGTGGCGAGTCCGTTCACTGCAACGGCTGAACTGGCCAATCAAGGGTCGACGATTGGTGCTGACGACTGGCGCACAAAGGTCCGTGCGGCCGTGGCCTACCGTCCGGCGGACTGGGAGCAAACGACGTCCAAAACTGATGGCACCTTACACGCGCTTGAATTCGGACGCGGTGTGCGTCAGTTCATGGCGGAGAATGCCAATACCGTGTTGGTTTGCGACGGGGGTGAGATCGGCCAATGGTCGCAAGGCGTACTCGATTCCGAGCGCCGGATCACCAACGGCGTGGCGGGCTCAATCGGCACGGCAATCCCCTTCGGCCTCGCAGCCTGTACTGTCGAGAAGGACGCCCCCGTGATCGCAATTTCAGGTGACGGCGCCTTCGGCTATCACCTCGCTGAATTCGACACGGCAATCCGCTGCGGACTGCCGTTGATCGCCATCGTCGGCAACGACGCGCGCTGGAACGCCGAACATCAAATCCAGGTCCGCAACTACGGTGAAAACCGGGTGCACGGCTGCGAACTGCTGCCGACGCGCTACGATCTCGTCGTCGAGGCGTTGGGCGCACACGGCGAATACGTAACGGAAGCGGCGGAACTGCCCGCGGCATTGGCGCGCGCGCGGGCCAGTGGCAAGCCGGCCTGCATCAATGTGATGATCGAAGGAAATCCGGCGCCCATTGTGCGCCGCTAGTTGATCCTTCCACCCGCGAATTGCATTCGGGAGCAACAGATATGGCGGTTTATCTCGCTTCAGATGAATCGGAGATCACGACGGGCCAAGTCTTTGCCGTTGATAGTGGCGTGACGATTTACTGAGAATCCTCACAATTGATGGTTTTCTGAACCTTCAATTGCACAAGAGTAGCAAGGCGAAATATCGGAAAAGGAGCTAAACGATGACGCAGGAGACGGTCGGATTCATCGGTCTGGGTAACATTGGCGCGCCCATGGCCGACCACATCGCCCGGGCGGGCTTCGACATGGTGGTCCACGATATCGCCGGCACAGCGTCGAATTCTTTCTATATGGAGCGTGCACCCAAAGGTGCCGAAGTCGGCACCTCGGCCGCCGACGTTGCCCAACGGTCGGGCATGATCTTCCTCAGTCTGCCGACTCCAGACGCCGTTGCCGCGGTGGCCGGTGAAATCGCGGAAACCGGCGTCGGCAGCGACCGGATCGTGGTCAACACCTCTACCGTGGATCCGGAGACCGCCGTCGCCGCCCATGATCGACTCGCGACACAGGGAATCGGCTACGTTGACGCCGCGGTATCCGGTGGCGTCCTGCGCGCACGCGACGGCACCTTAACCGTTATATTTTCTGGCGATGGTGCGGCATTCGCCCGCCTGGAACCGGTATTTCAGACTATCGCCGAGCATGTATTTAAAGTGAGTGACGCGCCGGGTCAGGCGCAGCGCATGAAATTACTGAACAACTACATTGCCGGTTGCACCATGGTCGCCAACAGTGAAGCGCTGGCCTACGGCGCCGCGAGCGGCCTCGACATGAAAACGATGCTTGATGTGATCAACGTCTCGTCGGGACAGAATTTCATGAGTTCGACCTGGTTCCCGAGATGCCTTTTGTCAGAGGTCTACGAAAGTTGGTCGGCGGCCGAGATCATCGCCAAGGACGTCTCCCTGTTCGTCAAATCCGCCGCGTCTGAAGGCCGCAGCCACCACGTCGCGCAGGCGACACATGATGTCCTGGGAGCCTTTGCCGCCGAGGACCCGAAGATCGATCAAATGTACCTCTACGAATACGTCCGCGATAAGCAAGACTGACTCAGAGCCGGCGTCGCGGCCGCCTTTGTCATGGCTTTGTCCGATCGCACCGTTGATCGCGACGGACGTTACTTCTGTTCCGGCTTGAAGGGGTCGGACTGAATCCATTCGATCGTCTCGCGCAGCATAGTCGGGATATCCCGGATCGCGACACCGAGGCTGTCGCGACGGGTGAAATCGAATCCCGTCGGTGGCAGAGGTGATTCCGTGAGAGATTCGGGCATCTTCATATCGGGCAGAAGTTTTTGAAGCTCGGCATAAATGTCCTGCCAGGGCCAACTGTCATAGACCCCGAAATAACGGCCCGAGGCACTGGGGTTTTCAAAGGCAGCTAGGAAAAGCACGGCCAGGTCATGCAGATGAATCATGGAATGGGAGTCGTTCGGGACTTTTTCGTACCGGCCTTCGCCGCCATTGATCAGACGTTGCAGCCAGACGTGCGGGTTGTGGTTCATATGCTCAGGCAGCACGACAGGTCCATACATCCCGGTTGGAATGATGATGCAGAGGCGTTGATCGTTTTCCGTGGCAAATTTGATCGCCGCCTTTTCCATCACGGTCTTGGTGGCGGAGGTATATTTTTTTGCCTGGCATTGCTGCTGCTCGTCCGACCAGTGATCGACCTCGTTCTTTATAGGCACGGGGGGTATGGGGTTCGTGCTGCTGGTGCTGCTGCAGATCACGATATTCTTGACGCCCTGACGCACCGCGGATCGCATGATATTCAGGCAGCCGTCGACCGTCGGCATGACGATCTCGGCGTAGCCTTGTTCATCGTCCATTTCACGTGCCGGGGTGCCTGTGTGACCGGCATACATCGGGATCAGACTGGCAATAAAAACACCCTCGGTCCCGGCCAGCGCGTCATCGAATGCTCCTTCTTCGGCCATTTCAGCGCTGAAAAGCTGCAAGCCCGCCGATGCACCGGGCAAGGCACCGAGGAAGGGCGTCTTGTTGGGCGCATTCCGATCGCGCATGGTGCCGTTGACGGCATAGCCCCGTTCCAGACCAGCCCTGACGATGTTGGAACCGGCAAGGCCGCTAGCTCCCACCACGCATATCGTTTTTCCGTTTTCCGTCATTTCTGGACTCCAAATAAGCTTTATCCGAGCCGGCCCGCCACGCCGGCTCCGAAAGCCGCGGTTCCCAGTGAACCACCGAGGTCGGGTGTCCGGCCATCCGGATCGGCGAGTTGAGCATCGACGGCCTGGTCGATGGCGTCGGCAGCCTGGCGCAGATCGTCCCGCCCGTGCTTGAGTCCGAGCCAATCGAGCAACATGGCGACGGACAGGATCATCGCCGCAGGGTTGGCGATATCCCGGCCTGCGATATCGGGTGCCGAGCCGTGCGCTGCCTGGGCGATGGCGTTGTTCGCGCCCGCATTGATCGACGGCCCAAGTCCCAAACCGCCGGATAACTCAGCCGCCAGGTCAGAGAGGATGTCGCCGAACATGTTGGTCGTCACGATCACGTCGAAGGCTTGGGGTTTGCGCACCAGAAGTGCGGCCATGGCATCGACGAGGAACTCCTCGACCTCCAACCCTCCGTGCGCCTCGGCCACGGCACGCGCCGTGTCACAAAATAGCCCGTCAGTCATCTTCAGGACGTTGGCCTTGTGCACGATGGCGAGTTTGCCGCTACGCGACGCGGCGATCCGGCAGGCCTCTTCCGCGATGCGGCGCGAGCCTTCGCGCGTGATCTTGCGAACGGCCAGGGCCACATCCTCGGTGGGCATGAATTCCCCCGACCCCAGCGCCATGGAACGGTCCGCATAGAAGCCTTCGGTGTTTTCGCGGACGATGACGATGTCGATGTCAGGCGCCAGAGCAGGAACGCCGGGGCGGCCCCGGCTCGGCCGGATGTTCGCGAATAGGTCGAGTTGCTTGCGGATCGTGGCCGATATGTTGCGGCCGCCGGCCTCAAGTGGCGGATAGGCCACATTGTCCTGCGGCCCCAAGATGACACCACTGCTGGCGAACACCTTTTCGAGCGTCTCATCGGGCATTGTGTTGCCGTACCGTTCCAGGGCGTCCAGCCCCACCGGCGCCTCTTCGAGGTCGAGCGACAAACCAAACCCGGCATCGGCGGCTTTGAGGACAGCGAGCGCCGCGCCGACAATCTCGGGCCCGATGGCATCGCCACGGAGAACGAGGAGCTTCATGCACCAATTCCCTTCGTCATTGATCGACCCGCGCGTCACCTGCAGCCCCGCCCGCTTCAACTGCACACCCTTCTGCCTCGTGGATGGCGCGCCACACCTTGTCGGGCGTCAACGGCATATCCAGGTGACGGATGCCGTAAGGGCGCAACGCGTCCATCACGGCGTTGACCACGGCCGGAGGAGCACCCACACATCCCGCTTCACCCACACCTTTGATGCCCAGGAGATTGTTCGTGGACGGCGCATCTTCGAAGAAGCGGACCTGCATGTTCGGTATATCGTCGGCGCGCGGCAAGCAATAATCCATCAACGATCCCGTCAGCAATTGACCGCTGTCGGACTCATAGGCGACACCCTCTGTCACCGCTTGTCCAATGCCTTGCGCGACCCCACCCATGACCTGACCTTCGGCCGTCATGGCATTCACGATGGGTCCAGAATCCTCGACCGCATAATAGTCGACAAGGGTGACCACGCCGGTCGCCCGATCTACCTCCACTTCGGCCACATGACAGCCGTTGGGATAGGAAATCCAGGGCCGCTCATAAATCTCTTCGTCATCCAGGTTGGCGTCGAACCCGTCAGGCAATCGTGACGGGTCAAATGAGGCCCGAATCACCTCTGTGATCGTGACTTTGCGGTCGGTTCCGGCGACGACCAATTCGCCTGCGGACATCTGCACATCGACCGGCGCAACTTCGAGCAGGTGCGCGGCAATGATTCTGACCTTCTCGATCACGCGATCCGATACCATCTTGATGGCGGATCCCGTCATGCCCAGCGTGCGCGAACCCGAATGTCCCCCTCCGAACGGTGTCAAAGCGGTGTCGCCCTGCCGGTACGTAATGGCCTCATAGGGAATGCCGAGCCATGTCGCGACGAGTTGAGGAATGGTCGTCTCATGGCCCATGCCGGTGGATTGGCTGCCAACCGAGAGCACGACGGAACCATCGGCAGAAAAACGCAGTCCCGCATATTCCTTAGGTGTCCCGCCGGTCGGCGCCAGCCAGTAGCACATGCCCACACCCCGCAGCCGATCACCCGACGAACTCTCGCGCCCGCTCGCGTTCTCCCAATCCGACAAGGTGAGGGCCCGATCCAGCACCTCTGGAAAATCACCCGAATCGAACGTATGCCCGAGGCCGTTGTCGTAGGGTAATTCCTCGGGCAGAATCACGTTTCGCTTGCGCAGTTCGAGACGGTCGATCCCGAGTTCGGCCGCGGCCACATCGATGACACGCTCAATCTGGTAGGTGGCTTCCGGCCGTCCCGCGCCGCGATAGGCATCTGTCGGCGACGTGTGGGTGAACGCGACCTTTGCTTGGAAATGACGGGCGTTGATCCTGTAGTGGCCGCCGATGGTCCGCACCGTCCCAAGTGTCGCAATTGTCGAACCGTTGGCCGTGAGATAGGCCCCGGCATCACCTACCGATGTCACACGAAACCCGGTAAAGCTGTGCGCGTCGTCGAGCGCGAGTTCGACCCGGCTCCACTGATCGCGGCCGTCGTTGTCGGTCAGGAAACTTTCGGAGCGGTCGGCAACCCACTTCACAGGCTGGCCGAGGTCACGCGCGGCAAACAGGACCAGCGGATATTCGGGATACAGTGAATTCTTAGTGCCGAACCCACCCCCGACGTCGATGGCCCGAACCCGCATCCTATCCGGCGGAACCTTGAAGATGATCTCTGCCAATTGGTCCCGGTGGGGGAAGAGGTTCTGCGTCGTGGTCGTCAGCGTGAACGAACTTGACCCGGGGTCGTACTCACCGATAGCGCCGCGGGGCTCCAACGGCACGACCGAGACGCGCTGGTTCAGGATATCGACACGCGTAATATGCGCCGCTGCCGCGAACGCGGCATCAACGCCCTCGGGATCTCCGGCTGCGAAATCCACGCAGAGATTACCCGAGACCTCGTCCCAGACCTGCGGCGCTCCGGCATCGAGCGCGGCGATCGGATCGATAACGGCGGGCAGCAACTCAACGTCCACGTCGATCAATTCAGCGGCCTCGCGGGCGACCTCCTTGGTCTCGGCGACAACAAAGGCGATTGCGTCACCGACGAACCGCACCCGCCCGTCGGCAAGGATTGGCCGCGACGGCTTTGCCTGCGGCGTGTCGTCGTGATTTTTGACTGTTGCCCGCATAACGATTTCGCCGAGACCGGCAGCCGCAAGATCTTCAGCCGTGTAGACGGCCAGCACGCCCTTCGTTTGGACCGCGAGCACCGTGTCGACCGACAGAAGGCGCGCATGCGCGTGGAGTGAATACAGCATCGCGCCGTGCGCCAGATTCGGCATCGTCACGTCATCGAGATAGTTCCCCGCGCCGGAGAGAAATCGTTTGTCCTCCACTCGCCGAACAGGTTGTCCGATGTCGAACGCGGTCATCTAACCAATTTCTAATCTGAAGTGCCCGCCAAGCATGAACATGAGGTCAGCGGAGATGATGAGCCTGGCAAAGCGCCGGCTCAGAGCGAAATGTATCTCAATCTCAGGAAATCGCGCAGCTGCTAGACGTGGAATGATTCGCCGCAGCCGCAGCGCCCTTTTTCGTTCGGATTATTGAACACAAAGCCCGAACTCAACTTATCCTCGACGTAATCCATCTCCGTTCCGGCCAGATACATGGTGGCCAAGGGATCGACACAGATCTTCACGCCCTTGTCCTCCACCAATTCGTCCATGGGCAACGGTGCGTCAGCATATTCCATCGAATAGGCGAGTCCCGAACAGCCTTGGGTCCGCACGCTGATACGCAAGACTGGTTCGGACTTTTCTTGTTCATCAATGAGGTGTTTCACACGATCCGCTGCCGCATCCGTCAGCTTGAATAATTCGCGACTGGTCATTCCTGTCGTCTCCACTTCAACAATACCGTCAGCACATCAGTTACATATCAAGGGCGAGTTTTGCGTCGTCGGACATGCGGTCGGGCGTCCACGGCGGACTCCATACCAACGTCACTTCCACTTCGCCGACGCCGTCGACAGCAGCGACCGCGTCCGCTACCCAGCCCGGCAGAATTCCGGCGACCGGACACCCGGGTGCCGTCAACGTCATCTTGATCTCAACGTTTCCGTTCTCGGCCGCTTCCAATCCGTAGATGAGGCCAAGGTCATAAATGTTCACCGGTATTTCCGGGTCATAGACCGTCTGCATTGCCTCGATCAGATCCGCCTCCGAGGGCACGGATCCCGCGTCGTCCGATCTCGGCGAACCAGCTCGCGCGACAAATGCCTCCGGCTCAGGCCGCTCGGGCATGAAGTCCATGAGCGACGGGCCGTCGTGCAGTTCCCTTTGTTCTTCTTCCATCTCAATAAACACTCGTTTTAGGCACTACTCAGTTGTTGCCTCGCCGTCGCCCTCAAGCGCGGAGTTCATCGTGTGCCAGGCCAATGTCGCGCACTTCACTCGGATCGGGTACTGACGCACACCGGACATCACCTGAAGACGATCCATTTCGTCGGCCAGGTCCTCATCCACTTCAATCTTCGCGTCCGACGTGCACATTTCGTGGAAGTTCCGGAACAGCTGTTCGACCTGTTCCAGCGTCTTACCAGAAACGATTTCCGTCATCAACGACGCCGAGGCCTGGGATATCGCGCATCCTCGTCCGTCGAATGCCGCATTGCGCACGACCCCGTCGCTGTCGACCTCGAGATAGACGGAAATCCGGTCACCACACAGGGGATTGTGACCATTTGCATGGTGACTTACCTCATCTGGCTTCCCGAAATTCCGCGGGTTCTTCCCGTGGTCGAGAATAACTTCCTGATAGAGCTCCCGGAGGTCGTCCAGCATCAGCCAAAAATCTCCTTCACGTGGTCCAGCGCGTCGACGAGCTTGTCGATTTCATCGCGCGTGTTGTAGAGGCCGAACGACGCGCGCACGGTCCCAGAAATCCCAAATCGGTCCATCAGCGGTTGCGCACAATGGTGGCCGACACGAACCGCAATCCCCGCCTGGTCCAATATGGTGCCGACGTCGTGCGGGTGAACATCGTCGTGTAGGAACGACACGATGCTGGCCTTTTCGCCTTTCGTCCCGAAGAGCTTGAGGCCGGATACTTCTGAAATACGCGCCGTCGCGTACTGGAGCAGGTCGTGTTCGTGCGCCGCCGCCGCGTCGCGTCCCAGCCCGTTCACGTAATCGATCGCCGCACCGAGCCCGATCGCGCCAGCGATGTGCGGGGTTCCCGCCTCGAACCGTTGGGGGGGGGTGGCGAACGTTGTCTTTTCGAAGGTGACGTATTTGATCATATCGCCGCCGCCCTGGTACGGCGGCATCGCCGCGAGATGCTCGGATTTACCGTACAGAACACCAATACCCGTGGGGCCATAGAGCTTATGGCCGGTGAACGTGAAGAAATCACAGTCAAGATCCTGCACGTCGATTTTGAGGTGCACCGCGCTCTGCGCCCCGTCGACCAGGACCGGAATCCCTTTTTCATGTGCGAGACGGATCATCTCCTTCGCCGGTGTGATAACGCCCAGCACATTCGAGGCATGAGTGAAGGCCACCATCCTGGTGCGCGGCGTCAGGAATTTCTCGAATTCCTCCATGATGATGAGCCCGTCGTCGTCGACCGGCGCCGGCCGGATAATGGCTCCCACGCGTTCAGCGACGAGCTGCCACGGTACGATGTTGGCGTGATGCTCCAGTTCGGTAACGAGGATCTCGTCGCCTTCCTGAAGCCCTTGGCCGGTAAAACTCGACGCTACCAAGTTGATCGCTTCCGTCGTGTTCCGGGTGAACACGATCTCGCTGGCCTTGCCGGCGTTGAGGTAGGCGCGGACCTTTTCGCGCGCCTCGTCGTAAAGCTCAGTCGCGCGCACGCTGAGATAGTGCACCCCGCGATGGATGTTGGCGTATTCGCCTTCATAGACGGCGGAAATTGCGTCGATCACAGCGCGCGGCTTCTGGGCACTTGCCCCGCTGTCGAGAAAGACGAGCGGCTTACCGTGGACTTCGCGGGAGAGAATCGGGAAATCAGCCCGAACTTTCTGCACGTCGTAAGCCGGCAGATTGGAGTACCTCGGCCCCGCCGCAGTGGTTTCCGCGACAGTTTTTACAGCCATCCTAGTCATGCACTTACCTCCTCGAATACCGATCCGTGCGACAACCAGGCATCGATCATTTCGTTGAGATGATCCCGGAATTGTCCTTCCTCGATAGGCTCAACGACCTCAGCGATGAATGCCCTGATCAGCACCTGGCGTGCGCTATCAGCGTCGAGGCCTCTGGAGCGCAGGTAGAAGAGCTCCATCTCGTCGAGCTGCCCCACTGCGGCTCCATGACTGCACTTCACGTCGTCGGCGTAGATTTCCAGCTCCGGCTTGGTGTCGATCTCCGCGTCGTCGGATAAAAGTAACGTCTTGTTGAGCTGATGACCTTCAGTGCGCTGGGCATCCGGACTGACCGACACCTGCCCCTGGAAGACCCCGCGGCTATGGTCATCGAGCACGCCCTTGAACACCTGTCGGCTACTACCGCCGGGACTGGTGTGGGCAATGCGCGTCGTGATGTCCGTGTGCTGTTTGTCGCGCGCCAGATAGATCCCGTCCAATTGACAGTCAGCACCCTCGCCTTCAAGGCTGACCTCGATCTCGCAGCGTGCAAGACGGGCACCCATCGAGATCAGGAATGCCCGATAGGACCCCTTCCCGGCCAACGTCACGCGCGTGTTGGCAAGATGGAATGCGTTCGCACTCTCCTGCTGAATTTTGTGGTGAGTGACTGTAGCCTCGGGTGCAACGACGACTTCCGTCACCGGATTGGACCAATACTCCGACGGCCCGTATCCCACGTGTGTTTCGGACAGCACGATCCGGCTTCCCGTTCCCGCCACGATCAGATTACGCGGATGGACGCTGGTCGGAGTTGCAGTATCGCTTACGAAAATCAATTCAACCGGATCCTCGAGGCACACACCGTCGTCAACGACAACCACATAGCCGTTCATCATGAACGCGGTGTTGAGAGCGAGCAGGGGCTGGCCTTCAAGCGCTGAGATGCGTTCGAGATGCGGCCGCACAAGATCTCCGTGAGTCGTCAGCGCGTCAGCCAAATTCGTGACCACAATCCCTTCGGGAAATTTTCCCGCATCGGAAAGAGCGGCGCTGTACGATCCGTTCGCAAATACCAGGCGGTGGACCGGCCCGGACCTTGAGACTCCAAGCGCGCTCAGGTCTATCGACGTCGGCTCAGCAGATGTACCCACGATATCGAACGGCGTTTTCGCCAATTCGTTCAAATTGGTGTACTTCCAGGCCTCGACGCGCGTGGATGGAAGCGCCAGCCGATTGAAGCGGTCTAGGGACTCGCGCCGGATCTTGTCCAGCCAGTCGAGTCCCGCGCCTGGAAGCCCGGCGCTGAGCTCGTCGAAGCGGTCGACAAATGGAAATTCTGTAGTGATCTGACGGGACATGAAGGAATTCCGGCGCGGTCTGTTATGCGGCCACAGCGCCCGTCAGGGCACCGTAACCTTCTTTTTCCAGCTCCAACGCCAGTTCCTTGCCACCCGACTTAATGATACGGCCTCCGGCAAGAACATGGACATAATCAGGCACGATGTAGTCCAGCAGCCGCTGGTAGTGAGTGATCACCAGCATTGACCGCGTCGGGTCCCTCAATGCGTTGACCCCGTCTGCAACCGTTTTAAGTGCGTCGATGTCGAGGCCTGAATCGGTTTCATCCAGGACAGCGAACGTCGGCTCGAGCAGCGCCATCTGCAGGATTTCGTTTCGTTTCTTCTCGCCGCCCGAGAAGCCAACGTTGACCGGGCGCCGCAGCATGTCGTCGGAAATATTCAGCTCACTCTGTTTCTTGCGCACATACTTCACGAACTGCATCGCGTCGAGTTCCTTTTCGCCCCGATGCTTGCGCAGGGCGTTGACGGCCGTGCGCAGAAATGTGGTCCCAGTAACACCCGGAATTTCCACAGGATATTGAAATGCCAGGAATACACCTTCCCGCGCGCGCTCTTCGATCGCAAGATCCAGCAGGTCGTTCCCCTGATATCGAATCGAGCCCTCCGTGACCTCATAGCCTTCCCGACCGGCAAGCACGTAGGCGAGCGTGCTCTTGCCCGAGCCATTCGGTCCCATGATGGCGTGGACTTCGCCGGGCCCAATCGACAGATCGATCCCCTTCAGGACGTCCCGATCGTCGACGCGAGCGTGCAGGTTTCGTATCTCAAGCATGTCGTTCCCTATACCGTGGCCGTGTCGACTCAGCTCAGCCGACGCTGCCTTCAAGACTGATCCCGACCAGTTTTTGCGCCTCGACGGCAAATTCCATCGGCAACTTCTGAAGTACTTCCTTGCAGAAGCCGTTGACGATGAGCGCGACGGCCTCTTCGGCCGACATGCCGCGCTGCTGGCAATACATCATCTGGTCGTCACTAATTTTCGATGTCGTCGCCTCGTGCTCTACCTTGGCCGACCGGTTCTTGACCTCGATGTAGGGCACCGTATGAGCGCCGCACTGGTCTCCGATCAGCAAGGAATCGCACTGCGTGAAATTGCGGGCGTTATCGGCTTTGCCCTGCATGCGCACCAGGCCGCGATAGGTGCTTTGCGCGCGGCCCGCTGAAATTCCCTTGGAAATGATGGTGCTGCTCGTATTGCGCCCGATGTGCAACATCTTGGTGCCGGTATCGGCCTGCTGCCGGTTGTTGGTAATGGCGATGGAATAGAACTCACCGACGGAGTGATCGCCCTGCAGGATACAGCTCGGGTATTTCCAGGTGATGGCCGAACCGGTCTCCACCTGAGTCCAGGAGATCTTCGAGCGAGCCCCGCGGCAGGCCCCCCGCTTGGTCACGAAGTTGTAGATTCCACCGCGGCCCTCTTCGTCGCCCGGATACCAATTCTGGACAGTCGAATACTTGATTTCGGCGTCGTCCAGAGCGACGAGTTCGACCACCGCCGCGTGCAGCTGATGCTCATCACGCATGGGCGCCGTACAACCTTCCAGATAGCTGACGTAACTACCCTTTTCGGCGATGATCAGGGTCCGCTCGAACTGCCCGGTGTTGGCCGCGTTGATACGGAAGTACGTCGAGAGTTCCATCGGGCAGTGCACACCCTCAGGCACATACACGAAGGAGCCGTCAGTAAAGACGGCCGAGTTGAGCGTGGCGTAAAAATTGTCGGAATACGGAACCACGCTGCCGAGGTACTTGCGGACCAGGTCAGGATGCTTTTCCACGGCTTCCGAGATCGGGCAGAAAATGACGCCCGCCTTCTCTAGCTCACCCTTGAAGGTCGTGGCGACAGAGACGCTGTCGAATACGGCATCGACCGCAACGCCCGCGAGCATCTCCTGCTCATAGAGCGGAATTCCCAGCTTCTCGTACGTGGCGAGAAGTTCCGGGTCGACCTCATCGAGACTCTTCGGCCCATCGACGGACTTCGGCGCCGAATAATAATAGGCGTCCTGATAGTCGATCGGCGGAAATTTCACCTTGGCCCAGACCGGCTCCTCATCCTGCTGACGCAGCCACATGCGGAAGGCCTTTAGACGCCAGTCCAGCAACCACTGAGGCTCATTCTTCTTTGCCGAAATGAAGCGAACGATATCCTCATTCAGCCCCTTTGGCGCCGTGTCGGACTCGATATCCGTGACGAAACCGTACTTGTAGCCCGACTCGTTCAGGGCCTCGACGGTTTCCGTCGTATCGTTGACTGCGCTCATATCTGGCTACCGCCCTTCATCCACATGGATCCATGCAATGGCGCACGATCAGTGCGCGCTCGAAATCGGCTGCTCGGCCTGAACCGGTCCGCCAAGGTTTCCCGGGGTGTTTCCGAGCATGTCCGCCAAGGTCAGATCGTCGAGAACCTGCTGAACCGCACTTGCGACGGCAGTCCAACGGCCGCCGACCTGGCAACGGTCTTCGAAATCGCAGAGACCGCCGGCTTCAGGGAGACAGTCGGTCAACGCGATCGGCCCTTCAAATCCGCCAATGATCTCGGCAACCGAGATATCCGAGATGCCGCGATCCATCCGGTAGCCACCCTTTCGTCCGCGTATCGCCGTGAGTAGCTCAAGCTCCGCCAACCGGTGCAGTAACTTACTGACGGTCGGTACGGGAAGGCCGGTGGAAATGACAACGTCAGACGTCGTCTGCAGCCTACCGTGGCGTTGGGCCATGTGACCCATCACCATCACTGCGTAATCCGTCATTCTTCCGAGTTTGAGCATGGCACGCGTCCGAGTCGGGTAATTAATCCTGACGAGAATTGTCAAGTATATATTAAAGTAGAGTAATTTTGTCCAGTATAAAGGTTTTGATATCTCACAACGCCTGCTTCACGCTGGCCCAATGTCCCTAAGCCCTTGTTATGTTGAAACGAATCGGTACCCGCGACCTGTTAGACCGTGGGTCATGGTTCGGATCAAGCGTCGATTCGATAAATCCGCATCGCGTTTTCGGAGAATATCTTGCGTTGATCCTCAATCGGATGACCGGCAACCACCTTCTTGAACAAGGAATAAATGGTGTCGAACGAAGCGTGCATGCGGTCGACCGGATAGTTGCTCGCGAACATGCTGCGGTCGACGCCGAAGATGTCGATGGTTTCGCGCACGATGCGGGCGTTCCGTTCGTCGTCCCACGGCGCGTCCGGTACCAGCAGAAATGAGATCTTAGCCGTGACGTTCGGGCAGGCGGCGACCGCCTCCATCCCCCGCCGCCAGATCTCCAGCCCCTTTTCACTACGGTCCCAGGGAAGTCCGGCGTGATTGAGGATTACCTGAACGTTGGGCAGCGCGCGGACGACTTCGGCCGCCTCCTCCAGGTGCCAATAGGGCACCCGCATATCCCATGACAGGCTGTATTTCTCGAACAGGGCTATGTCGTCGAACCAGGCCTGATCCTGCATGGTTCCCGGCTCGCCGGCGATGGATTCGTCCGGTGACCCAGTCACCCGCGGCTTCGCCCTGATCCCTTTCACCAGGGGGTTGGCTGACTGTCGGGCAAGGATCTCTTCCGTATCGTCATGCGTCAGCGGCGCGTACGCGACAATGGCGTTCGGCACGCCTTCTTTTTCATGAAGGGCCGTCAGCCAATTCGTCTCTTCGAGCGGATCGCCGACATGCCGGTCCGCTTCGATATGAACCGTCTTGACCACATTGTGCCCCTCGGCGTCTCGCCAATAGTCGTCCGGCATGTAGGTCTTGCGCAGGATACTGTAATCGCCGAATGGGAAGCTCTGTATCCTCTGATCGGTCAGCCACGGGTAGTAAAGGGTGTCAAGGTCCCAGAAGTGGTGATGTGCATCGACGATCTCGAGCTCGGGCATGGGCTCAGCCTGTGGTGTGATGGGCGATGGATTTGCACCAGATGCGGTGCAACTTGATGGTCACGGCTTCCACTCCGGCAGAGCATCGGCACCGGTCAAGTGATCCGCTGCATCCGTCGTCCGCAACAGCACATAGACGTCGCGCGTGTCCATGAAAGTCTCGAAGACATCGCAAATCAACTTGGCGCAAAGGTTCTTCTGTTCCTGAGTCCGCCCCGGTCGCGTGTCGATAGTCACTGTGGGCAAGCCGTCACCGAGACTGCCGTGCACCTCGTGGACCGAAACGTAGATCCACTTTCGGGTTTCAGGATGTTTTTCCTTCTGGGCTGGGTCCAGCGCTTCATCGATCGCCTTCTTGATGCCTTGCCGCAGCCGCTCCTTATGGGCAGCCGTGTAACCTTGGGGAATGTCCACGCGTACGATCGGCATCGCAAATCCTCCTTGATCGCGCTCAGTGCGTCGGCCGGCGCCAGCCAACGCGGTCTGCCAGCGCTGGGTGGCATCCCGTTTTACACACGATTCACGTTAATCTTTCAACGTCTATCAATAGATTCTCGCCAAAGCTTTCCATATGAAACTGTCGGGCATCGAATTCAGGTTTCTGTTGGTGACTGTCAATTTTGTGTGGTTGATGTGCGTGGCACATTTGAATATCCGTAACCTGACTATGCCCAAGAGTGTTTCGTAAGGACCGGGGAGCGTGACTCTTGGCCGACCTATCTGATCCGCAAGCCGTCGTTTCCGGCGGTCAAAGTACACCGCCAATCGGCCAAGCGCCGTCTGGCCTTTCGTCGCATCGCCTACCTTTGGCGGGGGTCATCCTGCTGGTGGTGTTGACGATCGTCTGGGGCGCCAATTGGCCGGTCAACAAAATCGCCCTATTGGAGATTCCGATCTTCACCTTCCGCGCGATCGTCGCACTCGCCGCCGCAGGGGCCGTGCTCCTGCTGGCGCGGGTGGCTGGGCATTCGCTCTACGTCCCACCCGACCAGCGGCGCTGGCTGGTCTGGGTCGCCCTGCTGAACATCACGGGATGGATGTATTTTTCTGCCCTGGCCTTGACCCTGATCCCATCAGGTCATACCGCGGTGATCGCCAACACCATGCCGCTCTGGGCATTTCTGATTGCCATACCAGTTCTCAAGGAACGTCCGCATACCATTCATTGGTTCGGACTCGTACTGGGTATTTCAGGTGTTTTGCTCTTGGCCGGAAATGACTTTCACTGGCACGGGGACGCCCACGCGGGGACCGCGGCCGTACTGGCCGGTGCAATCTGCTTCGCCGGGGGGACGGTGATGCAAAAACGCGCACCGTGGCGCATGCCCATGCTGACAGTCATCGGCTGGCAATTCCTGATTGGCGGAATCCCACTGACCATCGCAGCGCTCTCGGATATCGATCAGCTCAAACCGGTGTCCTTCGCCGCCGTAATCGCTGCTCTCTACACGGTCCTGGTAGGTATGGCATTCGGCTACTGGGCGTGGCTCAAGATCGTTGGAATGGTGCCAGCCGGCGTCGCATCCCTTACGACGCTCGCCATCCCGGCGGTCAGTCTGGCCGCTGGCGCCTTCCTCCTTGACGAGAGCGTTGGTTGGGTTGAGATTGCCGCTCTCGCCTTGGTGGTCGGGGCCCTGATGACGGTCCTGCCGCGACCGTCCATTTTGTTCAATCGGCAGCCCCGCCAGAGATCGTGACGGACCGGCCGATACTATTTGCCGATGCCATGGTGCGCGCCATCCTGAACGGTGAGAAGACCCGCTCCCGGCGGCCCGCTTCGGCAATGCTCGCCAAATCACAGCCCGGCGACCGCCTGTGGGTCCGCGAGGGTCTGATTCAGACTGAAAATTCAATCCAACTCAGATATCGCGCAGACAGCGGTATCGTGTCACCTGAGCGCATTCCTGCGAGCTTCACTGATTCGCGCCGATCCATTCCGAGCATTCACATGCCGCGCTGGGCGTCACGATTGCTGCTGACGGTGGAAAACATCGAACGGGAACGGATTCAAGACGCGGATCATCAAGAATCGATGATGGAGGGCGTCGCCGAATGGGCCAAAACCCAGCCTGCCGTTACTGAGTTGGTAAGACGAGGAGATTCCAAATCTCTGTTCGCGGTACTGTGGGATTCGCTTTATGGCCAAACCGCCGACGGATGGGCAGGAAACCCCCTCGTCGTCGTGGTGCAATTTTCGGTGGAAAGACGTTCCATCGAAGCTTCCATCGATAGCTGAAAAACGGCGTCTTTATGCCTATAGCGCCGGAAACAGACTTCCAGCCCGATTACCAGAATTAGGGGGTACTGGGGTGCCGCACCCTCCCGTACCATTCGATATTTACCCTTGTGGCAGAGGGTTATCGACGGTCGATTGACCGACTTGGATGAACTGATCTGGGGGTCCCGGCGAACGGGGAACGCCGTGTCCGAATCACCCACAGTTTGCACTTCGTGTGGCCAACGGAGCCGCACGTCTCTGCACGTCAATATTTGTGTGATGTGCGGCGGTGCTCTGGCTCTTGCTCAACTCAAGTCGGTCGACCAGTTTGTCCGATCCGCGCCCAGCACCGAAACACAACCATTTTCACTCGAATCAGGTGGTGAGCGGAAGCACGTCACCGTGCTGTTTGCCGATATCGTCTCGTCAACACGGTTAATAGAAGGCCTCGACCCCGAAGACGCCTACGAGATCCTGCAGCCGACCATCAGAATCATGATGGACGCCGTCCACCGCTTTGGCGGAACCGTCAATCAGGTCTTGGGCGACGGTATCATGGCGCTTTTCGGGGCGCCGCTGGCACATGAGAAGCACGCCACCATGGCTTGTTTATCGGCGTTGCTGATGCAGGTCAACGCCGAACGATTCAACAAATCCCGCCTGTCTGACGGCGATCAACCTGTCCGTATGCGGGTGGGGCTAAACTCCGGCGAGGTTGTCGTTCGCGCTATTGAAAACGACCTGAAATTCGATTACCGCGCCATTGGCCACGACGTTCATTTCGCAGACCTCATGCAGGCGAACGCGGCGCCTGGCGAGGTACTGGCCTCGCCAGAAACGGTGCGGCTTGCAGGCGACCTCGTAACGACAGAAGCGGTTCACGGCATGCTTCCGGAAGCTTTCCGCGTCATGGATACGCGAATTGAGGATGACAACGAGGGAAGCGTTTCCGCCCGGATGCTCTCGAAGATGGTCGGCCGGAAAACGGAATTGCGCGCCTTGGCTGACGCCCACAATTCGGCGATGCGGAACGAGGCTCGTATCGTCGGTATCACCGGGGCTCCCGGGATCGGCAAGTCACGCCTTCTGCATGAATTCACCAAGACCGTACCCACCGAAACCTGCAGAGTGCTGTGGTGCACGGCAGCTCTGCAGGATTCCTCGGCGCCATTGCGTCCGATCGTTCGCCTGTTACAGAGGATATTTGGAATTGCCGGCGGCTCCGATGCGCACACTGCACGGGCGGCGATAGAGCAACGTCTTGTCGAAATTGGGGTGCCAACGGACATGGCGCTCGCGGCACTGATGGAACTGTTCAACCAGGCGCCAAACGACCCTGACTGGATCGCACTCGATCCTCCTGATCGGCGCCGTCACATCACCGATACGATCCTTACGGTATTGATTGGCGAATGCCTTGAACGGCCGTTGGTGCTGGTTGTCGAGGACCTTCAATTCGCGGATTCAGAAACTTGCGAGATTGTAGCGAAGCTCGCCGAAAACGCGCGATCGCTCCCCTTCCTGATGCTGGTGAGCTACCGGCCCGAATTCCAGCACGACTGGGAACATCAAACGCATTTCACGGAACTACGACTGGAGCCGCTCCGGTATGTGGATGCCCTCGGACTCCTGGAGGGGCATTTCGGCACTCATACTTCCCTCGATTTACTCAAAGAGACTTTGATCGAGCGGACGGACGGCATCCCGTTTTTCCTGCAAGAATGCATCCTTCATATCATTGAGAGCGGACAGATTGACGGGACGCCCGGGGATTACGCTCTCAATGGGACGCTCCAAGACATCGCGGTGCCCCGGTCCGTCCATGACGTTATCGCATCCCGAATCGATCACCTGCCGCCACTCGACAAGCAAGTCCTGGTTGCGGCGGCCGTTGTCGGCAAGGATGTCTCAAGTGGACTGCTGCGGGAATTGGTCGTCCTGCCACCCGAAGACTACGCGGCTTGCATCGAACGGCTACACCACGCCGAGTTCCTCGATGAAGCGAGGTTATTCCCTGAACTTGAGCTGACCTTCCGTCACGCACTCATCCAGGAAGTGGCATACGGCACGCTGCTGCGCGACCGTCGCCGCAACCTGCACCGGCAGATCATCGAGATTATGGAAACGCGTTATGCCACCAATCCCGCCGATCACGCGGAACGGTTGGCACACCACGCGCTCGAAGGGCAGCTTTGGGAAAAAGCGGTTTCTTTCAGCAGGCTGGCTGGTCACAAGGCGTTGGCGCGTTCGGCCGCCGAAGAAGCCGTAAGGTTCTTCGAATGCGCATTGGAGATCATCCAAAACGAAATTGTTGAAGACGAGCCTCTACGCGTCCATACCCAGACTCTCATTGACTTGGCTGATGCATGCTTCCAACTCGGTGATCGAAATCGCGTCTACTCCTATATCTGTGAAGCGAAGGCACTTGCAGAGAGTACGGAAGACTTGCAGGCATTGGGACGCGTTAATGCCGTCCTCGCGCTTTACCACTGGATGGCTGGTGATCTTGAACGTGCCACAATTATGGGCGAACGGGCTTTGTCCATTGCTGAACAGTCCGGCGATAGGCCGTTCAAGATTCATTCAACCGGAAGGCTGGGTGCGGTGTGCTTGGATTCCGGTGATTATCAGCGAGTGATCGAACTTTTCAATTGGACGGTAGAAAACCTCAGAGATCATGAAACCGGTTCACGCTTTGATCTTGCCGGCTTACCGTCCGCTGTCTGCCGTGCTGGCTTGGCATGGAGCTATGCGGAGCTTGGTCAGTTTGAAAAAGGTCTAATTGCCGGGCGTGAAGGCCTGAGACTCGCACTTGAGCACAAACACACGTTCAGCGAGATATTTTGCCGTTATGAGCTCGGCAACCTCCTGACGCTGCAAGGGCACGCGAGTGACGCCATTTCACTATTGATCCCGGCTGTCGAGATGTGTGAGTCGGCGGCCGTTCCCGTGCTGTTGCCTCCCGCAACCGCCACGCTCGGCCATACGTACGCGATGGCCGGTCAAGTGGAAAAAGCAATTCCCTTGTTGGAAAGCGCATCTCGACACGCAGAGCAAATGAATTTGATCGGCCGCCTACCGAGATTTATCGCCTGGCTCGGTGAAGCTCAGGCAAATGCGGGACGCCTTCAAGAAGCAAGGGACAACGCTCAACGTGCGTTGGAACTTGCCCGCTCGTATGGTCAAAAAGGTCACGAAGGCTGGGCCCTTCGTCTACTGGGCGATATTTCTTGCAACACCAATTCTGGAAATGGACTCGCTGCCGGATTCTACAAGGAAGCGATGGCAATCGCCGACGATATGGGTCTGCGTCCCTTGCTGGCTCATTGTCATTTCGGAAACTACAGAACGGCAGCGATGGAAGGATTGGGATCAGACCATCACCTGAGATTCGCTATTGAAATTTATACTGAACTCAACATGGACCAGTGGGTTCGCATGGCTGCCTCCCACTCGGCCGGCAATGTTCAATCCTTGCCGGACAATGTCATTCCGCCAAGAGGAAAAGCTTCCCAATAAATGCCGTGCCAATTCCAGTGTCCAGCGCTGCTGGTTTTGCGGAATTGCCTCTCTAGCGTTGATCCAACGCCTCTCTAACGAAGTCTTTCTTCCATCGCGTCCGAAGCTGCACCGATCAAACTCGCCACCAATGGCAGTTGCTGATCAACTACTGCCTGGAATAAAAAGTCTAAGCAGCTTTTCATAGTCGCTGGATCAAGAGTAGCCGGTACATTTGTCGTCGGAACGCCTGAGTCGTCCGGGTTGAATTGATTTAACTCATCCATCTTTGGCCCTCCCGGCTTGTGTTTTGGTATTGGCAGGCTGTGTCGCCCCAACAGGCGTTCGCCTAAATCAACGCGCGCCTCAGCCTCCACACTATCAACTGCGGGATGGTTCGATATGTGACGATGAGCAGACATCATTGATGAGTCAAATTGAAATATTCATATTATTGAATGACTAATTTTAGGAACGAGATTCCTGATGGCTACGATGGTAATACCTAGTGAGTCTCAGTGATTGAGCCAGCCCCACAACAACCCGGGATCCTTATGCCCAACTCCATCAACGCACCCGATCTCAAGGCCAAGATCAACGACGGCGATGAACTCGCGCTGCTCGATGTCCGCGAACAGGGCAGTTTCGGCAGCAAACATCTGTTCTTCTCGAGCTGTCTGCCGTTGAGTCGACTTGAGATGCAAATCCGCGGCCTCGTGCCCCGGCACGATGTGCGTATCGTGCTCACCGACGACGGCGAGGGATTCGCCGCCCGGGCAGCCGAGAAATTGGAAGCATTCGGATACAGCGACGTCGCCATCCTCGATGGCGGTGTGCAGGCCTGGCAGGACGCCGGTTTTGAGATTTTCAGCGGCGTCTCGGTGCCCAGCAAGGCGTTCGGAGAAGCCGTCGAGCACATCAACGAGACACCCAACATTACGTCGGAAGAACTGCACGCCAAGCGTGCCGCAGGTGAGGACGTCATTGTGCTGGATTCGCGGCCGCTCGACGAATACCTGAACATGACAATCCCCGGCTCCATCAATGTCCCCGGCGCCGAACTTGCCTACCGGGTCAGCACCATCGTTCCAGATTCGAGCACGCAAATCGTGGTGAATTGTGCCGGGCGCACGCGCAGCATCATCGGTGCCCAGTCGTTGATCAACGCCGGCATCCCGAATCAGATCTGCGCGCTGCGCAACGGCACGATGGGCTGGCACCTTGCGGGCTTCGAGTTGGAACGGGGCGCGACCCGCCGGGCGCCCGAGCCTAATGCGTCCAACCTGGCCAGAGCACGGGTGATCGCAGCGGACGTCGCCGACCGCTTCGGCGTGACCTATATCGATCGTGAGACTCTGGACACCTGGCGTAGCGAAAGTAGCCTACGGAGCCTCTACCTCCTCGATGTCCGGCATCCCGAGGAGTACGCGGGCGGTCATGTCCCTAATTCGCGCCACGCGCCGGGCGGACAACTCGTCCAAAACACCGACTCCTACATCGGCGCCCGCGGCGCCCGCGTAGTGCTGATTGACGACACCGGCGTGCGCGCCACGATGACGGCGTCGTGGCTGCTTCAAATGGGCTGGGGAAACACGGTTGTGCTTCGCGACGGCCTGGACATCCACGATCTGGAGACAGGTTTACACAAGCCGGAAATGCCGGGACTGGATGAAATCGACATCGAAGAGGTCGCGCCTTTGGATCTCAAACAGGCGCTGGACGCAGGACAGGCGACTGTCGTCGATCTCTCTTTGAGCCGAACCTACAAGGCTGGCCACATCCCGGGTGCGTGGTATTCCACCCGTGCCAGGATTGCCGATAACCTCTCCGCAATATCGCCATCAGGTGCGCTGGTACTTGCTTCTGAAGATGGCATTCTGGCCCGATTCGCGGTTCCGGAGGCAGCCCTGGCGAGCGGCTCGCCCGTCAAAATTTTGCGGGGCGGCATGGCCGCGTGGCGTGACCTTGGATTCCCCCAAGTAAGCGGGTTCGAGAACATGGCGCAGGAGCCGGATGACCACTACCTGCGCGCCTACGACCGTGACACCGGCGTCGAAGAAGCGATGCAAGACTACCTGACGTGGGAGGTCGGCCTCGTCGGACAGGTCGAGCGCGACGGCGACGCACGCTTCAATGTCATTCGTGCCCGCTAGACAGAGCGCCGGTGCACACGCTTAATTCGGGAATGGCTATGCGCGCTGATCTCAACATCCTGTGCTGGGAAGGTTACGAGGACCCGAAGGTCGTCGACCCCTTCATCGAGCGGTACGGATGTTCCGTCCATGCAGAGACCATCGTCTCGGACGCGGACACGGCGGCGCGTGTTGCCGGACCGGACCGCCCGTCTTGGGATGTCGTCAATCTGAACAATCCCTTTGCGCGCGACGTCCTGTACCCCGGCAACGTTATCCGCGCCCTGCCCGGCGACCGGTTTGCTCGTGAGTACGACCGCTTGCTGCCGCAATTCGACTCCCTGTACCCATGGACGCGAAGCCAGGACGGCAAGGACATCATCGGTGTGTGCCAGCGCTTCGGTCCCTTCAACATCGTCATCAATGAGGATCGCATCGCGCGGAGCACGGCGGAGGATGAAGGGTTCGGTCTGGCAGACGACCAAGTCAACGCAGGTCGATACGGCGTCCTCGAATACGACGACTTCAACATCTTTCACATCTGTATCGCCGCCGGGATCGACCCGTTCAGCAAGCTAACCGAAATTCAGTTCGATGCCTTCGATACGAAAGCACGGCAATGGTTTGCCGGCGCGGCTGTCGTTACCGCAGACCACATCAAGATGAACCAGGCACTCGTCGATGGGACAATCGGCTTCTACCTGTCCGGCGGCATGTACACCGCCTCCCCTGCCCGTCGCGACGGGCAGCGCAATATCCGCGCGATCACGCCTCGCTCTGGACCGATCGGCGGCAAAGGCGGCATCGTCTTTCTCGAGGTAACGTCGATCATCGATCACGGCGACGGTGCGGCAACGGCACTCGACTTTCTGGAACATATTCTGAGCGCGGACGCTGCCCCCGCCGTGGCCTTCACCCGCGGCTCCTGCAACCCGATCACGCAAATGGGTGATGCCGCGGTCTTTGACCAATTCACCGTCGAGCAACTCGACATCCTGCAATGGGAGACACTGGACGGAGATGTGGCCCGCTGCGTGCCATACCAGATTCCACCCGACCACACCGAGCTGTTGCGCCGGTTGCAGGCGGCCAAGACGGCGGCCCGATAGCCGGAGCCAAAAGGACGAAGCGCGCGATGTTGTTACACCAATCCACCTGGCATGAAGTCGAAGAGCACCTCTCCCGTTCCAACGGAATCATCATTCCCATCGGTTCAACCGAACAGCATGGCCCCAATGGGCTCATCGGCACGGACTCAATTTGTCTCGAGGCCATCGCACGGGGCATCAGCGAACGATTCGATGCCCTGGTCGGGCCGACCATCACGCTCGGCGTGGCGCAATTCAACCTGGGCTTCCCGGGCTCAGTCTCCGTTCGCCCGACGACGTTGATCGCCCTGATTCAGGATTACGTTAGCTCACTCGTCCGCAGTGGCTTCGATCACTTCTATTTCCTGAACGGTCACGGCGGCAATCTTGCGCCGGCTCGCGCCGCGTTCCAGGAGATCTATACCGAAGCAAGTTTGCGCCATGCGACGGACGACAACCCTGTGCGTTGCCGTATTCGCAGCTGGTAGGAGCTTCCCAAGACCAATGCACTCCGGCACGACATGTTCGACAAGTGGGAAGGCATCCATGCCACGCCGAGTGAAGTCGCGATTACTCAACACGTCTATCCGGAGGCAATCAAGAATCGGGAAATGGAAGCACCGGTGGGCATATCCCAGGAGTATCTACGGGATCACCCCAGCGACGATCACTATGATACCCACCACCATCGGAAACTATTCCCAGACGGCCAGATCGGGTCGGACCCTTCGCTCGCCACACCGGACGCCGGCAAGCGTCTCGTCGACAGCGCAGTGGCCGAGATGGGCAATGACTTTCAAGCATTTTTGAACGAAGGCTGACGCTGCCCGCTGCTTGATTTCTCGGCGTTCGCGAGCTATCGCGGGCACCGCCGCAATATACGGGAACCACTATGAAACGAGGAAAACTGTGATCGCCTGGATCAACACCATCGAACCGGAAGATGCCAACGGCCTGCTCAAGGAGCTCTATGAGCAAGTGACGACCCCGCATGGCACAGTCGATAACGTGATGAAGGCGCACAGTTTGCGCCCGCACACGATGGGCGGGCATCTGGCGCTCTACCGTAGCGTGCTCCACAACGAGGACAACGTGCTGCCCTTCTGGTTCCTGGAAACCGTGGCGGTCTACACAAGCCTGACGAATAAATGCGACTACAGCGTTGCCCATCACTTCGCCAACGTTCGTGGCCTGCTCAAAGATGAAGCCCGGGCCAACGCCATCTTCGAGGCATTCACAGCGGGCGAACCGGAGCGGCAATTCGAGGGCAAGGAACTGGCACTGCTGCGATACGCCCGAAAGCTCACGGCTGCGCCAGGGGAGATGGAGGAGTCGGATGTGGCTCAGGCGCGAGCCGCCGGCGCCGACGACGGCGAAATCCTTGAGGTCAATCAGGTTTGCGCCTACTTCAATTATTCCAACCGCCTGCTCAACGGCTTGGGGGTGACTACTGACGGAGATCAAGTCGGTTATTACGAGGTCGAAGACGACTGAGGACGGATGTTCGCGGCCACGCAAATGTGGCCTCTCCGTGGTATGAAGGGTGCCGACAGATTGAATCGCGTATTTGATATTTGAGAAATTCCTGTTGAGCGAAAAGACATGGCCTACGCAAATTCCAAAGAGATCGCGCTCAGCGACATTCCTGTCATCGACATGGCAGGGCTGCGCGGGAACGATCGGGTCGCCGCACGCGAGTCCGCATTAGCGTTGCGAGCGGTCTCGGAGGAAGTCGGCTTCTTCTACGTCGAGAATCACGGTGTCTCCGAGCAGGTCATGTCCGCAGCGGACGCAGCTGCACGCAAATTCTTCGAGATGCCGCTTGAGCAAAAATCCGAAGTGGCGATCAATGAGTCACATCACGGCTTCATCCGCGTGGGTGAAGCGAAGATGTACGACGGCGCCAAAATCGATCTCAAGGAGAGTTATATCTGGGGCTTCGAGCCGCCAGAGGGTACGGACGTCCAGGGCAATCCCTTTCTGGGGCCCAATAATTGGCCCGCATTCATGCCCGATCTCCGCCCGGCACTCGGCGCCTTCTTCGATCAGGCGACGGCGTGCGCGCGCCACTTGATGACAGGATTCGCTCTAAGCCTCGACCTCGACCCCGAGACATTCCTGCGTACTTCGAGCAAGCCCATCTCACGCGGCTCCGCCCTCTACTACCCACCGCAGCCGGAGGACATGGGTGATGCACAATTCGGCGTCGGACCGCACTCCGACTACGGCTGCCTGACCCTGGTCTGGCAGGACCCGATCGGCGGACTCGAAGTCCTGGATTGTAACGGTGACTGGATCACGGCCCATCCCATTCCCGGAACCTTTGTGGTCAATGTTGGAGACCTGCTAGCCCGCTGGACCAACAACCGGTTTACCTCGACGGCGCATCGCGTGGTCAACCGTTCCGGTCAAATCCGCCATTCACTGGCGCTGTTCTACGACCCGGATTTCGAGACAGTGGTCGATCCAGCAGATGTATGCGGAGGCGAAGAGCAGTCCAGATACGAGGCCGTCTCGGCCGGCAACTACATTCTTTCGCGACTCGATGCCGCCTTTTCCTACCGCAAGTAGGCAGATTCCGTCGTCCCGCTGCAAATATTCGTTTGACGAACGTTTACATGGAAAAGGCCTGAAACGTTCTACTGGCTATTCCTGATCCCCAAGCGCTAACATAACTGCACTAGCGTGAAGTGGTGATTGTCGCGTTGGCGTGATTTCCACTGAGGCGACGCGCCAGACGAATGTAACCAACGGGAGGATAATTGATGCGATTAGCCAAACTAACCTCGCTTGCCGGTGCGATCGCACTGCTGGCAACGACGGGTGGAACAGGGCCCGCAACGGCACAAGAAACTAGTCTTGTGTTTGCCGCAACGGGACCGCCCACCGTGGCATCCCGTAGAATGGTGCTCCGGGATTTCCAGAACAAGTACGACGAACTCACAGGTGGCAAGGTCAAGGTGAAGTTCCATCTGACCGGCGATCTGTGCGTCGAGCACCAGTGCGTCGAATATGCGCGCATCCGGTCGATCGACACGACTATCTTGTCTTGTGGCAACATGGGTGCATTCGGCCTGACCATGAACTTCACCGAGCTGCCCTACATCTTCAAGGACTCGGACGGAGCCAAGAAAGTTCTCGACGGCTGGCTGGCCAAAAAACTCACAGAAACAGCCCAGAATGTCGAAAAAGTCCAGACCATGGGCATCTTCCCGTCGGGCGGATTCCGGGGACTGAACAACAACATCAAGCAGATCAAGGTGCCCGCAGATCTCAAAGGCATCAAGATCCGCACGACCAAGAGCCCGGCTGAGTTCAGCATCATCGATTCATGGGGCGCCATCGCGACGCCTTACGATTGGGCGCAGATGTGGGAAGGCCTGCAGAACAAAGTGGTCAACGGCATGTACATCCCCTGGCCCTGGCTCTATCAGGTCAAAATGTACGAGGTCATCACCCACTTCACCAAGACGGGCGGCCTGTGGGGCGGCAACGTGATGGTCATGGACCGCGCACGTTACCTGGACCTGCCGAAGGATATACGAGACGCCACAGATGCCGTCGGCAAGCACATGACGGAAGTCATCTTCGAGGCCGACAAGGCATGGGAGAAGAGCTCATGGACCGAGCTCAAGGCTCAGGGCGTGAACATGTATGAGCCCACCGCCACTGAAATGGCTCTGTGGCAGGAAGGCTCAGTCAACGCCTGGAAGAAGCTGAAGGGCACTTTCGATCCCAAGGACGCCGAGCGTACGCTTGCCGACCAGGGGATGAATGACATTATCGCCAAGATGAAGAAGGCGGGTGTCCTCTAGGTACTTGACGTAACCAAATAGCCTCGGTACGGGAGGTGCGCAGCGTGCGCACCTCCCGTTTTCTTTTCCGCCCCTGACGCCCCCGGGGCCTTTCAAAGAAGCTGTACAGCCTCAAAGAAGCAGGCGGGCTCGCGGGACGATGGGACGCGACAACGGAAAGGTTGACAAATGGCTCTAATCATCGATCGTGAACTGACGAGTTATGACGTCAAGGATCACATTGCGCGTATCACACTGAAGCGCCCGGAGAAGCGGAATGCATTGACCCGCCAGATGCGCAAGGAAATCCAAAACGCGCTGTTCGATATCAAGACGAACCCGGATATCTGGCTTGCGATCATCGATGCCGAGGGCGACGTATTTTGCGCCGGTAAGGATTTGCTGGAAGTTGTCGATCCGGCTGCCGACGACGGCACCGTCTATTCGAACGACGAGCTGTTCGTCTACATGCGCACGGTCTACAAGCCAATCGTCCTGGCCATGCAGGGCGCCTGTCTGGCGCAGGGTGCGGGCTTCGCGCTCAGTTCAGACATCGTAATTATGACCGAAAAGGCGAACATCGGCTGGCCGCAGGTAAAGCGCGGCATTTCCTCCGTTTCGGGTCCGACGCAAGGCGTGCATGCCATGCCCTGGACGGCGGCCATGGGAGTTCTTTTGCGGGGAGGCCAAATCTATGCAGAGGAGGCTTACCGCCTTGGTCTTTGCAATGAGGTCGTCGAGCAGGACAAGGACAAGCTCATGGCGGCTGCCGAGCGTTGGGCGAGCGAAATCCTTGTGAACGCCCCGCTCGCGGTTCAGGCCATCAAGGAATCTTCACGACGCTGTCTGGAACTGCCCTTGGAAGCACGCCTCCGGCTTGCACGCCAGGTGGCAGACAAAGTCCTCGAAAGCGATGATGCCAAGGAAGGAATCTCAGCCTTCAAGGAGAAGCGCGCGCCTGTCTGGAAGGGCAAGTAGCTCAACGAATTTTCGAGACCCAAAATAATTCAGTGACGCCCGTGACTGCTCCCCTAGAAGATTCAGCCGATCTGCCGCCGCTGGCCGGATTCCGCGTGGTCGATCTGACCCAGGTCATCGCAGGCCCTTACGCGACACTCATGCTTGCCGACCTCGGTGCCGAGGTCCTCAAGATCGAGCGGCCCGGCCAAGGAGACGACCTTCGTTCCGTCGGCCGTTATCCCGGACGCGAAGAGCACCAAGATTACTTCTACGCCAACAACCGCTCCAAGAAGAGCATCGCCCTCAATCTCAAGGATCCCGACGACCGGGCGACCGGGCAGGAACTTGCCAGGATCGCCGATATCGTGGTCGAAAATTTCTCGCCTGGGACAGCCCACCGCCTGGGAATGGGGTGGGAGGACCTGCAGCCGCTCAACCCCAAGCTGGTCTACTGCAGCCTTGCAGGATTCGGCCAGACCGGACCATCTCGGGACCGCTACGCGCTCGACCCCATGATCCAGGCGATCACCGGCCTCATGACCGTCAACGGTGAACCCGATGATCCGCCGACCATGGTGGGCGCACCCCTGTCGGACGTCATGGCCGGCATGTTCGCCGCATTTTCCATCGTCAGCGCCTTGCATGCGGTCGGTCGGAGCGGCAAGGGTCGGCACATAGACGTATCCATGCAAGACGCGACGCTTTCCGCCCTGGGTCCACGCATGGGAGAACCGCTTCAAGCCGGTCTTAATCCGGGACGGCATGGAAACCAGAATCCGTTGAGGGTGCCCGCCAACACATACAAAACCAAGGACGGCATCTACCTCTCGCTCATCGTCCAGAACGACCGGCACTGGCCCCGATTCTGTCAGGCCATGGGCTTAGACGATCTGAAGGGCGATCCCGCTTACGCCAATGGCGCAGGCCGGGTGGCCGCGCGCGAGCTGCTCGATGGCCGCACGGCGGAGCGCGTGGCCAGCCTCACCTACGATGAGTGCGTGGAGGTCCTGGAACGTGAGCGGCTACCCTACGCCCGCGTAAACACTTACCTCGAAGCACTTGAAGACGAGCAGGTGAGCTTCCGTGGACTGGTCCGGACCTTGGACCATCCAACGTCGGGCAAGATTCGCGTCGTCGGCCCGCCTTGGCTCATGTCAGGCGAACAGGCGGAAATGAAACCGCCGCCCCTGCTCGGCCAACACACCGAAGAAGTCCTGCGGAAATGGCTCGGCTGGGACAAGGATGCGATAGATCAGTACCAGATCAAAACCGCCGAATAGGGCGATACATCGTCCTCGGCTGAGGCAAGGCATATCAAATTTTCGAATGGCACTTGGAATTCCCATGCCAAGCGTGTTGAAATACTCTTTACTGGCCAATGAATTGGAAACGGCAGGCGGCGTTTGGCGGCGTGCATGGGATGCATGACGATAGTCCGGTCCCGAGAACCGAAACACTTAAGGGAGAAAATTCACGATGCGCCACGCTCAAATACTCATCGCTGCCGTTCTGGTTGCCTTCTTCGTGAACCCCGTCAGCGCAAATGAATATGCCGACGCCATCAAGAAGCACGCCGAGACCGTCAAGAGTTGGCTGTCCGATGACGCGATTCAAACAACGTTACAGACCAGCAACGACAAATATTCCGGCGAGCATAAACGGTCCCTCATGGTGCTCGACAGGAAATGGAAAAAAGAACAGGACAAAGACTCTCAACCCATCATTTCCGCCGTGATGGGTAACGTTCTTTCAGCTTATCTCAAGAAGAAGAAAGAGGAGAGCCAAGGCCTCTACGCCGAAATCATCGTCCTGAATGAAAGGGGCCTCAGCGCCGGACAGAGCAACGTGACCGAGGACTACTGGTACGGTCAGAAGGACATCTGGAAGGAGACCTTCCGCAAGGGCACGAAGTCCATCCTCATCGGCGAGGTCGAAAAAGACGAGTCCAGCCAGAAACCCCAAAGCCGGCTGAGCCTTCCGGTTCCGCACCCCGGCGGCAAGTACAACGTCGGCTCCATCAGCATCCGTTTGAACGTCGAGATGCTTCCTAAATAGCGGGACAGCAGCAAGGCATCCCCCGGGAGATAAATGGGGTCTGACACCTTTGAAATTTGGATGATTACAGGGGTGGCGTTCGCGTGTGCCAGTCGGTTGCTGATTGGTAAGCGTCGGCGAGACGGAGCAGCGTGGCTTCATCGAACGGCCGCCCAATGATCTGGAATCCGACCGGAAGACCCTGCTCGGTGAAGCCGCAGGGAACCGACAATGCAGGAAGTCCGAGGTAGCTGACCCAGCGCGTGCAGCGCGTGATGGCATTGATGATTCGAGGAGCGTCCGCCGAGCGCGTGATGTTGGCCTCTTCGATACGCGGCACCGGGATCGACGTCACGGGTGTGAACAACACGTCGGCACGGGTGAACACGGCGTCATCGAATTCGGCCATAAATCGCGGGCGCAGGCGCTGCGCCTGGATGTAGCGGGTCGCCGGAATAAAGAAACCCGCCTCCATCCGAGCTCGAACGGAGATCGAATAATCCTCCGGCCGCGTGCGAATCCATTCGTCGTGCAAGGCCGCAGCCTCGCTTTTGTTGATCACATTGGTGAGGTCGTAGGTCCGTTCAGGATCCGGAATTTCCAGCTCGACAATCTCGCATCCCAAATGCCGGAGTGTATCGAGAGACGCATCGAGCGCGGGCTTCAACCGAGGATCGACATCCGGATAGAGATGGTTCGTGGGCACCGCGACCTTCAAGCCGTGGAGTTCACCGCTAAGACTCTCAAGATAGTCAGGAACCGGGTCCGAAGTGGTCGTTGGATCATGTTCGTCGAAACCGGCAATAGCTTGCAGAAGGATAGCGACATCCTGCGCCGTTCGCGCCAGCGGACCGAAGCAATCGAGAGTCCAGCACCGCGGCAATCCGCCGTGGCGGCTGACAAGTCCGTAGGTCGGCTTGAGCCCGACGACACCGCACATGCCCGCGGGCAGACGGCAGGACCCACCGGTGTCCGAACCTAGCGCGCCGAAACAGGCCCGCGCGGCAAGCACCGCCCCCGACCCACTCGACGAGCCACCAGACACGTGATCCGTGTTCCAAGGATTACGGATCTGGCCGAAATGGTCGTTCTGACCCACGGGACCGGTCGCAAATTCGGCCATGTTGAGACTGCCGAGATAGATGGCACCAGCTGTCGACAAACGATCCATGACCGTCGAAGTAAAATCGGGCGTGTAGTCACGAAAGATCTTGGAGCCGAATGTGTTGACCTTGCCCGCCCGGTAGAACATGTCCTTGTGGGCCAGAGGGATGCCATGCAGGGGCCCGCGACGCTCGCCACGGGTGATTTCAGCATCCGCCTGTGCGGCCGCCTTCAACGCGTCCTCGGACTCGATCGAGATGAAGCAGTTGACGGCAGGCTGTACGTCCGCCGCCCGGTCGAGGCAGGCCTGAACGAGTTCAACCGATGAAACGGTTCCGGCTTGCAGGGCGTGTGAGGCCTCGGCCAACGTCATGTCGATCAGTCGACCCGTCATGCTGGTTCACCATCGGTTTCCGGCGGACGGCAGCGGTGCCATTCCGTGCGCGACTGATAGGCGCGTCCCAGATTCAGGAGCAGGCTCTCATCGAAGGGCCGCGCGACCAACTGAAAACCGATAGGCAGGGCATCGGGCGTGAAGCCACAAGGCACGGACATTGCCGGCAAGCCCAGGTAGTTCGCCCACACGGTGCACTTCGTGGTCTCGAAGATGACTTCGGGTGCCTGCTCCGAGGTGAAATTCTGGGCACTGTCGAAATCGAGGACGGGCATGGTAATGGTCGGCGTGAAGACAGCGTCCACCGAGCCGTACACCTCGGACACGAACGATTCAGTGATCTTGGGGCGCAGGCGCAAGGCCTGCAGGTACCGCGTTGCCGGAATATGGCGCCCCTGCTGCAACCGCCACACAACAGCTTCGGCGTATTGTTCAGGTATCTCCCGGGTCCATTCATCGTGGATCGCGGTCGCCTCGGCGAGTAAGACCGTACCTGACAGCGCCCCGATCTGCCTGAGATCCGGAAAGTCGATCTCCACGACCTCGCAGCCCAGCGCACGAAACTCATCGAGAGCCGCGTCGAGCGCAGGCTGAAGGGCCGGCTCCGCCTGGAATATGGCTTCGCGCGTTGGCACGCCGATCCGGCACCCAAGAACATCCGGCGCAGCGTGCCGGTCGACGGCGAATTCAGGTGTGCCGAATGTTGCCGGATCCCGTTCATCTTCTCCCGCGATCGCCTCGAGCAGGAGTCCAGCGTCCTCGACGTTTTGTGCGTACACGCCGAAAACGTCGAGAGACCAGGCCCGAGGCATGCCACCGTGGCGGCTGACCAATCCGTATGTAGGTTTGATGCCAACGACACCGCACATGGAGGCCGGCAGGCGGCAGGATCCGCCGGTATCGGATGCGATCGATCCATAGATGAGCCGGGCCGCTACCGCGGTACCCGTGCCGCTCGACGACCCACCCGGAATGTGATCGGTATTCCAAGGATTTCGGCAGTATCCCAAATGTTCGTGAGCACCCGTGTGACCCACGGCAAACTCGGTCATGTGGAGAGGGCCGAGGTCTATCGCCCCGCCGGCATCGATTCGCGCCATGACCTGCGAAGTTTCATCGGCCATATAGTCCTTACAGATCTTGGAGCCAAATCCGCTAACCTCGCCGGCCCGGTAGAACATATCCTTGTGGGCCAGTGGCACGCCGTGCAGCGGGCCGCGCCAAGTCCCGTCCGCAAACTCCTGGTCCGCCCGCTCGGCCGCAGCGAGGGCACCTTCGGCATTGATTGATGCAAAGCAATTGAGACGCGGTTGCTGACGGTCAATTCGTTCGAGACAGGCGCGGGTCACGTCAACGGATGAGACGCCTCCCCGGCGAATAGCCTCGGACACATCGATCAACGTCGCGTCTACAAGGTCGTCAATCACGGCATTGGGTCTCGGAATATTGTTTGGGGATTCCAACCACGGACCAAGTTCATTCAACCCGCATCCTGTCCCTCTCTCATAGTTGGGAGAAAGGACGCTAGATTGACGGATACGCGATGCGGGAACATTTGACCGGGTTCCGCTCTAGCGACGCATTTTGCGTAGCGTGGCAGTGAAGACTGTTGGATCGTCGTTGAGATCGATCGACTTGGCAGCTTCTGCGGTCGCCGTGTTAAGTCGATCAACTTCCTGCGCCAGTTCCTCGGCGCGCTCGGCGGTGAGCTTGAGACCGTGTTTCTGCTCGGCCTCTTCCTGAATGAGCTTGCCCTGGATCTTCATACCTTATTTCCTCTCCGACCTCGTGGTGGTCTCGCGGCTTTCACGTCGCCTGTGCTTCAGTGAACCAGTCGCAGATCTCACCGCCAGTCATGAATATCACGTCATCGCGGGCGAGTAGTGCGTCGAGCATCTTCGCCACGAAGCCGATGCGGTGCAGGACGCCCATGACATGTTCATGGAAGGGCAGCGTGATAACGCGCGGCCCGGCGTCGAGACCGGCATCGATGGCGTCCAGGCAGTGCATCAAGCGGTCGTACTGCTCTGACGACGTGTGCCGGTCCACGACGTAGATCATGCTGTCGTTGAGATCGACGGTATAGGGTACTGCGATCAGAGGCCCATGCCGAGTTTCCATCCAGCACGGCAAGTCGTCGAGCATCCATTCCGAGACGTAGTCATAGCCGGCTGCCTTCAAGATATCCGGCGTGTCAAAAGTCTCGCGAAAACCGGGTCCGATCCAGCCGCGTGGCGGGGTTCCTGAAAACGCCTTGATCTTGTCCCGGGACTCGGCAATGACCTCGGCCTCGGTTTCGGCTGTCAGTCCCTTTTGATGGATGCAATGGCCCTGGAATTCCCAATCTGCTTTCAAACATGCCTCGGCGACTTCGGGGTATAGATCGATGATGCCGGCACTCATACAGGCGTTCGCCCGAATCCCACGATCCTCCAGAACCTTCAGAAGGCGCGGAAACCCGCAGCGCAATCCGTATTCCTTCCAGGAGTAATTGGCGACATCGGGTAGATGGTCCTGTCCGTGGGTGCCGGAAACGATCTTGCGCGGCACCGGTTCGTCAAACGGCCAGTATTCGACAGCCACCGTGATCTGGATGATCGTCGGCTTGCCGTCGGGCGGGGACAGCTGCGGTCGATTCGTCGACAACTGGAACGGAATTCTCGGGTTGGACATTTGCTTTCCCCGTTACGAAATCACCATCAATCCCGCCACAATCCCCAAGGCAATACCCTTTGCAATCTGCGGCGCGCTCAGCACCATGGTAGGTGGCGGATGAAAGAGCTGCAATGCGGCACCGAGGCTGCTGCACGTCGAGCCACGCCACCGTTTGCACCGAGCCGGGTTTCGGGGTAAACAGCCGCATCCCGATTCCTTAATTTCGCGAGACGAGATAGCCAGATGGTCACGATTCCCGAGACGATGAACTGTATTGAAATCCCGGAACCCGGCGGGCCCGAGGCACTCAAGCTCGGCACTCGACCGGTGCCTCAGCCGGAACACGGGGAGATCCTCGTCAAGGTGTCGTCGGCCGGGGTCAATCGGCCAGATGTCATGCAGCGCCAAGGTGGCTATCCCGCGCCCCCGGGTGCCTCAGATATCCCAGGTCTGGAAATTGCCGGAACCGTCGTCAAACTCGGCGATGGCGTTCCCGAGTGGAAGGAAGGTGACAAGGTCTGTGCGCTCGTGACCGGCGGCGGATATGCGGAATATTGCCCCGCACCCGCGCCGCAAGCCCTCCCCGTGCCATCGGGCGTCAGCATGGAGCACGCCGGCGCACTTCCCGAGACGTTTTTCACGGTCTGGACCAACGTATTCGATCGGGCCGGCCTTCAAGCGGGCGAGAAGTTCCTCGTCCATGGCGGCTCTTCGGGCATCGGCACGACCGCAATCCAGATTGCCAAGGAACTTGGCGCACGGGTCTTTGCGACGGCGGGATCGAAAGAAAAATGTGACGTCTGCGAAGAGCTCGGGGCTGAGCGCGCGATCAATTATCGGGAAGAAGACTTTCTCGAAGCCCTGAAGGAATCGACCGGCGGGATCGACGTCATCCTCGACATGGTGGGCGGCGACTACGTCCAAAAAAACATCTCGCTGCTGCGGCCTGAAGGACGCCTCGTACACATCGCGTTCCTCGGCGGACACAAGGTCGAGATTAACCTGATGTCGACCATGCTCAAGCGGCTGTCGATCCTCGGATCGACGTTGCGGTCCCAGAGTATCGAGAACAAGGCGGCGATCGCAGCGGCGCTCCAAGAAAGGGTCTGGCCTTTAATAGAGAGCGGGCGCATCAAGCCGGTGGTCGATTCGACGTTTGCGCTCGCAGACGCCGTCAAAGCGCACGAACGGATCGAGCAAGGGGATCACATTGGGAAGATCATCCTGACGATGTGATTTGAAGCTTTGAGAGACATGCTTTGTTGGGGTGAGGGACGTCGCACGCCTTACCCAATCTGTTGGAATAGGATGCGGGCGTCTCGCCCGCCGTGCCGGAGGCTTTTGAAGTGACGAATGCGAGCTATCTGTTCACCAGCGAATCGGTTTCCGAGGGGCATCCAGACAAGGTCTGTGACCGTATCTCGGATGCCATCGTCGATGCCTTCATGACTGCGGATCCGAACAGCCGCTGCGGCGTCGAGACCATGGCGACGACGAACCAGATCGTCCTGGCGGGCGAAGTCCGGGGACCGGCGTCGGTTACGCGCGACCACATGGTCGAACTCGCACGCAACTGTGTCCGTGAGATCGGATACGAGCAGGAAGGATTCCATTGGGAGAAAGCCAAAGTTTGCAACCTTATCCACGAACAATCGACCGATATCGCGCAAGGTGTGGACGCCAGCGGCAACAAGGACGAAGGGGCCGGTGACCAGGGCATGATGTTCGGTTTTGCCTGCCGAGAGACCGACGAACTGATGCCGGCGCCGATCTATTACTCGCATAAGATTCTGCAGGCCATGGCCACGGCGCGGCACGCCGGCAAGGAACCCCTGTTGGGCCCCGATTCCAAAAGCCAGGTGACGCTGCAATACGAGAACGACATGCCGGTTCGGGCGACCAGCATCGTGGTCTCGACCCAGCACAGCGGAGACATCGATCAGGACGAGGTGCGGGAGATCGTCCGCCCCTATGTCATGGATACGCTGCCCGATGGCTGGATGTGCGAGGAGGACCAATTCTACGTCAATCCGACCGGCCGCTTCGTCATCGGCGGCCCCGACAGCGACTGCGGACTGACGGGCCGCAAGATCATCGTCGACACCTATGGCGGCGCAGCCCTGCACGGCGGTGGCGCGTTCTCGGGCAAGGACCCGAGCAAGGTCGACCGCTCGGGCGCATACGCGGGCCGCTATCTTGCCAAAAATGTCGTGGGTGCGGGACTGGCCGACCGCTGCGGTATCCAAGTCGCCTACGCCATCGGTGTGGCACAGCCGCTGGCCGTCTACGTCGACCTGTACGGCACCGGCAAGGTCGATCAGACCAAACTCGAAGCGGCACTGGCCGAGGTCATGGACCTGAGTCCGAGGGGCATTCGGGAACAGCTCGAACTCGACAACGCGATCTATGAGCGTACCGCCGCTTACGGTCACTTCGGCCGTCCCCCGGAACCCGATGGCGGGTTCTCCTGGGAGCGTCTCGACCTGGTTGACAGCCTCAAGTCAGCCCTGACCTAAAACCTCTCGAAACCGGCACAGATCATCCGGGACACAGTTCCGGCGATGGCGGTCATTTTGATATCTCGCCTGCTCTAATTCGGGCACCAATTCGCACAATTCGTACCGAGTCACGGACGATATAGCGTCGTGTGCCACAAATACCATCTATGCGTGCAAATTAATACAATATTTCTTCCTTAGATAAATGGTGTCAAACACCATTTTCCAGCCGCCGGTTTGCGAAAGAGTGTCAGACACCATTTTCTGAGTAGTGACGGAGGACGGGTGACCCCATCGGAGCAGCGCGGGCAATTCGTTTCTGGTAAAATATCTCACGCATCAGGTAGTAGGAGATCAGCATGACCGATCTGGAGACGTTTACGACGAACGGGCACGAAATTCCCATCATCACGATGAAGGGTTCGCCGCGAGATTGCGGCATTCAGTACGGACGCGCCGTCGGCCACCTGATCCGCGGATCGCTGAAGGCCTATCTCGAGACATTCCGGCTGCTCCACGGCCTCGACCAGGAGGCGATCTTCGATCTGGCACGCAAGTTCGAGCCGATGATCGCCGAGTTCGACCCCGCCACCCTCGAGGAGATCAAGGGAATTGCAGAAGGCGCCGAAGCGCCCCTGGAAGCGCTCCTGACGATCAACGCACGCAGCGAGTTGGTGCACGGCCTGAAGGCGCAGCTCGACGACGGCTGCACCTCCTTTATCGTGTTTGGTGACGCCACCGCCGACGGTCATACCTATGTCGGCCAGAACTGGGATTGGAACCCGGCCATGAAGCCGAATGCCGTCGTCCTCGATATCCGGCGCGACGGCGACCCCCACATCCTGACGCTGACCGAAGCAGGCCTGGTCGGCAAGCACGGTCTCAACGAGGACGGGATCGGCCTGTGCAACAACTTCATGCTGTCCGACAAGCGGCGCTTCGGCCTTCCGGTGCACGTCACCCGGCGCAAGGTGCTGACCGCACGCATCCTTAGCGACGCGATCGGCGCCGTGCTTAACTCGGAGCGGGCGTTGGCCGCCAACTACATGTTGGGTCATGCCGACGGAGCCGGCGTCGCACTTGAGGCGTGGCCAGAGGGCCTCGACGTCATTCACGCCAAGGAGGGCCTGCTCACCCACGCTAACCACTTCCAGATCACCCGGGCCGGCCGCGAGGACATCGGGCGCAACATCTTCCCGGACACCCTACTCCGCGACGCCCGACTGCAAGATTTGTTGAGTGCACAGCTCGGTCGTATCGACCTCAGCGTGCTGGCTGTCGGCATGAGCGATCACTTCAACCATCCGGACTCGATATGCCGGCACCCGAATCCCAATTCCGAAGAGGGAAAGGGTATCGAGACCCTCGGCTGCATCATCATGGATCTGACTGATCGGGTACTGCACTATTGCTCGGGTCCGCCTTGCGAGGGAGACTTCGCTGCGATCCATATGGATCGCAAACCCGGCCAGATCGCTATCGGCAATTACCGAAAGGCGGCCTAGAGCGAACTGCAATTCCAAACGAAGGGGAAAAAACACCCCTCCCGGCCACCCCCTGCAAGGGGGAGGAGAAACAGCGTAGATTACGTAGCGGCGCGGCTAGTGAGGAAGCGTTCGTAGCGGCTCACGCCGGCCAGAGCCCGCGCGACTTCCGGCATTTCATCAAACACAGGAATACCCAGCGCCAACGCCCGGGCACGGTCCTCGCGTTTACGCTCGTCCGCCGCCACCGAACCATCTGAGCGCAGGACCAGGGCGAAGTGGACGTGCGCCCCCATCCGGGACTGAACCTTCAAGGTGTTCTCGATGAGTTTCTCGAGGGTGTTGAAGCGCTGGTCCGCCGAACCGATGAACGAGGCGATATTGAGGTGCATGACAAGCGCATCGGCGCTTCCCGACTCGTAAACGGCCTCGAGTATCTTTTCCACGACCTCCGCCCCTTCGACACGCAACGTCGAACGCGGCGTATCAATGGGGTTATTGATGCTGGTTCCAGGCGGCAGGTTGAGATCGTCCAGCGGCTTTCGTGCCTCGTCCGTAAAGGCTGGCACCGAAAGTCCTACCGCAGAGAAGATGTCACTCGCCATGACGCTGATGCCGCCGCCATTCCCGAACAGAACAATATTTTCGGTCGGCTTCCCGGCCCGCGGCGTCAACATCTGAAAGGCGAGTAGTATGTCCACGTACTCGTCGAGCGTTTCGGCGTACACGATCCCCAATTGCTGAGCCGCCGCCTGCCAGATGCGTTCGTCGCTGGCCATGGCCCCGGTGTGGGAGAACGAGGCGCGCTGGCCCTGCTGACTTCGCCCGCCGCGCAACAAGACCACCGGTTTTGCACCGCCCGCCGCGCGTAGAATGTCGAAGAAGCGGCGGCCGTCCTTAATGTCTTCGAGATAGAGTCCGATGACCTTGGTTTCGGGATCGGCGAGATAGAACTCCAGGAGGTCGTTAGGGCCGATATCGGCGCTGTTTCCGACACTGACGAGACTACTGAAACGGACACCGCGTTCGTTTCCCCGGCGGATCATGTTAGTTCCCAGGCCGCCGCTCTGGGTCACGATGCCGACGGGACCCGACTCCGCCGAAACACCGCCCACCCATGTGAGATGACCCTTCGGGCAATAGATGCCGATGCAATTGGGACCGACCAGGCGCGAGCCTCCGGCACGGGCAGCGGCGACAATTTCGCCCTCCAGCTCCTTGCCGGCGACAGTCTCGCCAAAGCCGCTGGACGACACCTGAGCAAAGCGTACTTTCCCTTGGGCTTCGGAGAGAAGTTTGGAGATTGAGGCCGCCGCTATTGAGATATAGGCGTAGTCCACGGTTTCAGGCAGGTCGGCGAAGGTTCGATAGGCGCGCAAACCCTCGACCTCGTCCGCCGAAGGATGGATCGGATAGATCTTGCCTTCGAACCCGAAATTTCGGACGTGATTGATGATCTCGTTACCGAGCGTGACACTGGACGCTGAAGCTCCCGCGACCGCGATCGCCCGTGGTTCGATCAGAGGCCTGAACCGATCAACTACTTCCTGGTTTGACAACGCATCGCTCATTGCTGGGGTTCCATCATTCTCACCGCGGTTGGCTCGATTGAGGCGCACAATAAGGCCCGGGACAGCGAGCGGCAATTGCCAGATGGGTCGGGATCGAGCAGCATTGAAACTGGCACCCCGGTTGGCGGAAAAATATGCCTGCACACAAAACACCAAGGGTTTCGGAACACGCTATAGGAACTCGAGGGCGGCTGGTGAGATGAGGACGCCGAAGCGTTCGCACCAGACGACGACACTAGGGTAGTTCACGAGGTCGACGCCGGCAGGTATGGGAAACACCTGGCTCCCTTTGAAAGCGCGCAGCCGACCCAGGTCGATATACATTGACGCGGCAACTTCGTCATCGGGCGTGACGGGTGTCTTGGGCACCAGATAGACGTGAAATTTCGGCCTCGGTCCGACCTCGAAATCCTGCTCCAGATGGACGACGTCCTGATAGACGGTGACGGCACCCTTGCCATAGTGAACCGGATCGGAGGGGTTAGCGTGGATAAAGGTCCCCTTGGCCACAACCATCCTGGACTCCAGGTCCCGGACCTCTTCGG
>Ga0114999_10000158_pt1 | contig 97501 bp, 71 predicted proteins | sample ArcticOcean_MG_C_3_FD_89820 | JGI IMG/M metagenome (GOLD analysis project Ga0114999, IMG submission 89820) | Marine microbial communities from western Arctic Ocean - ArcticOcean_MG_CB8_126 | ecosystem: Environmental > Aquatic > Marine > Oceanic | place: Arctic Ocean: Canada Basin | collected...
AAACTCGATTCCGAACCCGAAGCCCGACAACTGGCCTACGGCAAGAACCGATTCGGACAGGGACTACTCGTCGCACGGCGGCTGATCGAATCGGGCGTCCCGTTTGTCGAAGTCAGCAAGGGCGGCTGGGACATGCACAACCGCCTGTTCACCCGGATCAAGACGGCCGCCGCTGAAGTCGATCGAGCCGTTGCCGCCCTGCTGCGTGACCTGAAACAACGTGGACTGCTCGAACGCACGTTGGTGATCGTCGCCGGAGAATTCGGGCGCACGCCCAAGGTCAACACCAAGACGCCCGCACCCGGCCGGGATCATTGGGCAAAGAGCTTCGGGATGCTGATGGCCGGTGCGGGGATCCGAGGCGGCAGTGTGCTGGGAAAAACCAGCAACAACGGACAGGAAGTCGTCGATCGAGCCGTGTCGGTCGAAGACGTGTTCCAGACCATCTGCCGGGCCATGAAGATCGACGCCGACAAGGAACTGTTTACGCCCGGCGGTCGACCGCTGAAGATCGTCGATGGCGGACAGGCGATTGGCGAAATCCTGAGCTGACCGACTACTCGCAAGCGGCCGAACCGGCGGCCAACTTTGCCAGCAACTCGTCATCGATCGTCACACCCTTGGGAACGTCCTTGATTTCCTCGAGCACTCTCAACACCTGCTCGTCACTCAACTCGATCCCCAACTCGCTCAACCGATGAGCCACCGCTCGGCGGCCGCTGTGACGGCCCAGCACCAGCCGAATTCCCTTCGCACCAACCACCTCGGGACGGTACGGCAGGTACGTGTCCGGGTTCTTCAGCAACCCGTCCTGATGAATCCCCGCCTCGGTCGCAAAAATGTTGTCGCCACCGATGGGCTTCATTGGCGAAAGACCAATGCCGGTCAGGTCGGCAACCAATTGAGTCAATTCGTACAGCTTCGTCGTGTCCACCTGGATCTTCACGCCGTACTGATCCGCGTTCAGGTGCAGTGCCATGGCGACTTCCTCGAGCGACGCGTTGCCCGCTCGTTCGCCAATCCCGTTCACCGTACACTGCACCACGTTGGCACCCGCCTGGATCCCCGCCAACGTGTTGGCGACAGCCAGGCCCAAGTCGTTGTGGAAGTGGACGGCCAGTAGAGCCCGCTCGATGTTCGGAACGTTCTCCTGGATGTAACGGATGATGTCGTGGACCTTTTCCGGAGTCATCACGCCAACCGTGTCGGGGAACCCGATCGTCGTCGCACCGGAATCGATCGCCACCTTGTAACACTCGACAAGAAACTCCGGCTCGGTCCGGCTGGCGTCTTCGGGGCTGAATGCCACGATGTCGAACTTCTGGCTGGCGTATCCAACCGTGTCGGTGATCAGGTCGAGAATTTCGGCCTGAGTCTTCTGTAGCTTGTGCTCCAGGTGCAGCGGGCTGGTTCCACAAAACAGGCTCACCCCGCGCTTGTGCCGCGGGTTGTCTGATAGAGCTTCCTCGGCCGCGTCGATGTCGCCTCGAACCGTCCGACACAACGCCGTCAGCACCGGCCCCTTGATCACGCCGACCATCAACCGGATCGCCTCGATGTCGGCCTGGGACGACGCCGGAAAACCGGCGTCCAGTGAATGGACTCCAGCCGCTTCGAGCGCCCGAGCAATCCGCAGCTTGTCTTCGGGTTCGAGCGTCGCGCCGGGCATCTGCTCGCCGTCACGCAACGTCGTGTCGCTGAACAGCACGGTGTCACCACGACGGTGATGACTGATCACCGCACGCTTCACCATGCCGCGGACACTGTTCTCGATGCCCTTCAGAAAACCCGGTTGAGCCATGGAGCCTATCCTGAGAAGAGACGGCCGTGGAGTAAAGAAGCTCAGGGAGACGCGGTTCGCGTCGGAGTGCCCAACAGCTTGGGCAACTCGGTCTTCAAATCCGCTACGGTCGTTTCGGCACTGACCACCACGCCCCGTCGATCGATCAGCACCATTGTCGGCAGGGACAGGATTCCCAGTTGCCGAGCCAATCGGCTGTCGAGACCGCCGGGTTCGTGCAACGTTGTCCAGGTGATCCGGTGAGCCGAGATGTAGGCGGGGACTGGTGCACGGTCCAGATCCAGATTCACGCCCAGAATTTCGAATCCGCGACCGCGATATTCGGCGTACAGAGACTGCAGTGCAGGCAGCTCCTCGGTGCACGGCTTGCACCACGTCGCCCAGTACACCACCAACAAACACTTGCCCCGGTAGGCACTGCTGCTGACCGACGTGTTGGCCAGGTTCCTGCCGGCGATCACAAACGGCTTGCCCTTTAGATCCAAACGCACCAACGCTCCGGTCGCTCGCTGACCGGCAGCTGTCTTGGCGTATTGCCGAGCGAGTTTCGAATACCATGTCTTGGCATTGTCGACTCGAGCGGCAAATTCGTGAGCCGTCCCCAGCTGCCAGATCGCCTCGGGCGTGTCTTCGGCCGATGGATAACCGGCGACAAACCCTTCCAGGTCGACCAACCACTGCTGCTGGATCTTGGACTGAGCCGACACGTCGGTCGTCGCCTGCACCGATTGGCTGTAACGAGCCAGCAGGTGACGGTAACTCGCAAAAGGCACCAACGCCGACTTCGGACTCCGTTGCTTCAGCCGTAATTCCTCGGCCGCCAATCGACTCAACGCCTCGGGCCACACGCCCGACTCCACCAATGCCGTCAGGCTGTCGATCAACTGGCGACCCCATTGATCCCGTTCCGAAACAGTCGAAGCCCCAAGGCTCAGGCCGCGCAATACATCGCTGCGACGCGAATGATACGTGGCCAGGCTGCCGCGATTCGATCCGGCGGCGGGAGGAGAATTGTCGATGTTCCGGAGTTGATCGAGCAGTTTCTGCATCGCGGGCGAGACGCCCGGAGTACCCACCGTGACACTCGGAATCACCGGCTGCAGCAACACGCCGCCGGCAGTCACCTGCACCGTATCGCCAACCAGTGGGACCGGGATCGAGGTCAACTTCCAGACCTGCCCCACTTTGACCAGTTCACCAATCTGCATCAGGCCGCTCTTGCCACCCGCATCAATGATCGCCAATGCACTCTCGTACACCTCAAGATCAACCGACGCCTTGCCCTCGTCGCTGGGAATCAATCCCGGTTGCGAGCAATCAAATCGGATCCAACGTGTGCCGGGGGCCAAAGTAGACATCTTGGCAAGTTTTTGGGTCGGGTCGGCCACGGCCGCCAAAAGCGACGTTTCGATCTTCGCTGTGATGCCCAACGCCGTGGTGTCCTGTCGGTTGATCAGGACCGTCTGCAGCAATGCCACATCACGCCGCACCATCGCCTCGACAGCCACTCGGCTGGCTTCTTCGGCCGAAATCCGACGCCATGAATCGATCCGACCATCCTCGTTCGTATCGATACCCCAACGCGAACCGCCCGTGTTCAACCACCGCGACTGGTCCACCTTGCCGTTGTGATTCGAATCGATGTCGCGATACACCTCTACACCGTTCTGAAAATAACGCCACTCGTCAACCAGGCTGTTGCCGTTGGTGTCCAGGAACCGTCGCAGCACCTGGCCCGACGATCCCATCACCTTCCAACCGGTGTGCTTTCGACCACGGTCAACCGCCACGCTGCACTGGCTCACGTCCGACGCTTCGGGACGTTCGTACTCGACACCCGCCTGCAACGGACTGAATTTTTCGAGCATGAAGCTGGCCCGAGGTGAATCTTCGGCCAGGACGACTCGCGAACCGCCCAAAACACTCAGCGCCACACAAGACAATCCGGCCAACACCCGCAACACGCATGCAGAACGACACATTCTTTTGACTCCGCAATCCACAGACCGAGGTAGCGGATTGTAGATCAGTCGCACCGTTCAGGTCAGCAGCAGTTTTGTACCCGCCTGGTCGCCGGCAGATCGCCGCCAGATCAGCCTATTTCGCCGTCAGGCAATACAGGTGCTCGAATCCACGCACGAACATCCGGCCTCCGGCCACCGCCGGAGTCCCATGCACGGGTTCGCCGATCTGGGTCCGGCCGAGCACCTTGAAGGTGGTACCCGAGGCGAGCACCGTCACCTCACCCTTGTCGCTGATGTTGTAGATCTTGCCGTCGATGGAAATCGGGCTGGCCCAGAACTTGCCCCCCACTCGCTCGGTCCAAATCGCCTTGCCCGTCTTCGGCTCCAGGCAACTGACCACTCCGTTGTCGCACCAGAAGTAGAGCAACTTGTCGAAGACCAGCGGAGTCGGGACATACGGCAGGTTGCGGTCGCCCGACCAGACCACTTGGTCGGCACCCACTTCACCCACCTGGTCGACCGATACAGAAAACAACTGCTTACCACTACCGCCGCCGCCGGTGATCGCCATCACCAGGTCGCCGGCGATGACGGGCGAATTGACCGCTCGAGACGTGAACAGGTTGGCTCGCCACAACAGTTTGCCGTTTCGAGGATCGAAACTGGCCAGGCCGTCGCCGGTGTTGCTGATGAACATCTGGGGCGTCCGGCCCTCGCGTTCCAGGATCACGGGTGTCGAATGAGCCGTCAGTTTGACCTGCCGCGGAGAACTCCAGCGGATTGTGCCCGTGGCAGCGTCCAGACCGGCGATCACCGATGGACCATCGTGCTGGCTGGCCACGATCACCGTGTCGTTCCAGACAATCGGCGACGTGCCGCAACCATGACCGTGCTGGTTGTAGAACTTGCCAAGATCCGCCTGCCACAACACCTTGCCGGAAAAATCGTACGCTCGAACCACCGTCGCCTCGTTCGTGCTGAACAACACATAGACACGCTTGCCGTCACTCGCCGGTGTGCCCGATGCGTAGCTGTTGAGCGAATGTTTTTTGTGAGTCCTTGAGACCAACTTGTCGGTCCACAACACCTTGCCACTCACCGCATCCACGGCCAGCACCAGCCGAGTGGCACCCTGGTCTAAGGCGGACGTCACGAAGACGTGGTTGCCCCAGACACACGGTGACGAATGACCGAGGCCGGGAAGCGCCGTCTTCCACGTGTAGTCGCTGTCGGTCCAGGTGACAGGCAGACCCTTCTGAGTGCTGATGCCGCGGCCGTCCGGGCCTCGGAAACGGGCCCAGTTTTCGGCATGAACCACACCGGCCCAAAGCAACACGAGGAGCAGGGCGACAGGTCGCACGGGAAGTCTCCGGTCAAACACCAAGGCGAATGGGAAGCTGAACAGGTTACCAGCGTACGACCCAAGGTTTCAAGAACCCGGCAACCAACGACCCCTCAACGGACCGAAAATGCCTTGGCCTCGAGTCGTCTTTAAACTCCGCAATCGCTTCGCGTCGCTCGGGACAAACTTTGAACGGCCAATCTCACGACCATCCTGTCGGATCAGCAGCCGGTCGGCAAAGACAAGGAACTCGAGTGTCAAAGGCTTTCCGGTCCACGAGATGACGGCCGAAAGATGACCGGGCATGCTCAATTTCAAGACCGTACCGTACTCACGACGCTCGGCCTCGCTCAGGAAATCGTACTCTTCGAGCCACCGGCCAGTCCCCTTCGACGAAGTGGACAGGAACAACGAGTCGCCGATCGATACCATCCCGGTGATCCGCTGGCCCCAGTGATTGGTGACCAGCCGAAACCGCTCGGTGTGCTGCTCGTACGGATGCACCTGCTTGTCGGTCAGCCGGGGATGAGTGAACGCTCGACCCATCGACGACCAGCGATCCACGTCGTGGTCGTATCGCCACAACTCCGCCCACGGCCACACACCGGCGAACATCTCGCCTCGGTAGATCGCCGTCGTCTGAGCCTCCCGAGCTCGACTCGATACGCCCGGCAAACGCGGCGGGTAGCCGTCCAGGTGCTTCAACTCGGTCCCACCGCGGTACTCGAACAGGTGACCGGTCGGGTACTGGGCCAGCAACGCCCGGTCGAAGATATTCAGGAACGAGTAGACCTGGTAGCTGACCTGGTTGTTGGCTTCCAGCAAGGTCCGCCATCTCCGTCCGTCGAACGCATGAACGCCTCCCTGGTTGGTCACCGTCAAAGCCTCACCACCGTATTGACCCCAGGCAAACGGAGTCGCCCCGACGTATTTCGCATCGAAGACCACGCCGTCTGATACATCGATCACGCCTGCGTCTTCCGCGTTCCACTTGCAGGCAATGATCCGAGTCAGCGGCTCGGCCGCTTCGCGATCGGTGAAGTAGAAACAGAGGTGCCCCAGGGCGTAGTAGAAATTGTAGTAACGGCCCCGAGCGGGTGGTTTCAGAATCTCGCGACCGTCGAACGTCGCCCGGCTGTTGCGAAACACCAGCAACCCGCGACCGACTCGCATCACGCCGTCGCCACTGTTCAAGCCGCCAACAACTTCCAGCTTCGACTCCCACGCACCTCGAGCCGCGTCCCATCGCTTGACCCGGTTGCCGCCGCCACTGGTCCAGGCATGCACCTGCCCGTCGAGTTCAAACAGGTAGACGCCTGTCCCCATGTCGGGGAACGGCAGCCGCTCGATCTGGAACTCGCCGGCTCGCTCGGCCGGGCGGACGAAGAACTGCACAGTGTGCCGGTTGCCGCGAAACCGCGTGTTGTAGATCTCCTCGAAACCCGCACCGGCAACCAACCGCCCGGCCGCGTCGCGAGCCTCAAACAACGACCCAAACGGCTGGCCTCGGTCACGGCCCAGGTCGACGGTCGTCTGCCAACGAACTAATGGTTCCTCGGCATCGATTGGCATGGCAGGCAGACACATCGACAGGCACACCGGCACAAAGCAAGTCAACACATTACGGTTCATGGCCAAAGCACTCCCGGATTGTTCCTGCGGATTCCCGTCGCCTCACCAGTCCACGACCGAACCGTCGTCCGCATCAAAGGGGGCAGGGTTCACCCAGTCGTGGCCGATCTTCTCGGCCAAGGCGTCCTCGTCCAGTTCAACGCCCAGCCCCGGTCCCTTTGGCAGATCGATGTACCCGTCGCGGACCTCGAACGGCTCGGTGATGTAGCCTTCGCCCAGGTGCACCTGTTCCTGGCACAGGAAATTGGGAATCGCACCGGCGATCTGCAGTCCTGCAGCCAGCGAGATCGGGCCCAGGGGGTTGTGGGGAGCGATCGCCGCATAGTGGCTTTCGGCCATCCCGGCGATCAACCGCACCTCGGTGATCCCGCCGGCATGACAAAGGTCCGGCTGCAGGATCGTGGCAGCTCCCTTTTCCAGTAGCTCACGGAAACCCCATTTGGTGAAGATTCGTTCGCCGGTGGCGATCGGCAAGTGAGTGCTCCTGGCAATGTCGGCCATCACCTCGACGTTCTGGCACTGCACCGGTTCCTCGATGAACATCGGCTGATACGGTTCCAGGGCCTTGATCAACAGCTTGGCCGTCTGAGGACTGATCGCTCCATGGAAGTCGATCGCGATGTCGCGTTCGTCACCGGCGGCTTCTCGGAGTTCTTCGAACCGCCGAGCGACCCGCTTCACGAAACCGGGCGTCTCGATGATCCGAGCCGGACGGTGCGTGGAAACGCCGGTCTTGAAGGCGGTGAAACCCTCTGCAGAGCGTTGACGGAGCATTTCGGGGGTCGAGGCATGAGCGTAGACGCGGACCCGGGTGCGAGTGGGTCCGCCTAGTAGCTCGTAGACCGGAACACCCAAAGCCTTGCCCTTGATGTCCCATAGCGCCATGTCGACGCCGCTGATGGCACTCGTCAACACCGGACCGCCTCGATAGAAGGCGTGACGGTACATGGCCTGCCAATGGTGAGTCACCGAGCGCGGGTCCTTGCCGATCAAGTACTCCTCGAGCTTCTTCACCGCTTCGGCCACCGTCCGAGCTCGACCCTCGACTACCGGTTCCCCCAACCCGACGATGCCCGCGTCGGTGTGAACCTTCAGGAACAACCAGCGTGGCTCGACCAAAACTGTCTCGAGCTTCGTGATCCGAATCGCCTCGCCCGCTCCAAACATCGACACCATGCCTCGCGCTGGACTGTTCTACCCAGACTCGACTCTAGGGTTTCAACCCCTCGACCGCAGCCGTCATTACAATCCCAACGAAACCCTGCTCGCCGTTACCGCTCATACGGAACCAACTTCAGATCCGCACCCTTGTGCGGCAACGTTACGGGCAACACGCGGACGGACGTCGAGACGATCAGCGGGAAGACTTCGCCCGAGTCGTAGGTCAACTCGACAAAAAACGCGGTCCAGCCCTTGGTGGGAGTATCGATCCGAGCCACCCACGAACCATCCGACCCTGGCTTCAGAGCCGTGCTCGAGAAAGCCCTGCCGATCGTTCTGAGCCGAAAATCTCGAGCCTTCGAGTTCGTGGCCTGCCACATCACGACCTTCTTCGGCCGCACTGCACTGCTCACCCGGATCGAACCGTCCTTCTGGAATGTCCAGGTCGGATTGGGACGCGGTCGATCGGCGACAACCATCTGGTAAAAGGCCATCATGCTGGTCACCGCGTCGATCGTCTTGACTCCATGATCAACGTTCGGGACATAACGCAGCAGCTTCTCACCCTCGAGTTTATCGAAATAGAACTGAGAGGAATCGGGGCAGAAGAACTGGTCGCCGGCGGCGTTGATGATGTACTTGGGCATCGTCAGACGATGGCGATAGAAGTAGGGATCGACGATGCGGTACAGAGGCAGCATGCGTGGATCGTCGTGCCGCTGAAGAATCTTGTGCTGGTAGTAGTTCCCGACCGCCTTGGCCCAGAAACCATAGACCTCGGCGTGATGCCGGATCGACGGAGCGACGTTGACGACATCGATCACGATCGGAACGATCGCCTGCACACGACGATCGACGGCTCCAGTCATCCAGGTCGTCCAACCCCGCTTCGACGCCCCGGCCACCACGAACTTTTCGATCCGCCGACCCTCCTTGCTCGACCATTCCTGCACACAATCCATGGCGCGGACCACGCTCTTGACCATCGGAAGTCGAGGCAACCAGGTGGCGTCGCCGGTTTTCAGGTACTGGTCCCAGGCGTACCCGATCAGATCGTCCTCCGTGCGTTTCTGCCCGTCGCCATGAAACACCAGCGGCTGGTTGGGGATCGCCTTCAGTTCGATCACCACACTGCCGCTCATTGCAGCGATCTGCGAAACTGACCGGCTGGCCCCGCCCGGAGCCGAACGCCCATTGCGGCCACCGCCGATCATCAGGAACGCCGTGTTCGTCTTGACCACCTTCGGCCTGACGACAATCAGCCAGTGCTCCCACACCGTACGATCCACGTCCTTGCGGGTCCTCCAGCTCTGAGACTTCAGCTTGATGATCGTCGTCGTCGCCTCGCTCCCAACAACCGACTTCTCGACTTTCCACTCATAGGTCGAATCGGCCTTAGCGACGTAGTCGTCCAAAGCTGTCCGACGCGGCAACTCCGCCCCGGCGGTCACCGCAAACCACGAAATCAGCACAATCACAATTGCGAACCGCATGAGATTAGTCCTCGATTTCGCCGCCGACGCCTGAGGGGAGTAGCAGGATGCCGATCGCGCCGAGCAGGTAAATCAGGCTCATGATCCTGCCCAATAACGCGTAGTCCTCGTTGAACTGCTCGATCAGAATCGCACCGGCAAACACCGTCACGGCGGTGATGATCCGTCCGAAGTTGAAACAGACTCCAGCCCCCGTCGACCGAATCCGCGTCACGAACAATTCGGGCAGGAACAACGGCAACCAGCCGAAGAATATCCCGCTGAAGAAGCCCAGCACGGCGAATCCGACCAGGAACTGCCACTGCTCGGGCGTGTGGAACATGTAGACGAACTCGGCACTGATCAGGCACAGGACACTGGTCAGGAAGTACGTCCGCTTGCGACCCACTCGACTGGCAATCACTCCGCCCAGAAAACTGCCAATGATGCCCGTCAGTGATCGAGCCATCCCGATATCCGCCTTCAGTCCGGGGTTCCCGATTTCGGAACCCACCTTGTCGGCCCAGGCCTGCGACCAGTTGGTTGCTCCCCAACCACCGAGCAGCGGAACGGTCGCCAGTAGGATTCCCACCAGGGTGACTCCGATCAAACGCGGTTTGAAAACGTCCCACGTCGAAACCACATCACCAGCATCAGCTGGGCCGACTCCGGCAAGCAGCTTCTGCCGATCGGCAATCCAGCTTGGCGATTCGGGCACGCAGGCGATCACGATCCCGGCCAACACGATTGGCGAACCACCCATCAGCAGCACCCAACGCCACGAGTCGTAGTCGACGCCCACCACCCGCCCGGCCCAAAACGTCAGGAAGATGCCCACGTTGGCCGACGTGCCGATGACTCCGGCCAGCATCGGCCGCGACACGCCCTTCCATGCCTCGGACATCAACGCCACGCCGTTGGGCCACATCCCACCAACACCCATGCACGTAATGAACCGAGCGATCCACAACTGTTCGGGCGACTGCGAGAAATACGCCAGCAGCGACATGCCCGAATAGCACGTGATCGCCGCGGCCATGCCGCGGGCTCGTCCATACCGGTCCCCAATCCGCCCGAACACCAACCCGCCCAACGCCGCTCCGAACAAGAACGCGCAAATGTAGAACCCGAACCACCGACCCGCTCGACCACCCAACCTCGCCTCCACCACGTAACGCTCTAACTCGTCGTCCGAAATCACTCCGTCCCGGTCTCCCGCAACGCCCAGGATCTTGATCGTGTCCGGGTCCTTCGTCAGGCCAACGGACATCAGGTCGGCCTTCGACACCACCCTGCCGCTGCCGACAGCAACAGCCGCCGACTTCACAAACGCATCCGTCTCGATGATGCCGTCGTGGTCGATGTCGAGCCTGTCTCGCATCGTCGCAATCGTCGCCCGGTCGCTGTCCGTCAGCTCGCCTTCACCAGCCACCACCAGCAGGTTCAACGCCGCCGTCCGCATGACCAGGCCGTTGATGGCCATGTGCGTGCCGCCAAAGAACCAGCCCAGGAAGGCGGTCGCGATGATCAGGTACTTGCCCGTCCGGCTGAGTGGCGAGGCGTGAGCGTCGGTCGGCGTTGGAAATTCGGACACAAATCGGGTTCTTTACTCGGGCAGGAGATTCCGTCGATGGAGTCTACCCGAGTCTCTGCTCGGTTGCCTGCTTGTGCGAGCTGGTCGACGAACTGATGAAACTGCAAATCCTCTCAACGGCGCGCGACCAGTTCTGCTCGGCCGTGCGTCCCGACTTCTTTCGAGGCACCAGATCATGATCGCCGTCCGGCATCCAGTCGAGCTGGATCGAATCGGATAACTCGTAATCAGCAACCTCGTCGGGAGTGCCAAACCGATCTCGGTCGCCCTGGATCATCAGTGTCGGTGTGACCAGATCGGCCAAGTGTTCAGTGCGAGTCTTTTCGGGCTTGGCCGGCGGGTGAAACGGGTAGCCCAGGCAGACCAGCCCCGCCACACCGCACCCGTCGGCCACCAGGCTGGCCATCCGGCCCCCCATCGACTTGCCTCCGATCACCAGGCCGTCTGCTCCCAACTCATCGATGACCGCCTTCCAGGTTTCCAGCAGCACGGGCTGCCGATCGGGCGGTCGCCGCGTCCCCTCCTCGCGACACCTCACCATATACGGAAACTCGAATCGCACGACCCGGTGCCCGGCCTTCGCCAGTCCCCCGGCAATTGCTTCCAGCGACGGGCTGTCCCAGCCACGACCGGCACCATGGGCCAACGCGATGGTTCGCTTGGCACCAGCCGGGCCATCGCACAGGAACTTGGGAACGGATGTCACTCGATGAGGATTCGGCTGAAGCTATTCGCCGGCCGCAGCCGCCGGCTTCGACTTGCCGATGCAGTAGAGGTGCTCGGTGGTGCGGAGCAGGATCTGGCCCTTCGAGAAGATTGGGGTGGCGACGGTGAACTCACCCAGCGCGTTGGCTCCGACCACCTTGAACTCGTCGCCCGACTCGATCACGAAGGTCTTGCCATCCTCGCGCGTGATGTAGATTCGCCCCCCGGCCAACACCGGTGAACTCGAAAACGCCGTCCGGTTTTTCTCGGCCTGGCCACTCCAGATCACCTTGCCCGTCTTCACGTCCAAGCAGGTCAGCTTGCCGCGATCGCTGCAGACAAAGGCCCGGTTGCCCTGCACGATCGGCGTGGGCACGTCAGCCGCGGCACCTCCCTTATTGACCCAGGCCACGTGCGACTTGGTCACATCGCCCTGGCCACCCAGCCGAATGGCCGTCAGGGTGCTTCCGCGAGAATAGGGGGCCAGCAGCAGGTCGCCGGCTATGACCGGTGAGGAAATGCTGCGGAAGTACTTTTGACCGGACGGGTTCAGACCGCCAACCCGCCACAGTTCCTTACCCGTCTCGCAGTCGTGAGCCGTGACATGATCGGCCCCCAGCACGAGCAACCGCTCGGATCCGCCGCGGTTGAGTACCAGTGGAGTCGTGTAACTCTGGGCCGCCTCCAACGGCGCCTCGAGATTCCGGTTATGCTTCCACGCCACGTCGCCATCCTTCTTCTCGAACGCGGCAACATACGAACCTCCCGTCTGCATCACCGCCACCAGGACCTTGTCCTTCGAGAGGACCGGGGAGGTGCCGAGGTCCCACCACAGGGTGTCCTTGCCCCAGGCCTTCTGCAGGTTCGTCTGCCATACCAGCTTGCCGGTCAGGGTCAGGCAGGCCAGGTCACCGGTCTTGAAATAGACGAACAGGTACTTGCCGTCGGTCACGGGCGACGGGTTGCTGCCGCTCGCCTTTCTGTGCTTGCCCTGGATCGTGGTCGCGCCGATGGTCGTTTTCCAGATCTGCTTGCCCGCACGGTCCAACGCCAACGTCGTGTTCCCGCTGGCGTCCTGGCAGGTCAGGATGGTCTGGTTGGCCCAGACGATGGGGGTCGAAGTGCCCTTGCCAGGCAACTTCAACTTCCACGCCACGTTCTCCGTGGAACTCCACTTGACCGGATAACTGCCCTTGGGTGCCACACCGTTGAACGTCGGACCCCGCCAACTGGGCCAGTTGTTGGCCTGGGCAGCAGGAATGGCCAAGAGGACGGCCAGCATGGTGAGCAGGGGCAGGGGCAGGGGCGAACGGGGCATGAGAGACTCCGTGGCGAGGGTGATCAGCTGACGGCACAGGATAGCAGACTGATGCGATCGTGATATCGGTGGCGGGTAGGATCGGACCAACAGCCGGGTCTACAGCCGAGCTTTCAGTTTCACGATCTCTCGGGCCAGGCGGTCACGGAGTTGCAGCAACCATGCGGCGTTCTGGGACCAGTTGGTGTTCTCGGGAAAGAACCGCTTGATGTCCGACAGCGTTCGCTCGGCCGCCCTGGTGTCGATCGATTTCTTCTGTCCCGCCTGGACGAGGTCCTCGAGAATCTTGGCATACTCGAAGTCATCGACCGACTCGCGGAACGCCTCCAGCCGCAACGACGGCGTGACGGTGAAATCGGCGCCGTCGGCACCTGCCTTGCGGCGAGGCGGATAGAAGAACGCCAGTGAACCGTTGGCGTGTCTGGTGTAGGGGTCGATCCAGGGGTTGATCGAGTTCCCATAGGGGTGATCCCACCCGAAGGACTCCCACATCAGCACTCCGCTGCCACCTCGCTGGAACACGTCCAGTGCCAGCACACGGTTGTTCACTCCGGGCGTGTCGATGGCGATCCGGCTGCTGGCCACGACGTAGCACCACAGTTTCTGCCGATCGTGGGGGATCTTGTAGTCGTCGAAGTAGTACGGCATCCACCGGTCGTAGTTCTCATCGATCTCGGGACAGTACGTATCGATCAGGTCGGGAAACGGAAACTCCTTCAGGCCCTCGTTTCCCGGTGATCCGGGATCCATCAGGCCCAGCCCCTGCATGCAGGCGACCACGCGGATCCGTTTCGTCAGCGGGTCGGACTTCAGCAGTTTCAGGAAGTGAGCCAGCCGCCCGGGGTTCTCGGTCTCGTCGATCAGGACGTGGACACGGTCGAGCCACCCGTGCTTGTCGAGCTCCTCGGCGGTCCTCCGAAAGAACTGCATCATCACGTTGTCGAACTGCTTCCGAGTGATCTCGATCGTGTTCTTCTCGGTCTTCGCCTTGTCGTAGGCGACGATCGTCATCTTTCGCCAGGTCTGCCAGCCCATCGACGTGTGAGGCGAGGCGATGGCGGGGCCGTCGAGTGGTTCGCCGGGCAGGTGATTGAAGTGGTTACTGGCGACCGGGTTGGTATGTAGCAGGCAGAGGCTGTTGACCTTACGGCGGTTGATGAAGTGATCGAGTTCGGCGTTGAACTTTCGGAAGTCCCAGTCCTTCAGCGTGATGAAGTTGCCAGGTTCATCGACGTTGAACCCCTTGGGTGGCGGTGTCCAGTTCATCCCGATCTCGGTCAGCAGCGCAGCGTTCTTGGGATAGAACTTCGACTTGGCCATCTGGTCGTAATAGCTGCGGGTCAGCTTCAGGATGTCGGACTTGCTAGAGACCCCGTGATAATCGATCACGCGTTGCGGCGACTTCCCGAGGTGATTGAGTTGCTTGACCATATACTGGCCGCCCATATCCGATCCGAACGACGCGAACTCGGGCAACTCGAACCCGTACACCTCCAGTTCCACCGGCACCTCCAACCCCTCGTCTTCGAACGCCACGCTCAGCGTTCCCCGGTAGATTCCCGGCGGCGTTCCGCCCGGAACATGCAGCGTGATCCACACCGCCCGGTTGCCGTCGAGCGGATCAAGTTTCACGGGGCGATCCAGCGGTAGCAGCGGGTCACCGACCTCGCCGAGCAGGCGTGCCGGAGTGATGTAGCTGCCGGTCTTGATCGGGACGTATTCGACCAGCCTCATCTCCGCAGTCCGCATCGAAATCGACAACTCCGCACCGACCAGGGGCGAGAGCGTGACCGAGTTGAGCGTGGTGGCTCGGCGCGGGGTCAGCACCAACTGAAACGACTGCGATTCGTTGGCCGCGGCAGTCACGCGGATGCCACGGCGAACCTGCTGCGGCGGTCGCCGCTTGCGGGTCATCTTGACCGTCGACTCGGCAAACCACGTTCGCACCGATTCCGAATCACCCACCCGGTACCTCGTATCGCCGGTGAATTCGGTGGCCGCACCTATCGAACGCAGCGTCGCCGTCGGTTCAGGTACCGACTCGCGACGACGACGTGGAACCTGCAGGTGGTGGCTGCCCATCGGTTGGTAGTAGAGATGGTAACGGTGAATGCCGGGAGCGGTGATGTTGGCCATCAACCGAATCTCCGCGGTCCGGACGCTGAGGTCGTGGATGGTGCCGATGAATCGGCCGCGAACCAGCAGTTCCATCTGTTTGCCGTCGGGCACAAACAACACGTCGTGGGTCCGCTTGGCCTGAGGCAGCAACGGGGCGAAGTAGCTGATGCGGTAGAGGTATTTCCTGAGAGGTGTCCCCGGAGGGAAGATCGGCTCATAGGCCAACGCCGGACACTTGCCGCCGCCCGATGACGTGAAGCTCATCAGGTGGTAGCGGCCCGGCGTCACATCGATCGTCTTCTTCTCAGCCTCGCCCTCCAGCACGTCGCCGGCCAGTTCCGGACCACTTTCCACCAGCGTGAAGCCTCCATCAACGGCCCGACCGATCGTGTTGCCCGATTCATCCACTTCGACCAGCTTGACCTGGTTGAAGGCCAGGTAGTTGGGGTCAAAACGAAATGGCCCGACCCGGTTGATCTCTCGAACGATCCGCTCGGCATCGATCGGCACCACCTGCCAACCGACCGCCTTCGCCTCGACCTCCACCGGCACGCGGAACTGGTAGAAGCTGTCGGACCAGTCAGCAGCGGACACGCCACCAGGCAGGACCAGAAAGGCCATGTTGACCAGAAGAGTGAATCGGCAAACCATCGGTTGTGCGCCTGTGAGAGAGGCCTGTGGATCAGTCGTACATGATAGCGGATCGGTGAGCTACGAAGGTCTGTGGCGAAAGTGATACCGTACGCCTGGTTGACCTACACTTGCCGCGCGGCAACCGAATAGGAAGACTGCATCTGCGATTCTCCTGAAAGCCAACACCCATGCCACGACTCACCGGTGCCCAGTTCCTCGCCGATGTACTCAACCTCTACGAGGTCAGCCACGTCTTCTTCGTACCGGCGATCCTCAATCAGACGCTCGCCGAGATGGAACTCCGCAACTCGGGAATCGACCGGGTGATGACCCATAGCGAGAAGTCGGCCGTCTACATGGCCGATGGTTTCGCGAGAGTCTCGGGTCGACCGGGTGTCACCTTCGCCCAGTGCGTCGGCGCCGCGAACCTCGCCGCCGCGCTCCGAGACCCCTACCTCGCCTGCTCGCCGATGGTGGCCGTCACCGGCGGCCCCTACCACGACACGCGGCATCGGCACACCTACCAGGAAATCGACGACTTCAGCCTCTTCAAAGCAGTCACCAAGTCGAGCACGCGGGTCGAGACGATCGATCGGCTGCCCGAGACGATCCGGCAGGCGTTCCGCGAGGCCACCAGTGGCACGCCCGGCCCGACGCACATCGAGCTGCTTGGTCACATGGGCGAGATCGAACTTGAAGAGCTCGATGCCGAGTTCCATTTTGAACCCCACATCACCGCCGTCCCGGCAATCCGCAGTGCTGCCGTGCCCGAGGATCTCGCCGAGGCGGTCACGCTGCTGATCGCTGCCCGAAAACCGGTCATCGTTGCCGGTGGTGGCGTGAAGAGCTCCGGGGCTGGCGATGTACTCCTGAAACTGGCAGAAACACTCGGCATCCCTGTCGCCACGTCGCTGAACGCCAAGGACACAATCCCGGCCAACCATCCTCTCAACATCGGCGTCCCGGGCCACTACTGCCGCAAGAGCACCAACCAGGCACTGCTCGAAGCAGACCTCGTCTTTTTTATCGGCAGCCACACCGGCAGCCAGGTCACCGCCCGCTGGCAGGTGCCTCCACTCGATACCGAGGTCATTCAGCTCGACATCGCCCCCGAGGAACTCGGCCGGCACTACGTGAATCGAGCCAGTCTCTGTGGCGACGCCGCCACCGTGCTCGGCCAGATGCTCGATATCGTCGATGACTCGACCGCGGCCATCCGGCAACCCTGGCGCGACCAGGTGTCCGCCTACGCCGCAGCCTGGCACGACGAAATGGGACCGTTGCTCAAATCGGACGCGGTACCGCTACGTCCGGAACGGATCTGTGCCGACCTGACTCGCCTGTTGCCGCCCGATGCCATCCTGGTCTCCGATACCGGACACAGCGGCATGTGGACCGGCGGCATGATTGACCTGAACCACCCCGACCAGTCGTTCATCCGGGCGGCCGGATCGCTGGGCTGGGGACTGCCGGCGGCCCTGGGCGCCAAGCTGGCCGCCCCCGATCGACCTGTCGTGTTGTTCTCGGGTGACGGTGGCTTCTGGTACCACCTCTCGGAACTCGAGACCGCCGTCCGCTGGAACATCACCTGCGCGCTGCTGGTTAACAACAACACGTCGCTGAACCAGGAGATCGAACTGGTCGACAACGCGTACGGGGGCCAGAGAGGACCGCGGCACGGCGACCTGTGGCAGTTCACCGACGCCAGCTTCGCCGAGATCGCCCGGGCAATGGGCGCACGCGGGATCAAGGTCACCCGCCCCGGTGAACTCGACTCGGCACTCGACCAGGCACTCTCCGGTGACGGGCCCTGCGTGATCGAAGTCATGACCGAACAAACCGCGATGGCGCCGTTGGCCTGGGTGGGTGAGAACTGATGAACCAATCCGATACCAGCACCTCCGCAACACACGTGCTGCCCGGCGACTCACCGGTCGCGGTGATCGGCCTGGGCACGATGGGGCACGGCATCGCGCAGGCGTTCGCTGTCGGAGGCTATTCGGTTCGGGCAATCGACGAGCGGCTCGAGACCGCGGCCACGGCCCTGGATCGCATCGGCAGCAACCTCCAACAACTCGCCGACGCCGGACTCCTGCAGCCCGAGCAGGTCACCAAAGTGCTCGAGCGAATCACTGTTTGTGAAACCCTCGAAGAAACCGTTGACGGAGCACTCTGGGTGACCGAAGCGGCGTGGGAAAACCTGGAGGTCAAGCAACAGTTGTTCCGGCAGATCGAACCCCTGGTCGATTCTCAGACGATCCTGGCCAGCAATAGCTCCAGTTTCCCAATCACCCAGACCACCGGTGACCTGAAATATCCCGAAAGGGCCGTCGTCACGCACTGGTTCAACCCGCCTCACGTGATCCCGGTTGTCGAGGTGGTGGGAGGTGAGCGGACCAGCGATGCGACGGTGGTGACCGCGCTGGCGACACTCGAATCGATTGGCAAAACGGCCGTCCGCATCGACAAGGAACTGAGCGGGTTCCTGGTCAACCGCGTGCAGGTGGCAATGTTCCGCGAGGTGTTTGACCTGCTCGATCGTGGTGTCGCAACGGCTTCGGAAATCGATCGAGCGATCCGGGGCAGCATGGGACTGCGACTGGCGGCACTGGGCCCCCTGGCAATCATCGACCACGCCGGCTGGGACATCTCCTCGGCCACCTACACCAACCTGGTTCCCGATATGCGGGGCGACACCGAGATCCCCGCCGTCATCCGGAAATTGGTCGAAGACGGGGACCTGGGTACCAAGTCGGGGCAGGGGGTCTATGAGTATCCGGCCGAGACACTCGACCAGACGGTGGCCCAACGAGACGCCGACTACCTGTCGCTGGTGCGGCTGTTGCACACGCGTGAGGATTCGGCGTGATGACACCTGATGAATTCCGGCAGCATGGTCGCGAGGTGATCGACTGGATCGCCGACTACATGGAGCGGGTCGAAGAGTACCCGGTGCAGTCGCAGGCCAATCCCGGCGACGTCCGGGCCGCATTGCCCGACTCGCCACCGGACCAGGGCGAATCGTTCGACCAGATCCTGGCCGACGTCAACCGAGTGATCCTGCCCGGGATCACTCACTGGCAATCCCCCAACTTCTTCGGCTACTTCCCGGCCAATACCTCACCCCCCTCGATCCTCGGCGAACTGCTCGCCGCTGGACTCGGCGTCCAGGGCATGCTCTGGACCACCAGTCCGGCCTGCACCGAACTCGAACAACACGTACTCGACTGGCTGGTCGAAATGCTCGATCTGCCCGCGACGTTTCATTCGAGTGGTGACGGGGGCGGAGTGATCCAGGACACGGCGTCGAGTGCCTCGCTATGTGCGCTGTTGGCCGCCCGTCATCGCGATTCGGACAGGAAGTCTTACGAGTCTCGCAAGAAAGGCGTCGACACTTGGCAGGTCGCCTACACCTCGAAACAGGCCCACTCGTCAATCGAAAAAGCCATGATGATCGCGGGCATGGGGACGGATCGCCTGAGAATGATTCGGACCGACGACAGCGGACGGATGCGACCCGAGTACCTCGAAGAACAGATGATCGCCGATGCGTCGCATGGACTACGACCGATGTTCGTCTGTGCAACGGTTGGCACCACGTCATCCGGTGCAGTCGATCCGTTGCCGGAAATCGGCCGAATCTGTCGCGAGCACGGAGCGTGGCTGCACGTCGACGCGGCGATGGCCGGCACGGCCGCCATTTGTCCAGAATTCCGAGACATTCACCAGGGCCTCGAACTCGCAGACAGCTACGCCTTCAATCCTCACAAGTGGATGTTCGTCAACTTCGACTGCAACTGCTTCTACGTCGCCGATCGCGGCCCACTGATCCAGGCTCTCAGCGTGTTGCCCGACTATCTCAGAAACCGAGCGTCCCAGTCGGGCGCAGTGATCGACTATCGCGACTGGCACATCCCTCTGGGCCGTCGCTTTCGAGCCCTGAAACTGTGGTTTGTGATTCGCAGTTTCGGAGTCGAGGCGTTGCAGCAGAAGATCCGATCACACGTCGAGTGGGCCGGTCAGTTTGCCGAGTGGGTCGAGGCCGACGACGACTTCGAACTGGCGGCACCCCGGTCGCTGAACCTGGTCTGCTTTCGGCACACGGCTGGAGACGACCTGAACCAGCGACTGGCCGATACGCTCAACGACTCGGGCAACCTGTTCCTCTCGCACACCATCCTCGACGATCGATTGACTCTCAGGTTCTCGATCGGACAGACGTCGACCGAACTCAAGCATGTCGAACGGGCGTGGGCCGCGATTCAGGGCACGGCTGCCGAGTTGTTGTGATCCGCAGGTGTCATACCACACCGCAGTAGTTCATCGCGGCCAGAGCATAAATTCGCGACGAATTGACGACTCGGGTCAACGATACATTTTCGATATCGGCATGAGCCGTTTCATTGCTCGGTCCGTAGTAGATCGTGGGCACATTGCTGCCGTGCACATAGAGGTTGGCGTCTCCGACGATCCGTCGTCCGATGACTCGAGGCTCGCTGTCGAACAGTCCTCGATGAGCGGCCCCGACGGCTTCGACAAGCGGATCGTCGAGAGGCGTTTCGAACGGTTCGCGCTCGTGCTCCATCGTCACCTCGGCCGTCATCTCCCCGGCCAGAGCAATCCGAGCGACCAGTTGACGAAGCGCTTCGAGCACCTCGTCGGCACTCTGACCAGGCGACCAACGGCGAGTGCCGGTGAAGCGGCACGAGACGGGTGTGCGGTTGAAGTAGTCTCCAGCCTGTAGGATGCCCAGGTCAATCCGTTCTGCACCGGCCAGAGGGTGCAGATCGGCCGAGTCAAACTCGTCCTGCTGGGCGGCGATCGCGGCGACCAGATCGGCGGCGAACCGGATCGGGTTGTCGCGGAAGTCGACGTACTGTGTGTGCTGGCCACCGTTTTTTGGGGTCAGCGTGATGGTGAAGACCATCGATCCCATGCTCATCACCCACAACTCGTCGTCACCTTCGACGATGAGGATCCGGTCGGCAGCAATCCGACCGCTGTTGATGTCCTCGATCAACGCCTTCGGCCCGTCCTTCTCAGCTTCGGGCTCCTCGTGCCCCACCACCGCGGTCACCCACAGGTCGCCGGCCAGAGTGGTTCGCGATTCTCTGAGTGCCCGGATCGCACCCAGCACCGCAGCCATGCCACCCTTCATGTCAGTGGTACCGCGACCGAACAGCAGGTCACCGTCGCGGTAACACGGCTGGTTGGTCTGGTTGGGGATCGTGTCGAGGTGCCCGTTGAGCATCAAAACAGGTCCGTCGCCCTGGCCGTGCAGACAGGCATACAAATTCGGCCGACCGGGAGTCACCTCGCGGACATCCACCTCCAACCCCAACTCACCCAGCTGACGCTCGTAGTACGCACACACCTCGGTCTCGTTCAACGTCACGCTGGGGATCCGCACCATCTCCTCGGTCAGATCCGCAATCCAGTCTCCGTCGATCTCTTCTAGGACCGCTTGTGAGTCAGCCATATTCATCGTCCGTCAGGAATCGCGGACACCTCGATCCCCGAGAGCATTGGTTGCTCGCCCGTCTTTGGCACGAGCTCGATCGTCAACTGGTCCTTGACCACCACGTTGCGGACCTCGACAACGATCGTCCCGTCCTGGCCCGACTTGGCTGCGTCGACACTCTTGAGCACCACCTGGCCCTGAAGGTGTACGTCGAAAACTCGTTTGCCAGGTTTGGGCGTTTTGGCGGATCCGGACGAGAAGTAGAGTCGGACCGAGTAGTTGGCGGGCTTGTCGCCGACACCTCGCAACGGCACCGTGCACCGCTGGATACCTCGAGCCGCAGACGAATACACCCACGCAGCCGGCCTCGTGCTCGTCTCGCTGCTGTCTCCATCGTGACTCACAAACTTCCCGCCGTCGACAAACGTTTCACCCAGTTTCAGGTTCAGTTCCAATCCGGTCGTCTTGGGCGACTTGGGCCTGGGGTAGCTGAGCCAAAGTGTCCCGGTTGCGTCGCGTCGGTCTCCGGGAGCCCCCAGGTTCAAGGCCAGTTTCTTGACCGGAGTCGCCGTGCCGACTCCGCTGTAGATCCCCCACGCCCGACGCGGAGCACGTGGCTCCATGACCACGGTCGAAGCGATCGAGAACAAGCAGACGCAACCGGCACTCGCTTCGGGAATCATCACCAACCCGTTGGCGGGGATCGCGTTGATCCAGCAACCCAATCGGTGTCCGGCGAAGTGCCGAGTGCCACTGTCGGATTGCAGGTCGTAGAAGGCAGTGAAGCCCGAACGGAAAAACAGCATGTTGGGTGTGGCCGTGTTCATACCGCAGTGATGACCCGGCCGCATGAAACTCCAAGGGACTTCCTTCCCGGTCAGGGGGTGGATGCGAGTGATCTGTTTGCCGGTCTCCAATTCGTACGACCACGGTTCGGCGATGATCCGGCTGCCGACAATGATCGGCCGGTGCCGGTAGTTGGCGTCCTTGGACCACAGCTTGTAGCCGTTCGTCGAAGACAGAGCCACGAGTCGACGTTTCTTGAATTCGCCGGAAATGAACTGCTTCCAGTAGTGGCCATTCGCATTGGCACCCCCGAGCAGCAGCACGCCATCCTTGTAAATCATCGTCAGGCGGCCGCCTCCGATGCCGATGTCACTGGTGTCGGTGACATCAACCGCCTGTCGCCACAGCTCCTTGCCGGTCTTCGAATCGAGTGCCATGGCGGTCCGAGCATCGATCCGCTTCTGACGGTCCTCGGCCCGCAACCGCTCTTCACCCTTGAGCTTTTGCAGCTCGGTCTTGTCCTGAGCCAGCAAGGCGGCTCGCTGTTCGGCGGTGATCGTGCTGTCGATGAAGTGCACTCGACCCGAACCCAGTGCGATGGTCCGGAAATCGATACTCTTGCCGTGGTAGTTCCAGAGATGCTTGCCGGTGGCCAGGTCGATGGCAAAGATCGAATCGGTGGCATCGGTCGTCTGCTTGCCGCGACGGGCTCGGGCTGCATCGAGCCGCTTGCGGCGAGTCGCCGTGCCGATCAGCATCCCGTCCAACAGCGCCACATAACCCCACTCGTGCTCCTTCACACTCTTGCCCTTGGGCAACAAGTGAGTCGCCTGCACCTGGCCGGTCGCCGCATCCAACTGCAGGCAACGCGAATCGAGCATCATGAACACGCTGTCGTCGGTGGCCACCAGGTTGCCCGGAGCGTGGTTCTGGAAGACTCCGGTGCGGATCGCCTTGCTGTTGTTGAACTCCCAGAGGAACTGGCCGTTGTAGGCGTCGTAGGCCATCAGGCTGTCGACGCCCTGGATAAACATCCGGCCATTGGTCGAGACCGGACCAACCGCACCGTCGTGCCGGTTGATCGTCTTGCCAGGCCCTGGATCGCCGTACCACAACACGCCCAGCCCACCACGGATCAGCTGGTCCTCGGAACAGGCCGTGTTGCCCGCGTCACCATACTGGTGCGACCAACTGCCGGCTCCGGGCAACTTGCCTCGCTGCAAGACCGTAAACCCGTCGCCCAGTTCCGTCACCGATTGATCGGAGAGCCCGAGGCTGTTGCGCCAGGCGTTGTCGAAGGGGTGAGTCCCACCCAGGCAGATGGCGCCACCGCATGGCTTCAGGTGACGCGCAACCACATCAGCGGCAACCGGCACTCGACCGGTCAGCAGATGAGTATCACTGACGACAAGGTTGGCGAAGTAGTTCGAATAGGGAATCTCGCCCGATGCCGCTTCATGGATCGTGATCCGATGTCCGTACAAACCGGTTCGTGACAGCGCCTTGCGAGCGGCTGCAACCTTGGCCGGATCCGATTCCACTCCGTAGATCTTCAGGCCGCTGTTGCGAGCCAACGCCAACGCCAGGCGACCGGTTTCGGCTCCAACCACAAGGCAAAACCCGGTTTCAATTCCCGTTTGGACCAAGATCGACTTGGCCGACGCTTCGTAAACTGATGTCCACTTGTCTTGCGGATAGGGATCGGCAACCGGCTTGGTGGCCGCAACGTCCTGGGCCACGTCAGATCCGGAAAAACAGTGAATCCGACCCGCGTCGGTGCTGACCACCAGTCGGCCATCCGAAATGGCCAACCCGCGAGCCAGGCCTTCGACCGTCAGTCGGCCGGTCGATTGTCCCGTCTTCGCATCAAAGATCTCGACCTGATCCTGACCGCCGACAATCACTGCATTGGCCGTCACGACAACCGCAGCATTCGACACACACTTCACCTTCCACTCGACACCGATCTCGTCTTGAGCGTTGAGCTTGGCTCGGACGGCATCGGCTTTCGTCAAGTACTCGGGTTCCTCGATTGTCCCCGCGCGGTACTCGCTGTACACGGTCCGAAGGTCGTTCCGCAGCTTCGACCGATTGGCGTTGACGGCCGCATAGGCCTTCTGGTCCAGGCGAGCCAGGGTTTCGCCAGTCGTCACGAAGGTCGAATTGGCGGTTCCGGCCACCTGGCTGCCCAGGGTGAACGTCCGCAGCTGGTTGCCCAGGATCACGGCGTTGGCACCGGCGACCTGGCCTGAGGTCAGGTTGAGTGTTTGTCCGGACGAGCCACCTCGCCAACCGGCAATCACCTTGATCTTGCCGGTCTTGCGATTCACCGCCGACGGCTTGGATCGGCCCGACGGGAAATAGAGTTCCGTGGGAGTGGCCAGCAGGTACCCCTGAGGCGACAGGTCGGCTCGACCGGCGTTCCCATGGCTGACCTGATCGTTGCGCCAGATCGACTTGCCGGTCTTGGCATCGACGGCGGCCAGGTAGACGTTTTCGTGAGGAAAGATGCCGGCACCGAAGTAGGCGATGCCGTTTTCGACCAGGATCCCGGTCCGGACCGGCCATCGCGAGATCATCTCGCCACGAGCCACAATCCGTTCGTCGGCGGGACCGAGGCGAAGTCGCCACACCACACGTCCAGTCACTGCATCCAGGCACCACGCATAACCATCCTCGCTGCCGATGTAGACTCGACCGTCGGCCACGGTCGGAGCCAGCCGGATCGGTGCGTCGGTGAACGTACTCCAGATCGACTTGCCGGTCGCCGCGTCGACGCAGTGGATGCGATGGTCGACCGAGCTGCCGAAGTAGACTCGACCCTTGACGATCGCCACGTGCAACGCATCGTCGAACCGGACCCGATCGTGCAGGTCTTTGCCTTCAACCGAACGCCCTTCGGCTCCCGACCAGGCCGTCTTCAGCGGCACTGGCGTGCGGTAGATCCATTGGCTCGACAGTGTCGCCGGCAAAGTCTCGCCGGTGGCAGCCGCTCGCGTGGCATCGTGGCGATACGTCGGCCAGTCGGCGGCGAATGCGGTTGAGTTGAGCGTGAGAGACGCGAGGCACAGGACCGAGATCGCAAGACGGTTCATCAGGTACACCTTTGGCTGTGATTCGCAGGACACGTCCATTGTCCCGCTGAATCACACCGGTGCAAGCAAGGCCAGCCTCAGGCACCGGCTTTCTCGACTGGCTCGCCCGTCCCGGGGGGCCAACCTGTCTACTTCCGCGACGCCGTCTGACGCTGGGCCAGCCGCTTGAAGTACTCGTCGATCGCTTTGCGGTAGTGAGCCGGGTAGTTGCGATTCAGGATATTGCGGGCTCGAGCCTCGGCCTTGGGCGGCAGAGCCCCCCAGCCGGCGCGGTTGCCGGTGTTGCGGTCGGCAACGTTGCCCGGACCCTGTCCGCCGCGAATCGAGCTGTCCTGAGCGGGGTTGTTGGACTGATTACGACCACCCGGGCCGTTGCCACAACCAGGTCAGGTGCCGCCCTGTTGTTCGAGCTTCTCGATGATCGCATCCAGCGACGCGACAATCTCGTCCTCTTCCTTCTGCACCCGCTGACCACCTCGGCCCAACCCCAGGCGCCTCTCGACATCCTTCATCTTGCGAGAGATCTCAGAGAGCGAATCCTTCTTGAGTCCCTGCAGGTCGTGCTGCATCAGTTCGGCCGTGGTCTTGTACCGCAGCGGCACCGCGGTGGTGTCTTCGAGCAGAGTCCGAATCGTCGCCAAACCCTCGGTCTTCTTCAACAACTGGTGCTCGCAGACTGCCTTGAAGTACAGCAACCCGGCCGGATCGACGACCGACTTGGTCTCCAATGCCGCCAGCAGTTCCAGGGCTTCGTCGTACATCTGTTTCTGAGCCAGAAAGCGGCCGTAGAACAGCCGCATGTTGGCCGAGTAGAAGGCGTCCTTCCCCTCCAGGATCGTGGCGTCGGGCAAAGGGGTGCCGGCTTCGAGTTGGCAGGCGTCCAGGAATGACTTGGTCTTGGCGTCAACACTCGAAAACGTTCCGACGACCATGTCGAGCACGCGACTGCCCGACATCGGCTGCTTGTCGAATGCCCAAGCCTTGCCAATCCGCTCGAGAACCGACTTGTCGGTCACGCCCTGAGCGGCCACCCAATGCTGGATGTTGGTCCGGGTCTCGGTCGTCGACGGAGCGGCAACCACGTTGTTGGCAGCCTGAACCGGACTGGCCACACCAACAAGTGCAACCACCGAAAACAGACTCGTCAGGCCAACCGAAAAAAGACGCATCATGGCGAAAACCTCGAACTGGGTCCCAATTCCAGCACGTTGCACACGGCACCGTGCCTACCGAACAGAATACGACCCGCGTTGACCTGTGGTCAAGAGCGGCCGACGATCCCGTCGCTGTCTCTTCATTATATAGGTCATGCCACCTGTGGCGGCACGTGTTCGGTTGCTTCCTACTTATTCGATTCGACAATCTGGCAACTTCCGCTTGAGTCGCTCAAGACCTTCAGGGGTGATCTTGGTCCCATCGACCTTCAATTCCCGCAGTTTCACGAAGCGAATAATCAGAGGAATACTGCGATCAGTGACCGGCAAACGGCTTCTCAGGTGCAAAACCTCGAGTGCCACCAGGCCGCGAATGTTCGACAAACCCTCGTCGCTGACACGGGTTTCGTCCAGACAGAGTGTTTCGAGAGACGTCAGACGCTTCAAATGGGGCAGGCCCGCGTCGGTGATGGCGGCTCCATAAAGGAAGAGTCGTCGGAGGCTGGGGAGTTTGGCCAGGTGAACCAGTCCGGCGTCGGTGATCTTGGTTTCCGAAAGATTGATCGTGCGGACATCCTTGAGCACCGACAGGTGGACGGCCGACTTGTCGTCGAATTCCGTCCCCTTGAGATCAACTGCGACAATGCGGTCGCGAAAATCGAGTTTCACTTCCGCACCGACCGCCTCCAAAGCCACCATCGCACCGGCCTGTTCGACCGGGATCATCGGCAAGTCCTCTTCAAACGCCTCGTCCGCACCTTTCTTGGCAACCGGCTTCGCTATCGGCGGCGTCATATCCACTTTCGGGACAGTGACCGGCAGAGTGACCGGTTGGCCGGTGGCGGCGACGGAATCGAATTCCGGAGCCGGTTGCAGTTCGGTCGAGTTGCCATCATCGCCGGGCACTTCGTCACTGTCGCCACCGCATCCGGCAACCAGGATCACCGAGCCCATCAGCCCGGCCATCAGCCCGGCCATCAGCCGGTTCGGATTGGAATCGGCCGAGGACAATGTCGAGAGGAATCGCATCGAGAGGTTCTCCGGCGGGACGACCTGCGGGTCGGGTGGTCCATCATACGAGAATCCCAACCGCTCGCCATCCCCTGCGTATGCAGTGCACTTCCCGGCTGCGGACTCCAAACTGACCGGTCGCTTCCCGCTCGGTGATCTCAGCACAGTCCTGAAACCGGCTATCGGGTTCGAGCAGTTGCAGGGCCTGATACCAGACGTCACCGAGTCGCTCCCACGCGTTTCCACCCAGCTCGAACGACGCCCGGTAGAACGCGTGGTTGGGGATGCCCGAGTTGATATGGACTCCGCCATGGTCCGAGTCACCTCGATAGCGATCATCCCAATGAGCAGGCTGGGGATCGTCGCCCAGGAAGGGGTCGTCACGGTAGGCGGTGCCCGGTGCGGCAAGATCTCTGAGTGCTCGGCGGGTCGACGCCTGGACCAGCAACTCGCCGCCGATTGTCCAATCGCCGCCCCGAGCGTCCTGCCGCCGCTTCCACTGCCGCACAAGCACTCCGAACACGTCACCGAAGTGCTCGTTGAGTGCTCCGGATTCGCCGTAGTAGCGCAGATCGCTCGAGAAGGCGATCACGCCATGAGCCAACTCGTGAGCAACCACGTCGATCGATCGAGTGAACCGGCGAAAGAGCACACCGTCACCGTCGCCGAAGCCGATCCGCGACCCGTCCCAGAACGCGTTGCTGTAGTTGCGACCAACATGCACGCAACTCTTCAAAGTCATGCCTCGGTCATCGAGAGAATTGCGGTCGTGGACCGTCTTGAAATAGTCCCAGACACTGCCCGTGTGCCGGTATGCCTCGCGAACCGCCATGTCGCCCGTCGCAGCATCACCCTCGGATCGCACCAACGTGCCCGGCAGATCGAACGACCCGTGGGCGTCATAAACCATCCGGAGCTTGCCTCCGTCAGGCGATTCGCTGACCGGCAGTCGTCCAGCCACCCGAGTCGACTCGCGCACCGCTCGAGTCTCGATCGATCGCAACATCGACACCCGAGCCTTTTCCGCCAAGCCCGCCAAGCCCGCCAAGTCTGCCTGGTCTGCATAGCCCGATTCAGCGAGTCGTTCGAGCATGAAGGGGGGGATGATGCAATGCAGAGGATCGCGTTGGCAGCAAGTGTTGGTGACCAGCATCGGCATGGCTCCTCGGGCCCGCGACCTGTGGAAGCAGCCACGAAAGAACCGTGGCCAACACAACAGGCGGAGCTCAACGAGCGTTTATCACGAGCCGGGATCAGCCGCCGCCGGTGGCGGCTGGCCCTGTCGCCTAGGGCACCAACCCCAGTTCCACGGCAATTCCCTGCATCGCCGCGATGCAGAATTCGATGTGTTCACCCAGCTCGACTCCGAAGTCTTCGGCACCACTGGTGATGTCATCGCGATTGACCGCGGCGGCAAACGAGGCCTGCTTCAGCTTCTTGCGAACACTCTTGACCTTCAAACCCTCCAGTCGCGTCGGTCTCACCAACGCACACGCCGTCAGGAACCCGCACAGTTCATCGCAGGCGAACAGCGCCTTGTCCATCACCGACACGCGAGGACATTCGTCGATGTAGTCGGCGTGCGATTTGATCGAATAGATCACTTCGTCGGAGTATCCCCGCTCGGCCAGGATCTTCGACCCTTCGAGCGGGTGGTCGGGCGCATCGGGCCAGCGTTCGTAATCGAAATCGTGCAGCAACCCGACACGGCCCCACGTCTCGATGTCCTCACCCAGCTTCTCGGCATAAGCTCTCATCGCCGCTTCCACAGCCATCATGTGCTTCCGCAAGCCGTCGCCCTCGGTGTACTCGCACACCAGTGCCCAATCGTCGTCGCGCGTCATTCTGCCCCCAGTTCCTGCGATCTCCGGGTCGCTGCCTCGACAGCGCTTTTCAGGACATCGCGAAGCCCCAACCGTTCCAATTCCGCCAGTCCGGCAATCGTCGTACCGCCCGGACTGGCCACTGCATCCCTGAGTGCTTCGGGCGGCTCGCCCGTCCTCAAGACCATCTCGGCCGCTCCCTTGACCGTCACCGCCGCCAGTTGCAAAGCCACGTCACGGGGCAACCCGCATGCAACACCACCCAAGGCCATCGCCTCGATCACCTCGTAGACATAAGCCGGTCCGGACCCCGACAGGCCGGTGACGGCATCGATGAGTTCTTCGTCGACGGAAAACGCCACGCCGACGGTGGCCAGCAGGCGGGCGACCAGTTCCGAATCGGCCTCGGTCGCCGCCTCTCCGACGGCAAACGCCGAAGCCGACAGGCCCACCAAGCAGGGCGTGTTGGGCATCACGCGGACGATTCGAGTGCTGCGACCCAGGGCGTCGGTCAATCGGTTCAAGGTGATACCGGCGGCGATCGAAATCACCAGGTGGTCGGATGTGATCGCCCCGGCGAGTTCATCGAGAACGTCGGGCATGGTCTGAGGCTTGATGGCCAGGATGATCACGTCCGAAACGGCGGCGACCTGGGCATTCGAATCGACCGTCGATCCGCCAGTCGACGCCGCAAACGCCTTGGCCGCAGCACCAACTACGTCGCTGCCTACGATCGATTCGGGCTGGCAGAACCCCGACGAGACCAACCCGCCGGCCAAGGCGGTGGCCATTCGCCCGGTCCCCACAAATCCCACTCGTACCGTTTCGCTCATCTGTCGCCTCGTCATCTATGAAGTTCCCATTCTGGAGTAGGCTGCGCGTGAACTCAATCGCGGACACCCGATCTGGCGGCACGACACGGGCCCCCCCTCTTTGCAACCTCCACCAACCAAACGTACAATCACCCGCCTCGCACCGTCTCCATTGGCAGCACGAGGCTCTGGATGAGTTCCCAACAGATGGCGCCTTCGGGCAACGACCCGGCGGTAACACCGCGCTTCAGCCGAGTGTTCCTCAATTCACGTCGCGAAGCGATCGTGATCTTCGGATCGTGGTTTGTCGCACTGTGCTGGAGCGTGCCCTATTGCTACTTCAACGGGTACGGCCACACGGTCGACGCCGAAACGTTCAGTACGACACTGGGGATGCCCAGCTGGCTGTTCACCGGCATCCTGCTGCCGTGGATCATCGCCGATCTGTTTAGTGCCTGGGTCTGCTTCTGCTTCATGAAGGACGACGAACTGGGTTCCGCCGGCGACGAGGTCGACACCAGTGAATCGGCAGCAGGGGCGGGGGCTGGTGTGGCTGCGAACGAAGGAGGTGCGGCATGAGCTGGCTTCAGACGACACTGCTAGGAGCGGGCGATTCGGGCACTGCGGTGCTGTGGACGTTTCTGATCTACATGGTTGGAGTGTTCGCCATCGCCGGAATGTCGAACCGGTTGCTCAAGGGGCGGAACTTCCTGAGCGAGTACTTTCTGGGCAGTCGGGGGTTGGGTGTCTGGGCATTCGCCCTGACGCTGGCCGCGACCAGTTCGTCGGGTGGCAGTTTCATGGGCTTCCCGAGCAAGATCTACACTCATGGCTGGAGCCTGGGTCTGTGGATCGGCAGTTACATGGTGGTGCCGATTTGCGTCATGGGCCTGTTGGGCAAGCGGATGAACGAGGTGGCTCGGACGGCCGAAGCGATCACCATCCCCGACGTGCTCCGAGACCGTTTCCGCAGCGTCGCCTTCGGGTTGATCGCCGTCTCGCTGATCGTGTTCTTCATGACCTTCAACCTGATCGCTCAGTTCAAGGGTGGCAGCACGATCCTGAAGACTCTGCTGGGCCCGATCGACGCCTTCACTTCCTCGGCCGCCAGCCTGCCCGACTGGGTTTCCTCGCTGTGCTCACATGGCAACGAGTACCTGTTGTGCCTGGTCGTCTTTGGCGTCGCGGTGATCGTCTACACAACCTACGGCGGATTTCACGCGGTGGTCTGGACCGACGTGATGCAGGGTGTGGTGATGGTTGTCGGAGTGTTGATCATGCTGCCGTTGGCGATCCAGCAGGCCGGTAGCGTGGCCAAGACCGACCAGGGCGCGGGGCTCGAACAGGTCACCCGGGCCATGGCCAAGATGGTGCCTCCACGCAAGGGCACCGCAACACTCACTGCCGTCAACTCAGGCCAAGACGTCACCGTGCCGTCGGGGTCGTGGATCTTCCTGGGCACTGGCACGGACCAGCGACTGTTGAAGATCAAGAAACGCTACGACCTGACGCCGTCGAAGTCGACGGCCAAGGAGGTCGAAGTCTGGGAAATTGTCACTCCGGCCGACATCGTCCAAGTCCGACGACGACTCGCCGACGGCCGCGAACCGAGCAACGTCACCGGGCTGGTGAAGCTCGAAATCAACGAAATCAACGACTACGCCTACGGTGCCAAGCCCGATCAGTCGGGTTCGTACGTCACCGGACCGGGTCCTCACCGCGAAAACTCCGACGGCTTCATGCCACTCTCTCTGGCCATCTCGTTCTTCTTCATGTGGGCCATCTCGGGAACCGGCCAGCCCAGCAACATGGTCCGCCTGATGGCCTTCAAGGACACTGTCACACTCAGACGGTCCATCTTCACCGTCGCCATGTACTACACAGCCATCTACTTCCCGCTGGTGATCATCTTCTGTTGTGCCCGAGTGCTGATGCCGGGGATGGAGTCCGAACCGGACCGCATCATGCCTCAGATGGCCGTCGAGTTGACTCAGAACATCGGCATGGGCTGGCTGGCCGGCCTGCTGATCGCCGCCCCGTTCGCCGCGGTCATGTCAACCGTCGACAGCTTCCTGCTGATGATCTCCTCGGCACTCGTCCGCGACATCTACCAGCGGAACATCAACCCCGACGCCGAGGAAAAGAAGATCAAGACGCTCAGCTATGTGATCACCATGGTCGCCGGGATAGGAGCGTTGTTCGGAGCGATGAATCCGCCCGAGTTCCTGCAGGACATCATCGTCTACACCGGCAGTGGCCTGGCCGCCTGTTTCCTGGCGGCGGTCGTCTACGCACTGTACTGGCCACGCTCGAATGCGCAGGGCTGCATCGCAGCCATGGTGTCCGGATTTGCCGCTCACCTGTCGCTCTACCTGGTCGGTTTCTTCCAAGGCAACGGGTTCTCGCCCTACCGCCCCTTCAGCATTGACCCGATCATCATCGGACTCGTCACGTCGTTCGCCATCGGCTACGTCGTCACGATCCGCACACCGCCGCCGCCGGCCGACCTGGTCAAGAAGTACTTCCACGAGGCGAGCTAGGACACCATGAACTTCATCGACGCCCACTCGCACATCTGGACTCCCGACACCAAGGCCTACCCGCTGGGACCCGGCTACCGACGTTTCAGCATGGACCCGCCCAGCTTCACCGTCGAGGAGCTGCAGGCCAACATGAAGGCGGTCGGCGTCAACCGTGTCGTGCTGATCCAGATGTCGTTCTACGGCTACGACAACAGCTACATGCTGGACACCATCCGCCAACACACCGGCAGCTTCAGTGGCGTGGCTGTGATCGATCAGGACCAGCCCCGAGTGGACCTGGAAATGAGAAAGATGAAGGGGCAGGGGGTGCGTGGGTTCCGCATCTACCCCAAGAACCAAACGGTCGACCAGTGGCTCGATCACCCGGCCATGCACTCGATGTGGAAGACCGCGGCCAAGGAAGACCTGGCCATGTGCTGCCTGATTGACGCCGACGCACTGCCGGCGATCGATCGCATGTGCCGTCGCTACCCCGACACCACCGTCGTGATCGACCACTTTGCCCGGATCGGAGTCACCGGTGAGATCAAGCCGGCCGAGATCAAGGCACTCACCGACCTGGCCCGACACAAGAACTCTTATGTCAAGATTTCGGCCTACTACGCCCTGGGCAAGAAGACACCGCCATACCACGATCTCGGAGGCATGATCCGCCAGTTGCTCGATGCCTACGGCCGCAAGCGACTGATGTGGGCGTCGGATGCTCCGTTCCAGGTCGTCAAGGGACACACCTACAAGGCTTCGATCGACCTCATCAAATCCGGACTCGACTTCCTCGACAACGACGACCGCGAGTGGTTATTGAAAAACACGGCCGACCAAGTCTTCTTTTAAGAACCCGCGTCTCGAGCGGGCCAAACCCCATGACCTCACCCCCGACTATCCACGACGCGTCGGCCATCATCTCGCCGGCACTGGTTATCTTTCGCGACCGGCTGATTCGCAACATCGACGCGATGATCCAGATCGCCGGCGATCCCTCTCGGCTCAGACCTCACTGCAAGACCCACAAGACGCGTGAAGTGGTCGGTTTGCAGGTCGACCGAGGCATACTCAAGCACAAATGTGCCACGTTTGCCGAAGCCGAGATGCTGGTCGAATCGGGCGTGTCGGACATTTTCCTGGCCTACAACCTGGTCGGCCCGAACATCGGCCGCGCGGTCGCGTTTTGCAGCACCTACCCCAACGTGATCTTCTCGGCCACCGCCGACCACAGCGACCCGATCCGCGATCTGGGCACGGCGATGTCCGCCGCCGGGCAACAGATCGAAGTTCTACTCGACATCGACACCGGCCAGCACCGCACGGGAATCGGAGTCGGCGACACCGCGGCCGGGTTGTACCGGCAGATCCACGAAACCGATGGCCTGGTCACCGGCGGGCTTCATGTCTACGACGGGCACCAGCACCAGGAAGACCGTGACGAGCGTCGAGTGGCCGTGGACAGGGAATTCGATCGGGTGCTCGAGTTTCGCGACCGACTGGTCGCCGAAGGACTCACGGTGCCGCGAATGGTGGCCGGAGGCACGGCGTCGTTTCCGATCTATGCCGAAAAGGGCGACCCGACCATCGAACTGAGCCCCGGCACCTGCGTCTACAACGACGGCGGCTACAGCAGCCATTTCCCCGACATGGACTTTCCTCCGGCGGCCGGCGTCTTGACCCGAGTCGTCAGTCGACCCACCTCCGACCGCATCACGCTCGACCTGGGCTACAAGGCTGTCGCCAGCGATCCTCCGATGGGAAAACGTGTCCACTTTCCCGACCTGCCCGACGCCGTACAGGTGCTGCAAAACGAAGAACACCTGGTGCTCGAAACGGACCGAGCCGGCGAGTACTCGCCCGGTGACGTCCTGATCGGGACCCCCTGGCACATCTGCCCGACATCAGCCTTGCACCGCCAGGTCTTCGTCATCGACAACGGCGAGTTGGTCGAGCGTTGGGATGTCGCCAGTCGTGACCGCTGGATTACGATCTGACGATGAACTCGACCGGCACGACGCGACTCTCGACCGGCCTCCACGACCTGGACAGCCTGCTCGGCGGAGGACTGCTCAAGGGGTCGTTGACTGTTGTGGTCGGAGCCACCGGGATCGGCAAGACCCAGCTCGGACTCGCCTTCGCCAACGCAGGTCTGCAGCAGGACGGTCAACGCGGCGTGCTGTTCGACATGGCCACGCGTGGCGATTCGCAGAACCACGCCGACTACGCCAGCCGCCTGTTCGACTGGACACTGACCGAAAAACCGCCCGAAACGTCCGAATTGCCCGAACACGTCTGGGACAGCGCCAAGGCCCGATTCGACTACACACACATCTTTCGACAAAGCGGCCGACGAGTGACCAAGAGTGACCTCGATCCGGACGACTGGAAGGAATGGAAGGTCGAGCTGTCTCGCAAACTGCAGCAGGCCATCGCCTTCTTCTATGGCAACTTCGCTCACGGAGTCCGACGCTGCCTGGTCGATGGAATCGAACCGACCGATCGTGCCAGTGACAGTTGGCAACTGGATCTGTTCGAGTACATCTATCACCAGATTCTCAGAAAAGACCACGACTGGGTTGCCCGGGATCTGTTCCGCGAGAGATTCCGGCAGAACGCCGAACGGGTCACCCAGCACGCCTGGGACCAGGCTGACATCGGTTGCCTGCTGATGTACACCTCGCACGACGTCATGCTCGACGATCTGCTCGAACGACCGATCGAGAGCGGCGACCTGCTGAGCAACGCCAACACGATCATCCTGATGGGCAAGACCCGGTACGAGGACACAATGGGCCGAGCCCTGCACATCGCCAAGCACCGCGGCAGCGCGTGCGACGACCGAATCGTCCCCTACACAATCACCAACACCGGCCTCCAGATTGAGGTCGGAGCTTAGGCTTCCAGGCCGAGTACTTCGCGGAGCAGTACGGTGGCGTAGACGCCCGAGGGGAGTGTGACTGAGATCTGGACTCCTCCGGTGACCGGTTCCGCCACCAGGTCCTTGGCCGTGACCATCAGGCGGCGGCGGGTCCCATGAGCGACCCGCGAGAACTCGGCAAACTGCTCTTCGGTCAACTCCCACCTCGCCAACCCCTCGGCATCCCACGCGGCGGGCTTGCCTTCGGCTCGTTTCATCTTCGGACCGTGCATCGGCCCGGTCAGAACCAACTCACCCGCCTCGAACCTCGCCTGGTCCTCCTCGACACTCTCGCAAACAAACATCCCCCCCGATTCCGTCTTCTGCAATACGTCACCGACAGTCACCGTCCCCATCCTGCCATGCGTGATCCGGTTCGCCAGCACACTGTTGAAGACCATGGCCTGAGCGGCCGAGATGCACAGGCGGATCAGGAACCGGCGTCGTTGCCGAGGGATCTGGCCGGGGCGGAGTTGTTTCTTGAGTAGATCGAAGCCCTGCGTGGCGGTCTGGCCTTCGTGGCCGAACCGCTGAGGCCCGAAGTAGTTGGGGAACCCGCCGGCTGCGACGCGAGCGGCCGAGCGGCAAACCTCCTCACGCAAAGGCTTCGCGATGCCTCGGACGTGGATACTGAACCGGTTGGCCACCAGGTGGCCGGTCTTCAGCTTGTTCTTGTGGCGAACCGCTTTCAGCACGCGGATCGCTTCAGTCTCGACTGAGTCCAGCCTCGACTCGACCGCTGCCGGGACCGAGACCCACTGGCGCGTGATGGCCCGGCGATCCTTCATGCCCGCCGCCCCAATGTCTCGACCGGGAACCTTCAGCTTGCCGGCGAGATGTTTGAGTAGCTCTTCGGCCGCAATGTCTCGTTTTTCGATCCACAGAAACAGGTGCTCACCATGCCCACACGGCTCGTACGCCGCCACCTCTTCGACCACAAAGTCCTCGAGATCACGCTTGATGACCGCTTCGATCGACGGGGCGTCGGCATTCAGGCGGGGGAGATAGGGCCAAATCTGCATCGTATTCTGTCCGATTCGCTAGTCGTGGTCAGGCGGAGTCTGGCCCTTAGCCTTCGATCCGATACGGCAAGTCCGTTCCTGACAATCCGGCTTCCAAGTTCTCAATCGACATGTTCATCATCCGCTCACGCGTCCGATTCGACGCGCTGCCCAAATGAGGCAGAATGATCACGTTGTCGACTGCGAGCAACGGGTGGTCTCGCGGCAACGGTTCCGGATCGGTCACATCCAATGCGGCTCCGCGAATCTGTCCGGTCGTCAGGGCGGTGTACAGCGCGTCGGTCTGCACCACCGCCCCACGAGCCATATTCACCAGGAACGCCGACGGCTTCATCGTCTCGAACTCGGCCGCTCCGATCAGGCCGGTCGTCTCGTCAGTCAGCGGGCAATTGAGTGCCACAAAGTCGCTGCTGGCCAACAGTTCGTCTCGCGGCGTGTACCGGACTCCCAGGTCCGATTCGGCCGCCAGGTCACGGTTGCGGTTGTTATAGAGCACGGTCATCTCGAAGCCGGCTGCACGTCGAGCCACCTCCTTGCCGATCCGGCCCATGCCGATGATGCCCAAGGTGCTACCGGTGATCTCCTGTCCGATCAGAATCGATGGATCGTAGTGCACGAAGTCGGGACTTCGAGCATAACGGTCTCCTATCCGCAGGTTGCGGCCGACGGCCATCACGAGTGCCATGGTCATGTCGGCGGTGGCGGCATCCAGACAACCGGGGGTGTTTCCGACGGGGATGTCGCGATCTGCCGCCGCGACCAGGTCGATGTGATCCACTCCGACACCATGGTTGCTGATGACCGTCAGGTTGGGCATCCGGTCCATCAACTCGCCGTCTGTCGATGGGTGAGCGTAACAGAGGATCGCGACCGAACGGCTTAGAGACTCGGAACCCTCTGACGTATCCCAGTCCAGGATCTCGAACCGCTCGCCCAGCGCCGACTGGAACATCTCGGGCAGACCATCAGCCATGATCGGAATGCGGTCGGCCACTGGCAAAGTTCCTGGTGTGAGAGTCCTGGGGACTGGTAGCCGCTACGTGATATGAGCTCCGATCGCTTCGGTGTAGACGGCATACAGCGACTGGCTGCCGGTCATGAACAGCCGGTTTCGCTTGGTGCCACCGAAGCAGACGTTCGAGCAGATTTCCGGCAACAGGATCTGTCCGATCCGAGTGCCATCGGGTGCGAAGATGTGGACTCCATCGTAGCCGTCACCGACCCAACCGGCACTGGCCCAGATATTGCCATCCTTGTCGGCTCGGATCCCATCGGCAAATCCAGCCTTCTCTTCACCATCAATCTCCAGCGACATCGATGCGAACTCGCGACCATTCTTGATCCTCTTGCCCGCTTCGATGTCCCAGACCTTGATGTTCTTCGGAGCGTCGTCGTAGTGACTGGCTCCGGTGTCGGCGACGTAGAGTTTTTTGTAGTCGGCCGAGAAGCACAGTCCGTTGGGCTTGAAGATCTCGTCGGTCAGCTTGGTGATCTTCCCGCTGTTGGCATCGATCCTGTAGACGGCTTCCTTTTGCAGAGGCTGCACGCTGCCGGTGTCGGCCTTGTGGCCTTCGTAGTTCATCAGGCTGCCGTAGCCGGGATCGGTGAACCAGATGGCTCCGTCGTCGGGATGCACGATCGCATCGTTCGGAGCGTTCAGTTCCTTGCCGTTGACCTTGTGAGCCAGCACGGTGATCGTGCCGTCGTACTCGTAGCGGACCACACGTCGGTTGCCGTGTTCACAGGATATTTGTCGGCCCGAGAAGTCGAAGGTGTTTCCGTTGGAATTGCCCGAGGGGCTTCGGAAGGTGCTCACATGGCCGTCTTCCTCCAGGTACCTCATCTGCACGTTATTGGGAATGTCGCTCCAAAGCAGGTAGCGGCCAACTCCGTTCCAGGCAGGTCCTTCGGCCCACAGCATGTCCCTGCTGTGGTAGACGCGGCGGATGGCCGAGTTGCCCAGCTTGTACTTCTTGAAGCGGTCGTCGAGCACGACGACATCGGGGTCGGGGTAGCGGACCGGTTGAGCATGTTCGCCATACCGGCTGCGCCCCTTGGGCGAGGCGGTTTTGTCCTGGGCCATTGTGGCGTGAGCACCGACGGCGATGGCCGCGGCGGCCGACAGGAAGTCGCGACGGGCCAGGCCGGGATTGGTCCCGGTTGTGAGATGACTCGAGCTGGCCTGATCGTGATTCGTTTCGTGCAACGTCATGGCGATGGTCCCCGTTATGGCCTGTTGCGGCCTGTTGTGTGTGTGACGTGTTGTGAAGTGTCGTGACGTGTTTTCCAAGTCGCCGCGTACCGGCTGATGGCCTCGAGCCGTCTCACTTGTCCGAACCGATGGCCAGCATGCGAATGCAGACGGGTGCGGGGACCTGGATCACCGAACCGGTCTCTTCCAACCTGCCGGTCCTGCGGTCGATCTTCAGTACATGGATCGTGCCCGACTCTTGGTTCTCGGCCAGCAGGAAGCGACCCGACGGATCCAGCCCGAAGTTCCTGGGCGTTTTGCCTCCGGTGCTGAAGTTGCCCACATGCGTCAAGCGGCCGGTTTTGCGATCGATCCGGTAGCTGACAATCGTGTCGTGACCACGATTGGAACCGAACAGAAACCGGCCTCGCATCCCGACTCGCAACTCCGCTGTACTCATTCCCTTGCCCGGCTTTTCGCCCGGAGGCAATGTCGAGATGGTTTGGATTTCCTGGAAGGTCCCGTTCTTCTGGTCCCATGTGAACGCGGTCACGGTCAGGGTGATTTCGTTGATGACGTACCCGAATCGGCCGTCGGGGTGAAACGAGAAGTGTCGCGGTCCGGCACCGGCTTTCAACTTGATGCCTGTCGGCTCGTTGGCCAACAGTGTTCCCTTGGCCGAGTCGTACTTGTAGACGAGCACCTGGTCCATGCCCAGGTCGGCGGCGACCGCGAATTGGCCGCTGGGGTCGAAGTTGATCGAATGAGCGTGCGGTGAGGCCTGGCGGGGCTTGAGCAGTCCCGAACCCTTGTGCTGCACGAACGACGACTCGGGACCCAGGCATCCATCGTCGAGAATCGAGTAGCCGATCACGCTGCCACCGGTGTAGTTGGCCACCAGTACGGTCTTGCCCAAGCCGTCGATGACAAGGTGGCAGGGGTGAGCACCTCGGGTAGGCTGTTGGTTGAGCAACGTCAGGTTGCCGCTCTTGGAATCGATCTCGAAGGCACTGATCCCTCCGCTGTTCTTCATACCATCCCATTCACTGGTCTCGTTGACGGCCAGCAGGTGCTTGCCGTCGGGATGAATGGCCAGGAACGACGGCTCGGGCGTCTCGGCCGCCAGGCTGACCGGGCCCGCCTTGCCGGTACGCGTGTCGAAATGGAACTGGTAGATGCCCTGGCTGTCGCCCGAGGTGTAGGTGCCAACGTAGACGCGCACGGTTCGAGATGCCTTTTTCTTGGCCTGGGTTGGTTTGGTTGCTGCGGTGGTTGCTGCGGTGGTTGCTGCGGTGGTTGTGGTGTTGGATGACGTCAGGAGCAGGGCCAGGGTCAACAGGGTGGTCGGGTACCGGGCCGGTTTGCACGGATGGTTGATCATGGTGAAGTCCTTGTTGTGTCGTTGCCGGGCAAAAGGAGGCGAGAAGGAGGGGGGTCGGTGATTGTCGGAAAACACCGAGTGATTCTCAAGCAGGCCGCATGTGCTGTACACTGTTGAGATGGGTCGCGACCCCTTCACACTTCACGGAACCCGGCTCATGTTCGATCTCCGGTTCACCATGTTGTCCACTCGATTACTGATCTCGTCCGTCTTGACGTTGGCCATCCTGCCGTTGGTGGGCAGTTCGAAGGCAGTGGCCCAGGGCCGCGATTCGGCCGCTGAATTCCAGTTCCCCGCCAATCCTGCTTCATGGGTCAATTCACGACCGTTCACGCGCGAGCAGTTGGGTGGGAAGGTGGCAGTGATGGTGTTTTTCGAGGAGGGCTGACCCAAGTGCACGGGCATGTGGCCCGGATTGCAGGCGGTCGCCAGCAAATTTCAGGACAAGCCGGTTCTATTCCTCGCGGTCAATTCAGGTACACCTCGAGCGCAGTTGCAGTCCTACCTCCGCAAGAACCGTGTCCGCTGGCCGGCGATCGCCGACACGGACCGGACATTCGAGCGCAGTTGCGGGGTGCCGACGATCAGCCTGCAGAACATCTACCAGGTCCGGATCATGAAACCCGACGGCAAGCTGGTCGCCACCAGTCCGACTCGGATGGAACAGACTCTGGCTGGTGTCGTGGGTGCGGCCAAGTGGAACGTGGATCCCGAGGGGATCCCTTCGACGTTGAAGTCGGCGTGGTTCCATATCGAGTTCGGCAACTTCACGATGGCGGCTGCGACGTTGAAGAAGGCTGGCAATTCGAGGAAGCCGGAGACCAAGCAGGGTGCAACGAAGCTTCTCGATTATGTCGGCGAGAAGATGAACAAGCAGATCAAAGAGGCGAAGGCGGCGAAGGCGGACGGGAAGGCGTGGTTGGCCTTCCGCGGCTACTCGGACGCCGCGGTCCGCTACAAGGGATACGACCTGCCAAAGGACATCACGGCGACGATCCAGAAGCTGAAGGCCGACCCGGACGTGAAGACTGAGATGACTTCCCTGAGAATTTTGGCGGCGGCCAAGAGGAAGCTGTACGGCAAGACGGTGGGGGCTCGCAAGAGCGGCTACCGCTCACTGGAACGGTTGGCCGAGCAGCAACCCGATACCCAGGCGGGCCAGGAAGCTCAGCGGTTGGTCAATTCTCTGGGGATGTGAATCCCTATTACCGCCACTCGGCCGGCCAGCTGCTGGTGTGCCAGCCGCTGCGGATTCGCCATTCGCGTAATTCGTCGAGCAACACGTTCTTGGCTCCGACCGCTTCCGGGTCGTCCCATCGGTTGATCACCTCAAGAGGATCGGTCTCGAGGTCGAACAGCTGGCCCCACGGTTCATCCAGGAAATGCACCAGCTTCCATCGCAGGTCGCGGACCATCGTCACGAACTCGGCACCCTGCAGAATGCCGTCCTTGCCGTGTTCGGCGTAGACGAATGGTCGAGGCGACCAGTCGCGACCTTCGAGTGCCGCGGTCAACGAAACGGCTTCCAAAGAATCGGCTGGCTTGATTCCGGCCAATTCGAGCATCGCTGGACCCACGTCCATGTGCTGGCACAGGCCATCGATCTCGACTCCGGCCGGGTACCGACCCGGTGCCCAGGCGATCAATGGCACTCGAAGAATCTGATCGTACATCGTCCATTTCTGGCTGTGGCCATGATCGGTCAGGCAATCACCATGGTCGCTGGTGAAGAAGACGACGGCGTTTTCGAGATAGCCCTTGGAATCGAGAGCCTGCAGGATCTCACCCACCTTCTCGTCGATCATCGTCACATTGGCCAGGTAGTGAGCCCGTTGGCGGTGACGCTGCTCGGTGGTCGGGTCGAGCAGGTGGACGACCGAGTCGTGGTCGACCTCGGAATTGTGTTCCCGCATTTGTCGAAACGGAGGCGGCTGTGAGGCGAGCTCCTCGGCGGTCACCTCCATCAACGGCAGCTCCTTGTCGAGATACGGGTCGAGGAACCGGCGGGTGGGGTCGTAGGGAGGGTGCGGGCCGGGGAAACCGATCTGCAGGAACAGCGGCTGATCCGAAAGCGGTTTCGACTCGATCCACCAACTGGCCAAGTCGCCCACGAACATGTCCGACTGCATGTCCTCGGGCAACTCCCACTCGAACGCACCAAGGCACTCCGAGTAATCCGCTCGCTGGCGATAGAGCTCACGCTGCTGCTTGACCAATCCGCGAGCGTGCAGTGCCTTGTCCCACTCGTCGTAGTAGTACCGCTCTTCGAGGTACCGGTCCTTGTTCTCGACGACAAACCGTTCGTGGAATCCGAGTGGCGTGTGGTAGGGGTAGGAGTGCATCTTGCCGATGTTCACGCAACGGTAACCCGCATCGGCAAGGTCTTCGATCCAGCTCCGCTTCCAGCTGTCGGCGTTCTTGAGAATGCCGGTGGTGTGAGGAAAGTAGCCGGTAAACAGGCTGGCTCGGGCCGGAGCACACGATGGCGCCGTGATATGGCAGTTGCTGAAACTGACTCCCTCACGGACCAACCGGTCCATGTGCGGAGTCTCCATGTAGTCGTAACCCAGTGCGGCGATCGTGTCGTACCGCTGCTGGTCGGTGATGATGAAGATGATGTGCGGTTGCATTTCGATCTTCCTAGAACCGGAACCCCAAGCCCAACCCCAGCTGGTGTCCACTGGCCGAAATCGGCGCTTCGCCCGAAAGTTCCAGGAACCATCTTTGGTCCAGCCAGGTGTCAATCCGACCTCCGACCCGGGTCCCTTCACCGAAGATCCCGTTGTCGAAGTACTTGATGTAGGGCGAAACGGCGATCGACGAATTGGGCCGCCACTCGATACCGCCTCCACCAACCCAACCCATCTCGTCCTCGTCAACCGCAATGACTTGCGTCGAGTCGCGGTAGGCGACATCGGCGACAAGGTACTGAGCGGCGGCGAACAGATAGGGGTCGATCGCGGCTTCGGGTCTCGAATGCCCGGTCACTCCAATCCCGTAGTGCCAACCAGTCACGGCCATCTCGTAAAAACCCACCGACGGATCGACGGCTTCACCCGAAGCCTCGCGATTGCCCAGAAACACCTGCATATCGACATAGGTTGAAACCGGCAGGTTGAAATCGATATTGATTGCCAGGATCATGTCATCCAACTCGTCGAGCACCGCGTTGCCGGTCTCGAGTCGAGATGTCGTGACGCGGGTGTAGCGGGTTCCCAGCAGCTCGGACGAGTGCTTGCCAGCCACGCGTCCACCCTGAAACGGCGGCAGACGACACCCCGATCCAGCCAGCACGATCAGGCTCAGGCAGGTTGCCCACACAGTTCGACGACGATTGACGTTCATGACCAGGATCTCGAGTCCATTGACGGCCGGGGTTTGTAGTCGACACGGCCGATCGGTCGTAGCGGAATCTGTGAGAATTCCGATCCGGGCACACCGTTACGTCCAGGTCACCGCCTGCCCCAACCCCAGCACCTCTGCATTGGCCAGGGTGACTCCAGCGGCCAGTGCGTCTTCGGCGTTGAGAATCCACATGGTGGCAGGCTACCGTAGATCACCTCAGGCTGCCAAAGACATCACCATCGAGACATCATGCCCATCATCACTCGCATCCAGGCATTCCAGGTCGACCTGCCACTTCACGAGGGCAGTTACAAGTGGTCGGGCGGAAAGTCGATCGAGGTGTTCGACAGCACGATCGTGCGGGTCGAGACTGACGAGGGAGTGACCGGGCACGGCGAGGTCTGTCCACTGGGACCGTTCTATCTGCCCGCCTACGCCGGCGGGGTCCGCTCGGGCCTGGCCGAATTGGCACCGCACCTGATCGGCTCGGAGGCGACTCACCTGGATGTCCTGCACCGGAAAATGGAACGGACACTCAAGGGGCATCCCTACGTCAAGACGGGCATCGACATCGCCTGCTGGGACATCTTGGGCCAGGTCTCCGGCCGACCCGTCTGCGACCTGCTTGGCGGTCGTTACGGTGACGACTTCGTGCTGTACCGGGCCATCTCGCAAGAGGATCCCGACACGATGGCGTCGCGAGTGGCCGGGTACCGGGCCGAGGGTTACCGCCGATTTCAACTGAAGGTGGGTGGCGATCCGGATGTCGATATCGAACGGATCCGGGCGGTCGCGGCGGAAATGGAGCCCGGCGAGCGACTGATCGCCGACGCGAACACCGGCTGGGTACAACACGAGGCGGCGCGGGTGGTCCGCGCCGTCGAGGACATCGATGTCTACATCGAACAGCCGTGCCTGAGCTACGAGGAGTGCCTGGCGATCCGCCGCCGGACATCTCACCCGTTTGTGCTCGACGAATCGATCGATGGGCTGGACGTGTTGCTGCGAGGCCATGCCGAGGGGGCCATGGACGTGGTCAACATCAAGATCAGCAAGTTCGGCGGCCTGACACCAGCCAGGCAGGCTCGGGACCTGTGCGTGTCGCTGGGGATCGGGATGACGATCGAGGACAGTTGGGGCGGCGACATCACCACGGCCGCCATCGCCCACCTCGCTCACAGCACGCCGACTGAACTGCTGTTCACCTCGACCGATTTCAACAGTTATGTCACGGTGAGTACCGCCGAAGGGGCTCCGCAGCGGGCGGGCGGGCGACTGGCCGCTTCGACCCGGCCCGGCCTGGGCGTGGTGCCTCGTGAAGACGTACTCGGTGAGCCGGTACTGACGGTCGGATGACGAATTGTTGTCCCATCGTTTCTGGATTAGGATGAGAAATCCTGTTTGGCACAACCGGCAAGACATTGCCAACCTCCGCGTCCCCACGACATGGGCCTGGCACGATGAACGATCCCCGCTTGAGCGACTCGGAATTGATCGACGAAACACTGCGGCGAGCTTTCGAAGAATCGTGGATCCATGGGGCGCCGTTGCCGATTGCTGATTGCCTGCCCGATCCGGAAACGGACTCGTACCTCCCCACGCTCGAGGAACTGGTTCACATCCAGTTGGAATTCACATGGAAGATATTCAAGGGCGGAAGTGGATCCCGGCCAACCTCGATCGAGCTGCTGCTGGAGGAATTCCCGTCGTTGCGTAACCGCGACGTGATGGTCCGGCTACTCGAACAGGAAACCAAATGCGGCAACCGAGCCGGTGACACTCTCGGCACCACCGGCACCGATGACACCACCGCCCCGGTTGCCGCCAAGCTCGCCGACCAGGCCACCATCCCACCCGGAACGATTCCTCGACGCACGGGGCTACGGTGGCACTTCGTGGAGGCGAGGGCGACGACACGCTGGGAGGCGGCGGGATGGACGCCATCGGCGGCGAGGGCGGTGGGGACAAGGACAGCGGAGACCAGTTGCCCGACGCCACAGCCGAGGAGATCAACGAGGCCTTCTCGCTCGACTTCGATGATCTGATCGGGCAGACCGACTGACACGCCGTTGGGCTGCCGATCCCCAGAAAGACCAGGGCACTTCGATTTTTTGCGATACCTGCACGCCAGGGCCGGGTTTAATGGAATCCAAGCGTCAACCTGTTTCTTGATGAGACACACATGAGACACCGGATTGCACTGTTGCTGTTGCCACTGGCCGCAACACTGGTCGCCCCAAAGGTCGATGCAGCCGAACGGATTGCCTGGTACAGCACGCTGAAACAAGGTCTCGCCGTCGCCAAGACGACCGGTCGACCGATCCTGTTGATCTCAGCCGCACCGCACTGCCACGGCATCTCGGGCATCTGGTGACCCGGCAAACAACGCATGGACGGGAGTTACCTGTCCCACGCCGGCGTGATCGCTGCCAGCCGCAGCTTTGTCTGTATTCGCCCCTTGACCTACGAGAGTGCCATCGAGGCACCCTACCTGCAAAGCCTGTTCCGAGGCCGAAGCGGAAACCTCGAAAACACCGTCTTCGCCATGCTCGGTCCGGATGCAAAAACCCAACTGTGCCGTACCGGTCGCAGCCCCGACTTTGCCTTCCGCTCGCCCGACGAGATGGCGGCTGCCATGAAGCAGATTCTCCAGAAATACCCGGACGCCAAGTCGATCTCGCAACCGCTTCCACTGCTACCCAACGTTCGCCTGGGACTCAATGTCAGCTCCTGCGACAACACCCCCCTGGCGATCATTTACTCGCCCGAGAAATCCACCCGGGTCCGGCTCGAGCAACAGCTCGCCAAGCTGGCATGGAGCAAGGATCACATCGGGCAGGTGCAATACTGCGTGGCGACCACGGCCGAGGAGCTCAAGCCACTGGGCCTCGAGAAGACGACCAAGCCGGGCGTCCTGGTTGTCCAGCCGGGCGCCTATGGCAACAACGGTCACCTGATTTCGGCCGTCGATGTGACGGCGGAGGCGAGCAAATTGGCCGACGCCGTCGATTTTGCCTTGCTGGTCTCCGAGTTCCAGCAAAAAACCATGCGATCTCACGTCTCACAAGGACAGCGATTGGGAGTAAACTGGAAGACAGCGATTCCGGTCACCGATTCCGGAGGCCGCGGCCGGGGCCGACGATAACATCCCGGAAATTGATGACACCCACCCGAACCCTATGACCCCGATCCCGGAATCTCTTATGACCGACGTCAATCGACGTGACCTGTTGTGCCAAGGCCTGGCCGGCCTGGCTGCCGTCGGCAGCAGCTCGCTGCTGCTCGCCGAAGAAGCTGCCCCAACCGACGCCACGCTCGACGTTCACAACTACGAGACCTTTCTGGACAAGAAGGGCATTCCGCAGATTGCTCCGACCGCCACCTGGGAACAGACCCACCCGGACATCCTCGGGCCATTCTACGTCCCGGGATCTCCCTTCCGAGGCAAGGTGACGGCACCGTTGGCCAAGGGAACCGCGCTGGTGGTTCGTGGCCGTCTCTGGGGATTCGACACCAAAAAACCTGTCAAGAACGCCGTGCTCGACGTCTGGCAGGCTGATCACCTCGGTCGCTATGACATGACCGATCCCAAGCAGCCGCCCGAGTGGCACGAGTTCCGCAACCGGATCCGGCTGGTGACCGACGAGACGGGCTACTATGAGTACGAGACAATCCGGCCGGCCGCCTATCGTGCCGGTCGTGGCGTCCGACCCGCTCACATCCACTACATGGTCCAGGCACCCGGCTATGGCAGGTTGATCACCCAGCTCTATTTCAAGGGCGATCCCAACATCGCTCGAGACCGCTCGGCCAGCCAGTCCAACCTGCTGGTCGCGCCCAAGAAGAAAAAAGTCACCGGTGGCACCTATCAACTGGCCACCTTCGACATCGTTCTGGCCAAATCGGCCCAGGCCAGTCGACGACGGAAATAAGCCAAAACGAACCAAGACTCTAAAACCAAGACTCTACAAGATCACTACCGACTCCCAGCGGGCCGGGAATCCCAAAAACGGAGACTAAGAGAATGACCTCGCTGAAACACTCACTGATCGCCGCAACCGCCGTATTCGGCCTGGGCGTCATGCTCGTCTTGCCAGCACCCGCAGACGAACAGCCCACCGATGCTCCGCCCAAGCGGGATCAACCGGGCACAGAACGCGACGACGCACGACGCGAACGGCCCGGTGCAAAACGCGAACGGCCCGGTACAAAACGCGACGCCGACCGACCCGGCGACCGCGAACGTCGTGGCCCGGCACAGGGTGGCGAACGTGGACCCAGACGTCCCGACGGTCCCCCTCAACGCGGCCAGCGTGGACCCGGAGCTGGCGGACCTGGCGGACCTGGCGGACATCCGCTGATCATGATCTTCGACCGCAACCGCGATGGCGCGTTGTCGGCCGACGAGATCCAGAACATCGCCGCAACCCTGAAACGAATGGATCGCAACAACGACGGCAAGATCACCGCAGATGAACTGCCTGGGCGTGGCGGGCCCGGTGGCCAGAGTGGCCAGAGTGGTCAGGGTGGCCGAAGTGGCCGGAGTGGCCAGGGTGGCCGAAGCGGGCAGCGCGGTGGTTCGGGTGGAGCGAGTGGCCGACCCGGACAATCCGGTGGCCGTGGCTCGGCCGGAGGCCGAGGTGGTTCGGGTGGACGCAGCCGATCTGGTGGACGTCCGGGCTCGAGTGAACCGGGTGACCGGGGCCAGGCCCAGGGCCGACCGGGTCAGCCCGGATCCGGCGGGAACGCCAAGAGTGCACCCGATCCCGATGCCCTGATCGCACGTCTCGACAAGAACAAGAACGGCAAGTTGGAAGCGGGCGAGTTGCCTGGTCGGATGAGCCGCATGCTCGAGACGGGTGACGCGAACAAGGATGGATCGCTCGACAAGAACGAACTCCGCAAGATGTTCGAAAGTTTCCGCAACCGGGGCGGCCGACCCGGCGCATCCGGTCGACCAGGCCCTGACAGCAAGGGCTCCGGCGACCGGCCGCAGCGACCGAATCGACCCGAGCGTGGCGGCAAGAAGAAGGTTGATGCCTGAGTTGTTGGGTGCGTGAGACGATCGGATGTCTCGCAGAAGACGGGGTCAGGTGCCGCCCGTGGTGGGGCCTGACCCCCTTCCGTTTAGAGCCGCACATCATGTGCGGCTGGCCGAGGATAAACGGGCGTTAGAACGGGTTTGGCTCCACCACGGGTGGCACCGGACCCCGGCGCGGCTGCCCGAGAACAGGCTTGCCCTGCCCGGGTCTCAGGACGACAATGGTTGAGTTCGTTGAGTTGGACAATTCCGGCCACACGAGGCTTCGCGTGATCCGTTCGGCCATTTCGCTTCTGCTGCTACTGGTCATCATGGCCGGCCCCGGCGCGTCCGAACTCGACGCGGCCCGGAAGGAAAAGGATCCCAAGGTCATTCGCGCCCTGAACAAGGCGCTGACCTATCTCAAGCGAGAACAAAGACGGCAGGGGTACTGGGAAGCTCGAGGCGGCCAGTACCGCGTGGCGATGACCGCACTGTGTGCCAACGCCCTGCTGGCCGAAGGATCGACCACGACCACAGGCAAGTACCGGGATGAAGTGGCCCAGGCCGTCGACTTCCTGGTCGGACAGTCTCGCTCGACCGGGCTGATCGGCTACAAGAGTGACTATCGCTACACCTACGGACACGGCTTCTCGATGCTGTTTCTTTCGCAGGTCTACGGCGAAGAAGAAGACAAGAAACGCCGCGACGATCTCAAGAAAGTGCTCATCAAAGCCGTCAATTTTTCCGCCAAGGCCCAGACCACTCGAGGCGGCTGGGGCTATGTCTCGGCCAAGGATGGCAACGACTTCGATGAAGGCTCGACCTGCATCACCCAGGTCCAGGGACTCCGAGCCTGCCGCAACGCCGGGATCCCCGTACCCAAGGAAATCATCGACAAGGCCCAGAAGTACATCCGCGATTGCATGACGCCCGATGGAGGCATCCGCTACCGATTCGGCCAAAGCGGTGGAGCTCGGCCGCCGATTACCGCCGCCGCCGTCGCCTGCATGTTCAACTCCGGTGAATACAAAAACGAACAGGTCAAGAAGATGATGGCCTACTGCGAAAAACACGTCTGGCCCGGTCGAGGTGTCGCCAGCCGGTTCGGACACTGGCACTACACTCACTACTACTACTCGCAGGTCATGTACCGCATGGGCGACGAGAAATGGGCCAAGTACTACTCGGAAATCAAGAAACAGCTGCTGAGAACTCAGTCGAGCTCCGGAGCATGGCTCGAAGGCTACATCGGACCCGTCTACACGACGTCGATCAATGCGACGATCCTGCAGCTGGAAAACGGCTACCTGCCAATCTATCAGAGGTGACGGCAGATCGGAGCTAGCTGCTTACCGGCTCGCTCCATGTTGTCTCATATCGACAAACGCCGATACAATTGACGCGTGCTCAATCTGTTCACCAGCCCTGGATCTCGTGATTGCCTTGGCGTTTCGCGTCGCGAGGCGGTTTCGGTCGGTTCGCTCGGCCTTGCCGGCCTGGGTATCGGTTCACTCGGACTGGCCGATCTGCTGAAACTCAAGGCTGCCGCACCCTCGGCCTTTCGCGACAAGTCGATCGTGCTGTTGTTTCTGACCGGAGGGCCGAGCCAGGTCGAGACATTCGATCCGAAGATGACGGCTCCGGCCGAGATCCGCAGCGTCACGGGCGAGTTGAAGACCAGCCTGCCCGGCGTCACCTTTGGCGCGACATTCCCCCGGTTGGCTCGGGCCGCCAACCGTATGGCCATCGTCCGCTCGTTCACTCATGGCAACGCCAATCACACTGGCGGCGCCCAGGACGTGATGCGGGGCGGTGCCGGAAACCAGGTCGGGATGGGCTCGATCGTCACCCGGTTGCGTGGCACCAACCACCCCCGGACCGGGATGCCCACCCAGGTGTATCTCAGCCACCGTGAACCCGATCCTCAGTTCAACAAGGAGCGACTGAGACTACTCGAGGCGGCGACGGCCGGAGAACTCGGTGCGGCATTTGCCCCCTTCGATCCACTCGGCGATGGACCGGTCAACCAGAATCTGACATTGAACCTGCCCCGTCATCGGCTGGCCGACCGTCGCACGCTGCGGCAGTCGCTGGATCGCCTGGCCCGTGCGGTCGACTCGAGCGGCATGATGGACGGTCTCGACCGATTCGAACAACAGGCCTTCGACCTGCTGCTGGGCCGGGGCCGACGAGCGTTTGATCTATCGCACGAAGACCCCAAGCTCGTGCGACAATACGACACCGGGCGGTTCAATACCGCCCTGAGAATTCCAACACGCCACTCGACGCTCGGACACCAACTGCTGCTCGCACGACGACTTTGCGAATCCGGTTGTGGTTTCATCACCGTGCACAATCCGGGTTGGGATATGCACGGTGGCAACACGCAATTCAACATCCCCTATGGCATGGAACGCCTCGGACGCCCCGTCGACCAGGCCGTCAGTGTCTTCCTCGAAGATCTTCACCAACGAGGCCTCGCGGACAAGGTCCTGCTGATCATCACCGGGGAATTCGGACGGACGCCCAAGGTGAAGCCAGACGGTGGCCGGGATCATTGGCCACGACTCAGCACGCTTGCCTTCGCTGGAGGCGGATTGCCGATGGGCCAGGTGATCGGCCATTCGACCCGCGATGTCGGCGAACCCGCCAGCAGGCCGGTCACACCCGAGAATCTCTTCGGCACCATCCTGGCAACTCTCTTCGATGTCGGAACGCTGAGATTATTGCCCGACGTGCCTCGCGACGTCGCCCGGTTGATCGAACGAGCCGAACCGATCCCCGAACTCGCCAACTAAACCAATTCACCAAACCATTTTAACGCCAGATCTAAGGACACGACGATGGGGATTTTGGATCGATTCAAGCTCGACGGTCGAGTCGCCCTGGTAACGGCCGGCTCGGGGCCTCAGTTTGGCAGCAGTCTGACCGAGGGGTTGGCCGAGGCCGGAGCCACTGTGATTTCGGCATCGCGGTCGCTGGAACGCAACCAGCAGTTCGCTGCCGGGCTGTGCGAACAGGGTCACGACGTTCACGCCGCTCGGGTCGATATCACCGATGTCGATTCGATCAACCAGCTCCGCGACCAGGTACTCGCCGAACACGGACGAATCGACGTGCTGGTCAACAGTGCATTGGCCCGCGACGGGCATGTTGGAGGATTCGAAGAGCAGACTCCCGAGATGATCTCACGCTCGGCGGCCGGCGACTTCACCGGCCTGTTCGCCATCTGCCAGGCCTTCCTGCCAACGATGGCCGATCAGGGGCGTGGGTCGATCATCAACATTTCGAGCATCTACGGCGTCATCGGCAACGACCCCAGCCTGTATCTTGGCACCGACATGAAACAGCCGGCCACCTACACCTTTGTGAAGGCCGGCATGATCAACTTCACCCGTTACCTGGCCAACTATTACGGCAAGCAGGGCATCCGGGCCAATTGCATCAGTCCGGGCGGCTATTTCAACAATCAACCGCAGGCGTTTCTCGACGAGTACACCAAGCGGGTTCCCGTTGGCCGCATGCTCGACAACGAGGACATCAAGGGTGCAGTCGTGTACCTGGCGTCCGACGCATCCGAGTACGTCAACGGCCACAACCTGCTGGTCGATGGTGGCTGGACAACCGTGTAGCTCGGCGGCTGAGCGTTGTGGGTCTATTCGACGTAAAGAAACTCGTCGAGGTTGAACAACACGAGGCAGTAATCGGCCAACGTTTCGGCGAACGGCCCCTCGCCATTTTCCAGGAACGCTCGACCCAGTGACAACTCGTCGGGGCTGGGCTCTCGACCCAACGCCAACCGGTAGGCCTGCTGGACGACCGCCACCGGAGCCCGGCCGGAGTGACCTTCCAATCGCGACGCAAAGGCTCGAGCCTGGCTCGCCAGTTCCGGGCTGTTCAGCAAGGCCAAAGCCTGCCCGGCATGCGAACTTTCGTTTCGCCGTCCACAACTGACCATCGTGCCCGGTGCATCGAAACTCACCAGCAACGGAGGCCGGTTGTTCCGTTTGACGAACAGATAGACCGACCGCCGGTTGTGCTGAAACAGGTCGGGATCCGCCTTCCAACTGCCTTTGTACTGCAGTGCGGCGACTTCTGCCGGCAACGGCAGCCGAACGCCGGGGCCGCCGGAATGGAGATTCAACTGTCCGCTGACGGCCAACAAACTGTCGCGCAACGCTTCGGCCTCCAACCGACGACGCCTTGCCCGCCACAACATCTGGTTCTCGGGATCGACAACGACCGCCCGCGGATTCTCTGTCGCACTCGATTGACGATACGTCGCCGAGAGAACCATCAGTCGATGCAGCGGCTTGATGTGGCCATCGCCGGCAACCAGTTCAGCGGCAAGCCAATCGAGTAGTTCGGGATGCGTGGCGGCAGCACCCATCACTCCGAAGTCGTTCGGAGTGGCCACGATGCCCTGCCCGAAATGGTGCTGCCAGATCCGGTTGATGAAGACTCGAGCGGTCAACGGGTTCCTGCGTGAGACCAACCACCCGGCCAACTCGGCACGCCGCCCGGAACTCCGACGACCGTCGCTCTCGGACACCTCGTCAATCGACGGTCGAGTCCGCTGGCGAAATGCAGTGGGTCGAACCACTTTGCCCGGCTCGACCATCACCGCCGGAAAACTCGGAAAAACTTCCTCACCCGGTTCGTGAGGATCACCGCGAACCAGCCGATGCGTCACCGGGACCTCGAGGCCCCGGTCAACGATCGCCATCACCGAAGCCACTGCATCGGGTTCGGACGCTTGCACGGCCTGCAATCGAGCCTGCACCACGATGTACTCGCGGCGCTTGGCCGAGCTCAATGCCTTATGAATGTCCGGCTCGCCGACCATCAACAACCGTTCCGCAGCATTCGCCAATCGCGACTCGGCGGGTGTGCGCGTCGCCGGATCGATGGCCAATGCGGCCAGCGTGTCGTGGCTCAGCCGACTTCGGATTTGCTCGAGCAACCGTTTCCGGACCGGAGCTTCGATCGCTTCCAGCTGTTTACGGATCGTGTCTCGTTTCGACATCCACTCCTTGCGAATCGTCTCGCGCCGCGTTCGCTCTCTGGCCGATACCAACGGCAGGTCGACCGCCCGACTGGCGGCAAAAAAGGCCTGCAGCCGGTAGTAGTCGGCCTGGGGCAGGGGGTCGAACTTATGGTCGTGACACCGAGCACACCCGAACGTGACACCCAGGAACGCCGATCCGACCACGTCGACCATCTCGGTCAATCGCTCCTGGCGGTTCTTGGCCAGGTCCTGTGTCCCGGCGTTCATTCGCAGCGGACCCAGCCGATGCAAACCCAGGGCCGACAAAGCCCTCGGGTCGTCAGGGAACAATTCGTCGGCGGCGATCTGTTCGCCGATGAATCGAGCAAATGGCCGGTCGTGGTTCAGAGATTCGATCACCCAGTCACGGTAGCGCCAGGCATGAGGACGCGGGTCGTCGTATTCGAAACCGTCACTGTCAGCGTAGCGGACGACATCGAGCCAGTGCTGAGCCCATCTCTGGCCGTAGGCCGGTGAGGCCAACAGCCGATTCACCAGGCGTGTCCAGGCATCGGGACGCGTGTCGGAAAGGAACCGATCGATCTGAGTGGGCGTTGGGGGCAGTCCGAGCAGATCCAGATACAGGCGTCGGACCAGGGTGCGAGGTGCTGCTTGAGGTGATGGGGCGAGATCGAGATCTTCGAGTCTCTTGAGAATGAAGGCATCGACCGGGTTGGCCACCCAGTCGGTGTTACGAACGTCGGGCAATGCCGGTCGCCTGACCGGCGTGTATGCCCATGCCCGTTCTTCGTCCTGGCCAACAGTGTCACCGCTGGTAATTAACAGGAGCAGGATGGCGGGCAGCAGTCTTGGCATCCGTGGTATCCGTGGCAGAAAACGTTCCGGCTCGAGTCGTTCATCTTCTGAGCGTGATGCGGTGGTGGTCAAGTCGAGGAAAGGGTCCGGCCCCAATGCCGCCGCTACCGACCCGCCAATCACTCGGGTAGGCTATAGGCTCAATGAACGACTCTCGCCCAACACCTTGCTGTCCCGGCCCACGACTGGCCGTCGATCGTCGAGACTTTCTCCATCGCGGAGGACTCGGATTCGGATCCATCGCCCTGGCATCGCTGTTGGCTCGCGAGACCTGTGGCGATTCGTCCATTGGATCGCTGCCGGGCAACCCTCTGTCGGCCCGATCGGCTGATGTCGAGCCACCGGCGAAGTCGGTGATTTTTCTGTTCATGACTGGAGGCCCGAGCCAGGTCGAGACATTTGACCCGAAGCCCGAGTTGACTCGGTTGCACGGCCAGCCGGTCCCGGCCAGCCTGGGCAAGGTGCAGACCCAGCAAGTCGACGAAACCTCGTTGTTGCTGGGCGTCAAGCGGAAGTTCCGGCCGCACGGTGAAAGCGGCCTGGTGATGTCGGACCTGTTCCCGCACCTGTCCACGCGTGCCGACGATCTGTCGGTCGTCCGATCCCTGCACGCCGACAGCATTGTGCATTCTGCGGCTCTCTACCAGATGAACTCGGGTCGCACGCTGATGGGTCATCCCACGATTGGAGCGTGGTTGACTTACGGGTTGGGCAGCGAGAGCGACAATTTGCCATCGTATGTCGTGATGCTTGACCCCGACGGTGCCCTGGTCGGCGGACCACCATGCTGGGGTGCCGGCTACTTTCCGCCAATCTACCAGGGCCAACTGTTTCGCCCCGAGGCGCCCCCGATCCTCAATCTGCGACCTTCCGGAGGCCGCAGCATTGCTCGTCAACAACGCAATCTCGACCTGCTCAGACAACTCAACCAGATCACCCGCAGCCCGGTCGACCCGGTCCTGGAAGCGCGAGCAGCGACGTACGAGCTGGCCTTTCGCATGCAGAAGCACGCTCCCGAAGCCGTCGACATCACACGCGAAACAGCCGAAACTCAGTCCCTTTATGGAGTCAACCGGCCGCAGACCAACGAGTTCGGACGCCGCTGCCTGCTGGCTCGTCGGTTGGTCGAGCGAGGTGTCCGGTTCGTGCAGCTGTACTCTGGCGGCGGGCCCGGGAACATGACCTGGGACGGGCATGGCGACATCGAGGAGAACCACCTGAGGATGGCTGGCCAGGTCGACCAGCCGATCGCCGGGCTACTGACCGACCTGAAGCGACGCGGACTGCTCGAGACCACTCTTGTAATCTGGGGTGGCGAGTTCGGGCGGACCCCGATGTCCCAGGGGAAGACGGGTCGCGACCACAGCCCGTTCGGGTTCTCGATCTGGATGGCGGGTGCCGGCATCCAGGGCGGTCGCATGATCGGAGCAACGGACGAGATCGGGTTGCGAGCGGTCCAGAATCCGTATCACGTCCGAGACCTTCACGCCACGATTCTCGATCGAGTCGGTCTCGACCAGGACACCCTGACCTACCTGCACAGCGGCCGAGAAGAACGGCTGACGGACATCGGCGGACGAGTGATCCAGGAACTGCTGTAGTCGCCCTGCCGGTCCGGCCACCGCAACACATTTCGGAGAACGACGATGATTGGTTTCAGGCAGCTGCTCGCCGTGGCCGTCCTGCTGTTCGGTTCGGACACCATGACGGCCCAGGACACTTCTGCGGTCAAACCGCGAACCGAGTTGACGATTTCGGTCGACGCCGATGTCGTCTACGGCCACAAGTACGGGCTGGCCCTGACCTACGACGTGCTGCAGCCGGGTTCCGGTCGTAACCGCGCGGCTGTGTTGTTCATGGTCAGTGGTGGTTGGGTCTCACGATGGGGGCCACCGGAACAGGCCATCCAACGGTTCCGGCACCTGCTGGAAGCCGGCTACACCGTGTTCCTGGTCCGGCACGGAAGCAGCCCGAAGTTCACCGTACCCGAATGCGTTGAAGACGTCCGTCGAGCCGTGCGGCACATCCGATCCCACTCCAAGCGGTTCGACTTCGATTCGAATCGCCTGGGAGTCACCGGCGGCAGTGCCGGCGGACACCTGGCGTTGATACTGGGCACGACCGGACAGGACGCCAATCCCAAGGCCAAGGATCCGCTGCAAAGACACTCGAGCCGCGTCAATGCCGTCGTCGCATTCTTCCCCCCCACCGACCTCTCGAAGTACCTCGACCCGAAACTCGGCTTCCTCGATCGCTACCCCGCTTTGAAGTTCGATCCAAAACGTTCGCCGGACGTCTCGCCCCTGCTGCAGGTCACCAACGACGACGCGCCATCACTGATGATCCATGGCGACAAGGACACGCTCGTGCCGCTGTTCCACAGCCAGACGATTCACAAGGCATTAAGTGAAAAGGCCGTGCCGAGCGAGTTGATGGTGATCGAAGGGGCAGGACACGGTTTCAAGCCGGCCGACCAGAAACGGGCCGACGCGGCAACAGTTCGCTGGTTCAACCGGCACCTGCGATGAACACCTCACATTCACGGACCAGCCTCATGACTCGCACACTTCAATACATCGTCGCTGCGATCCTCATGGTCACGCAAAGCGGGACCCAATCTGCCGCAGCCCGGCCCAACGTTGTGGTCGTGCTGTGCGACGACCTCGGTTATGGCGACCTAGCCTGCTACGGCAGCCCGACCGTCCAGACGCCTCATATCGACCGCTTCGCCACCAGTGGCCTGAAACTGACCAGCTGCTACGCCGCTTCGGCCAACTGCAGCCCCGCCCGAGCCGGCCTGTTAACCGGCCGGACCCCCTATCGGGCCGGCATCCACAACTGGATCCCCTTGCTCTCGCCCATGCACCTGCGACGCGATGAAGTCACGCTCTCGAAACTTCTCAAACAATCCGGATACAACACCTGCCACGTTGGCAAATGGCATCTCAACGGCCGCTTCAACCTGCCCGAACAGCCTCAACCCTCGGACCACGGCTTCGATCACTGGTTCAGCACTCAGAACAACGCCCTGCCCAGCCATCGCGACCCCGACAACTTTGTCCGCAACGGCAAAGCCGTGGGACCGCTGGAAGGCTATTCCAGTCAACTGGTCGTCGACGAAGCTCTCGATTGGCTCGACCCATCCAACGACACGGCTCGCGACAAGGACAAGCCATTCTTCCTGTTCGTCTGTTTCCACGAACCTCACGAACCGATCGCGTCGGCCGAGATCTTCGAGCGTCTTTACCCGGATCTCAAGCACCGGGCCCAGGTCCGCCACCACGCCAACATCACCCAGATGGACCACGCCTTCGGCCGTCTGCTGGCCGGACTCGATCAGCACGACCTGTCCGACAGCACGCTGGTGCTGTTCACCAGTGACAACGGCCCGGCCATCACCCGCTATCACCCTCACGGATCCAGCGGCCCACTTCGAGAAAAGAAAGGGCATCTGTACGAGGGCGGCATCCGCGTGCCGGGAATCGTTCGTTGGCCCGGCCATGTGAAGCCGGGCACGACCAGCGACGTGCCCGTCAGTGGTCTCGACGTGTTGCCGAGTATCTGTGATGTGACGCAGACACCGCTTCCGGCCAACCACCACTTCGACGGCAGCAGTGTTGCGCCCCTGTTCGACGGCCAGCCGGTCGATCGACACCAGCCCTTGTACTGGCAGTTCCATGTCGCCAGCAGCCGGCCCAAGGTCGCGCTGCGCGACGGTGACTGGAAACTGCTCGCCTTCCTCGATGGACCTCGGATCAAGCAGTTCGGCGACATCCGGGACCAGGACCAGGTGGCGATCAAGACTCAGTCGATCGCGAAGTTCGAGTTGTACAACCTGGCCGAGGACATCGGCGAAACCCGCGACCGGGCGGCCGATCAACCCCAGCGGCTGGAACGAATGGCCGCGGTCATGCGGCGGATCTTCAAACAGGTGCAGCAGGACACTCCGACATGGCCCGCCTGGACCTGGCCCCGGCTCGAATCGAAACGGATCGCGTGGTCAGGGGCACTCAGAGGTTTTGGTTGGCGGAACAACGGGCAGGGCAGTCACCCCGAAATCGATGCACCCACGCACTGGAGCCCGGACGAAAACATAGCCTGGGCCACTCAGCTGCCGACTCGCAGCAACAGCCTGCCGGTGTTCACTCGCCGAGCCGTCTTCACCTGTGTCGAACCCTTCGGGCTGGCCAAGCTCGATCTCAAGGACGGCAAGGTGTTGTGGCAACGCACCAGTAGCTACACCGATATCACCTCGCCCGGCGACTGGACCGGGATCCAGCGCGAGGTCCAAGCACTGAAGCAGTTGGCCGACCAGGCCGCGGTGCTCAAGAAACAGCGTGTCACGCTCGAAGACAGCCTCGACACGGCCAAGGACAAGCAGGCCGTTGTGGCGAAGATCGAGACGATCGAAGCTGCCGAGGATGTGCTTTCCGAGAAGATCGACCAGATGCCTCGGGCGGCTCGCTACACGCTGCCCGTCACTCAGCGGCAGTACAACGGTTACACGACCGCCACGCCGATCACCGACGGTCGACTGGTCTGGGCCGTCTTCGGCAACCGCGTCGTCACCTGTTTCGACATCGACGGGAATCGGAAGTGGTCCCGCGTGCTGAAGGACAACCCACAGATGATGTGGGGCCATTCGGCCAGCCCGCTGCTGGTCGCCGGTCGACTGATCGTGCCGATCGAGGACATCGTGGCGTTGGACCCCGAGACAGGCAAGGAGTTGTGGCGCACCGGTTATGGCCAGACCTGGGGTTCGCCGGTTCGGGCCGAGATCGACGGGAAACCGCTGATCCTGATGGCGAATGGACGCATGGTCCGACCCAGTGACGGCAAGGTCGTCGGTCGTCTCTCGCCCCTGGAACGTGCCTCGCCGGTCGTCGTCGGCTCGACCGCCTTCTACATCGGACAGCGAGCCCAGGCGTTTCCACTGCCCGATCGGCTCGATCCAAACGCCACCAAACGAATCAGGCCCAAGGCCGCTTGGGAATCCAGTCCACCGGGCGGAGGCTTCAGTTCCTCACCGGTCGTCCACGACGGCCTGATTTATTGTGTCGCAACCCGAGGCATTCTCAGCGTGCTCGACGCCTCGACCGGCAAGACCGTCTACACGCGTCGTCTGAACCTGGGCAACGGGCCGGTGTGGCCCAGCCTGCTGCACGCCGGCGATCATGTCTACGCCAGCAACCGCGACGGGAACACGGTCGTGTTCAAAACGGGCCGCAGGTACCAGGAGGTCGCTCGCAATCACCTCGAGGAGTTCATCTCAACCCCGGTCGTCCACCAGGGCCGGATCTACATTCGCACCTACGGGCACCTGTATTCCATCGGAGAATAACCCATGACGTTTTATTCCGTGATTCCATGAACAGCTCGTTTGCTTGCCGATCTGCTTGTGACGGTCTTCCTGACCGGGTGACACTGGTTGCCAAGAGTAGCTGCGAGCTCCAGGCCTCCGTCGCCCGGGACGGGGTCACCGTCCCGCACGACGCACCCCTGCCGGCCGGCAAGTACACGGTGACACTGACGGGCAAGACGCCCTCGGGTGAGCTGTAAGGACTTCGATCCCAAGGGATAGATAGCGGCCGTGCAGAACTGCCGGCTCAGGCGATCACGCCGTCGATCGGTTCACCGTCCAGGGCCGCCCGGTGCTCGCGGCCGGTGCGGTCGAAGATCGCCATCCGCGGGTCGACTCCGACCAGCTTGTACATCGTCGCCACGTGGTCGGCGCTGCTGACCGGGTAGTCGACCGGCCAACCGGCCTGCTTATCACTGCGACCAAAAATCGTGGCGCGGCGGACTCCGGCTCCCGTGTAGACGATGAACCCGCACTGGGTCCAGTGGTCCCGCCCGGCATTCTTGTTCACCTTGGGCGTCCGACCCATCTCGCCCATCAGGACCACCAGCGTGTCGTCAAGCATCCCGCGGCTCGACAGGTCTTCGACCAACGCCGAATAGCACTGATCCAGGGTCGGCAGCAGGAAGTTCTTCAGCAGGCGGAAGTTGTTGCCATGAGTGTCCCACTGGCCGGCACCCTGCTTGCCGTTCAATTGAGACTCGAAAGTCAGCCCGACAAACCGTGTGCCCGATTCGACCAGCCGTCGAGCGGCCAACAGGCACGAACCGAACAGGTGCTCGCCATAACGGGTCCGGGTTGATTCGGACTCGCGAGCAATGTCGAAGGCGTCGCGGGTGCGGGTTGATGTGAGCAGTTCCAGGGCCTTTTGCTGGAAGATTCCGAGTGTCGCGGTGGCCGACGTGTCACCCGTGCGGCGACGGATGCTGTCGACAGCCGCCAACAGGTCGCGACGACGACCCAATCGAGCAGGACCCAGGCCGGGCTGGACGTCCAGGGCCGGCAGCTGCGGTACGGCGTAGGGAACCGGCGGATCGATGTGAGCGTTGCGACCTTCGATCGATTCGCGGAATGTCGCAGCGTAACTGGTGAACAACGGATCAAACCGCTGACCCAGAAATCCTCCATAAGGACCCGCACGGTGCTTGCCCTGGCTGTGACCCGGATAGGTCGGCATCCAGACGTAATTGGGGACGCCGGGTGAATTCAAGCCGGCCAGTTGCATCACCGATCCGATACTCGGATGGTCGGTCGGCTTGAATTGGTTGCCGTCGATGACCGGGCCGGAATAGCCGGTCAGCATGTTGTACGGGCTGTGGGTGTTGTAGAGATGCGAGTGAGTGCGAACGAGGCACGAATGGTGCATCGTCCTGGCCGTCAACGGCATCAACTCGCAGACATCCAGGCCCTCGACACTGCTCGATATCGGACGGAACTCGCCACGGATCTCGGCCGGAGCATCGGGCTTCATATCGAACATGTCGATGTGGCTCGGACCACCGAGCAGGTTGATCAGAATCACCGACTTGGCCGGAGCATCCGAGTCGACCGTTCGAGCCTGCTCGGCGGCCAGCAGAGTCGGCAGCGATAGGCCGCCGGCCAATCCCAGGCCGCCAACCTGCAACAGGTCGCGACGCGATAGGCCGTCGCACAGCCGACGATCAGAACCCTGAACCCGTAACATTCACTGTCACCTTCAACACTGTGGCAACACGCATTCTAGATCACCGATGCGTTGTCTGTCATCTGCTATCGGCGATTGGGGGGCTGTCGGATGCAGATTCTCGCTCCAACTCCTCGGCCGCATCACCGTCCTGCACCATCTTTTCCGCCCCCGGCGGCACCCAGTCACCCCAATGGTCCAGGTAATGCCCATACGCCGCACACTCGTCACGACGCTCTTCCAACCACTGTTTCGTCTCGGCCACCAACCGCTGCTCGTTCTCGATATCCAACCGACCGATCAGCACTCTCGATCTCAGGAACACGAAATACGTATCCAGCACATCACAGCGGCAATAGTCGTTGATCTCTTCGACTCGCCCCTCGTCGTAAAACCCCTGCACCATCGAGCCATCGACACCGGTCTTGCCCGGCTTGCCGATCAGGTGAGCCAGCAGGTTGAGTCCACCGTTGACTCGCGACGCACCGAAGTTCGACACCAGGTCCATCAGGTCAATGTGAGAATGGACGTTGTAGCGGTTCCGAGCCTGTTCGTAGGACCGGGCTTCGACATTGAACCATTCGGGCAACGTGATCCCGTAGCGGTAAGCCGCCATTTCCAGCACCGGCAGGTCGTAGCCTCGGCCATTGAACGTCACCAGGGTCGGTTGGCTGTAGTGTTTCCAACCCTTCCAGAACTGTTCGGTGATCCGGTGCGGCCTGTATTGGGGAGCATCGAGGACGGCGAGATCGATCAGTCGGAACCCGCTGTCGACCTTGGCGACAGCGACCGAAATCGGCAGCATCCAGGTCGGCGGCAACACCTCGTTACCACGCTGCTCGAGACGTTCGGCTGCGAAACGCGCGATCGCTTCCGAAGCAGGCAATTCCGGTTCGCCGTATTTCGCTCGAGCAATCAGTTCGCCGTCGGCAACCGCCTCGACGTCGAACACCAGATAGCTGACCAAGTCCGCCACAACCCCGACCCCCCATTTTGCGATCACAACCGCAACTGCCAATCGTCTCGCGGGTACGTTACCATGAACCGTCCGGGCCTCAACCCCGTCCCGCCGCTTCCGAGCCCTCTTCTCGAACGCCTTTAGCCAAACCATGTCCGACCCTGCCGCAGTCACCGAGCCGGCCAGTCGCGAGGCCATCGATCAGCTTTCGGCCGCCTACGGCCGGATGCGGACCGAGATCGGCAAGGCGATCGTCGGCCAGCACGAGATCGTCGACCAGCTGCTCGTCGCTCTCTTCTCGGGCGGTCACTGCCTGCTCGAAGGTGTCCCCGGCCTGGCCAAGACGATGCTGGTCAGCACGATCGCCGAAATCCTCGAACTCTCATTCCGACGCATCCAGTTCACTCCTGACCTGATGCCCTCGGATATCACCGGCACCGACGTGCTGCAGGACGACCCCGACACACACCAGCGGGCGTTTCATTTCCTGCAGGGGCCGCTGTTTGCCAACATCGTGTTGGCCGACGAGATCAACCGCACGCCACCAAAGACCCAGGCCGCACTCCTGGAAGCCATGCAGGAACGTCGAGTCACGGTCGGCACCAACACCTATCCGCTGCCGTCACCGTTCTTTGTGCTGGCCACGCAGAACCCGATCGAGCAGGAAGGCACGTACACTTTGCCCGAAGCACAACTCGATCGGTTCATGTTCCACGTCGTCGTCGACTACCCTAGCGCGGACGAGGAATTGTCGATCCTGAAACGGACGACCGGTGACGAGGTACCCAAGCTCGAAGCCACGCTGACCGGGAAGGAGATTCTTGAGCTGCAGGAGTTGGTCCGACAAGTGCCGGTGGCCGAACACGTCTTCGTCTACGCCCGCGATCTGGCTCGAGCCACTCGGCCCACCGAACCGGACGCGGCGAAGTTCGTGAAATCCTACATTGCCTGGGGTGCCGGGCCCCGGGCCGGACAGTATCTGGTGATCGGAGCCAAGGCTCGAGCCGTCCTTGAAGGGCGATTGCACGTCACCACCGACGACGTCCAGGCGGTCGCTCGTCCAGTACTCAGACATCGACTGGTCACGACCTTCCAGGCCGACAGCGAGAGTATCACCGCCGATAACCTGGTCGAGATGCTGCTGGACACCGTGCCTGTCGAACTGGTCGAACGGGCCGTGTCGCGGGTGCCCTGAACCGGTGGTGAGCGAAACATGTCTCAAACATTTCACATCGCGGTCATCGAAGGAGACGGGATTGGTCCCGAGGTAACTCGGGAAGCGATCCGGTCGGTCGAAGCCGCCTGTGCACTCGACAATGCCTCGTTCCAGTGGACCTTATACCCCTGGGGCACCGAGTACTTCTTCGAACACGGCCGCATGGCCCCCGACGACTTCCTCGACACCCTCAGCAACCACGACGCCATCCTGCTCGGTGCCGTCGGTCACCCCGACGTCCAGGACCACCTCACCCTGAACGGTCTGCTGCTGCCAATCCGGCGTCGTTTCGACCAGTGTGTTTGCCTTCGACCTTCGTATTTGTACGAAGGTGTCGAGAGTCCACTGAGAGACAAGCCAGCGGGTTCGATCGACATGCAGATCTTTCGCGAGAACACCGAAGGCGAATACGCCAACGTCGGCGGTCGACTGTATGCCGATCGCCCGCACGACGTGGCCGTGCAGACGTCGGTCTTCACCCGACACGGCTGCCAGAGAATCATCCGGGCCGCCTTCGAAAAAGCGTCCGCTCGGCCGGCACGACACGTGGCATCGATCACCAAGAGCAACGCCCAGGGCTACGGCATGGTGCTGTGGGACGAGGTGTTCGACGAAGTGGCTGCCGAGTTCCCCGATATCGAAACCGAATCGCTGCTGATTGATCGGGCGGTGATGGAGTTTGTCCGCAGGCCCGAATCGTTCGATGTCGTCGTCGCCAGCAACCTCTTCGGCGACATTCTCACCGATCTCGCCGCCATTGTCGTCGGAAGCATGGGACTGGCTGCCAGCGCCAACATCGACCCCACGCGAACCTGTCCCAGCATGTTTGAACCCGTACACGGCTCGGCACCGGACATCGTTGGCCAAGGCATCGCCAACCCCCTGGCCGCCATTCTCTCGGCCGCCATGATGCTCGAACACCTGCAGTTGCCTCGGTCTGCCGCTGCGATCCAGGATGCGGTCAGAAACCAGTTGGCCGAACGAGGTCCCAGGACTCCCGACCTCCAGGGCGACTCGACCACCGAAGAGACTGGTGCTGCCATCGCAAGTCGCGTCGCCGACTCCGTGGCAGTCGCCGGAGACATCTTGTGACAAACCGGACACTCGAAGAAATCTACCTCGACAACAACGCCACCACCCGGCCGTTTCCTTCTGTGATCGAGACCGTGGCACGCCACCTGGGCGACAACTACGGTAACCCGGGCAGTCGGCACGCTGCCGGTCGCCGCGCTCGAGTTGTGCTGCAGGATGCTCGTGAATCCATCGCCGGGATCCTCGGAGCCGATCCGGATGAAGTGATCTTCACCAGCGGCGGAACCGAATCCACCAACCTGGCACTCTTCGGGTTTGCCACCGGTTGTGATGGAGTCATCGTGACAACCGCCGGAGAACATCCGGCGACGACCGAATCGATCGCGGAACTGGGTCGTCGCGGCTGGACGACTCGAACACTCGACGTCGATTCACGCGGACGGTTGATCCCCGAACAACTTGACCAATCCGCCACCTGGGACAACTGCCGCCTGGCAACCCTGATCCTGGCTCACAACGAAACCGGAGTCGTCCAGGAACTGGGCCGGGTGTCCGAGGAGTGTCGAGAACGAAGTATCCCGCTTCACATCGACGCGGTGCAGGCGGTCGGCAAGATCCCGGTCGATTTTCATGAACTCGGAGCCGCGTCACTGGCACTGGGAGCTCACAAGTTTCATGGTCCCCGGGGCATCGGAGCGCTGTTGCTGCGCGACGGTTGCCAGTTGGTTCGATTCGAGCACGGCGGGCACCAGGAAGCGGGTCGGAGGCCGGGGACCGAGGTGGTCGCCCTGGCCGCCGGGATGGCCTGCGCCCTGGAAATCTGGAACGACGACCAGGCCGCTCGCACCAGCCATGTCGCCATGCTCCGCGACCGACTTCAACAGGGGCTCGAACAACAGGCCGGCAACTGCACGGTCAACGGACACTTCGAACACCGCCTGCCCAATACACTCAACATCGCATTCCCCGGACTCGACGGCGAAGCCATCCTCGTCGCCCTGGATCTCGAACAGATCGACTGCTCGCTGGGAAGTACCTGCAGCAGTGGATCGGCTGAACCGGCTCCAGCCCTGGTGGCGATGGGGTGCCCTGAAGACGTGTACCGTGCAAGTGTGCGGTTCAGCATGGCGGTCGAGAACACCGTCGAGGAGATTGACGAGGCGGTTCGGAGAATTGTGCAGGTGGTGCAGCGGCTCAGAGAATCGGCTTCGGTGGCCTGAACAAGAACCGGGCAACAACAGGACGGGGGCACAGAGCATGGTGGTCTCGGGACATGAAGCCGAACCGCTGCTGCTGGTTCCCGAGATCCGGTTGGCTCATACCGCAATCACCCAACTGGGGTCGCAAAGCGAGTCGCGACCTCCGTCGGTCTATGTCGCCGGGCCACCTGGGACCGGAAAATCGCACTTGGCCCGCCTGTTCCAGCAGGCCGACACCGGTCGCAACAAGCTGGTTCTCGCCAGTGAATTTGCCGCCGAGTTGGCAGAAGCATCGCAGGAACAGGATCTTGCCGGGTTCCAAGACCGGTTCCGACAACTCGACACCCTGGTGTGCGAAGACCTGCAGGGATTGGCAGGACGGCAGGAAAGTCAACGACAACTGCTTGCGGTGATCGACGAGATTCTTGGGCGAGGTGGTCGCGTGTTGATCACCGCGTCACGACTACCGGGCCGATTGGATCGGTTCGATCGGAAACTGGTCAGCCGATGCCGGGGTGGGGTGGTGGTCTCGGTCCGCAGACCCGGACCCGCCAGCCGGCTGCAGCTGATCGAACATTTCGCATCGCGAAACCAGGTGCCGATTCCCGCCGATGCCGCCGAAATACTCACGAGACAAATCACCAGCTCGCCACGCGATCTGCTCGCCGCACTCGGCCAACTGGAAACTCTTGCCCGAATCAGCGGCGGGGTCATCGATACGGCGATGGTCCAGTCGGCCATCACCGATGATGTGGCAGCCGAACCGCCAGGGTTGCCACATATCGCTCGCGTCGTGGCACGCCACTTCGGCGTCTCGACTCGACGGCTGCGCGAACATAGCCGGGCACAACACATCGTCGTCCCAAGACAAACCGCCATGCTGCTCGCCCGGGAACTGACCCAGTCCATCTACTCGGATATTGCCGCCTACTTCGGATGCCGTAACCACACCACCGTTCTGTATGCCTGCCGACGAATGCAACAACGACTAGCCAATGAACCCGAACTCAGAAAACTCATCCACTCGATCCATGCCGAATTGACAGGCCGAGAAGAACCAGACCACCCCTGATGTGAACAACCTGTTGACAACCTGTGTGTTGATGGATGATGCCGACAGGTGAACCAGATCCGACATCAATTCGATGACAACAACTGCCGTTTTGTGCACGGCCGAGGCCGGGGCAACCGTTCGGTTTTCGACAGGTTCTTAACACGTTTCAACGCTGCTTGTGAGCGAATAAACCTCGTGGTATCATGGACTTTCGTTGAGAGGACCAGTTTGAATCCACAGCGGAAGCGGGTCCCTGATACTACTACTGCTAAGAAAATAGAGTCTGAACAGATTCCAAGACCGAGTTACGACCAAGTCGCTCGGTTTGTTTGTCAACGGAGTGAACCAACACCGACGTGACGCCATGAAACTTCAATGCCATCGCCCGACCCTGGCCGCCGCACTTCAGATCGTAGGCACGGTCGTTCCAACCCGGACTCCCAAGGAGATCCTGCGGAACGTCAAGTTGCAGGTCGACAACGGTGCCGTGACGCTGGTCGCAACTGACCAGGAAGTTGGGATCCGAGTCGAGTTGTCCGGAGTCGAGACCGATTCGAGTGGCGACGTGTTGTTGCCGACCAGTCGCGTGTCGTCGATTCTGCGTGAGTTGACCGACGAGACGATCGACATCGAGGTCACCGAATCGGCAGTTTGCATTCGCACATCCGGCAGCGAGTTTTCTCTGGCGTCGGAGGATCCGGACGAGTTTCCGGACGTGGCGACGTTCGAAGGCGACCAGTACTTGGCGATTCCGGGTGCAGCGTTCCGCGAGGGCATTCTGCGTACGGCGTTTGCGACCGACCAAGAGAGTACTCGTTACGCGTTGGGTGGAGTGTTGTTTGATCCGGGTAAAGACTCGGTCACATTGGTGGCGACCGATTCGCGTCGCCTGGCGGTGGCTCCGATACCGGCTCGATTCGAGGGAGTCGACGAGTTGGCCAATCCAGGTCCTGTGATCCCGGCTAAGGCAATGCGGTTGATCGAAAAGTCGATCACCGACGACGAGGAAGAAGTACAGGTCGCCATCAGTGCCAACGACATCCTGGTCCGATGTGGTCAGTCGACGATCTACAGTCGTTTGGTCGAAGGTCGATTCCCCGATTACACGAAGCTGATCGACACGGCCAATTCGCACATCGCCACGCTCGAAATTGATTCGTTCCATTCCGCCGTCCGCCAGGCCCAGATCGTGACCAGCGACGAGAGTCGTGGTGTCGACTTTGCGTTCAGCAGTGGGTTGTTGACCTTGCAGACGATCGCAGCGGACGTGGGAGAATCGAAGGTCGAGATCCCTGTGAGTTATGATGGTGACGCGGTTTCGATCAGTTTCGATCCGCGGTTCATCACGGATTTTCTGAGGGTATTGAAGCCCGAATCGACTGTGGCCTTGCACTTGGTCGACAGCGAGAGTGCTGCCGTATTCCGCACGGACAATGGATACACTTACGTCGTGATGCCACTTTCGAAGGATCGATAATTGATGCGTTCAGCCCGCGGACCGCAGCGGCTGGGCGACGCCCTTTCAGAACTGGTGGCGCTGAAGGGATTGGCTCGCAGCGGAGGCACTGAACAGCTCAGTGCGGCGTGGAAACAGATTGCCGGCGATCGGATTGCTTCCGAAACCCGGGTTGTCGCAGTCAAGAACAGGTGTTTGGAGATCGAGGTTGCCAGTGCGGCGTTGATGTATGAACTGGATTCGTTTCACAAGTCGAGCCTGCTCGAAGCACTCAGAGAGCAACCCGGACTGAAGATCAACCGGCTGAAGTTCCGGCTCAAGGGCAGCCTGGGCGAATCGAGGAGTAGCGGCAACTGAAGGTTTTCTTGTGAGCGTGGCGGAGGGTTGAGGAAGTGAGTGACGTGGTGGACAAAACTGGTGCTGGAGGTGCCGAGTACACGTCGAATCAGATTCGTGCGCTGAAGGGTGTCGAAGGCATCCGGATGCGTCCGGCGATGTACATCGGCGACACCACCGCGCGCGGACTGCACCACTTGGTCTTCGAGGTGGTCGACAACAGCATTGACGAAGCGGTCAACGGATACGCCACGACCGTCACCGTCGTGCTGCACGACGACGGAAGCCTGAGCGTCAAGGATGATGGACGTGGGATCCCGGTCGGAATACTCGAAGAACAGGAAAACCGCTCGGCACTCGAGGTGGTCTTCACCGAGATCCATGCGGGCGGAAAATTCGACCGCGAGAGTGGCTACAAGACTGGGACAGGCGGCCTGCACGGTGTCGGGCTGACAGCCGTCAACGCACTCTCGAAATGGCTCGAAGTCGAAATCCGTCGCGACGAGAAACTGTGGACGATGGGTTTCGAGCGAGGAAAGATGACCGGGCCGCTCAAGGAACTGGGTAAGTCGACCAAGAGTGGAACTTATGTGAAGTTTCACCCCGACCCCGAGATCTTCCCGGAAACCAAGTTTGCCTTTGATACGCTCGCACGCCGACTCCAGGAAGTCGCCTTTCTGAACGCGGGTGTGAGGATCAAGATTTCCGACGAATGCTCGGATCGGTCCGAGGAGTTCTGTTACGAGAGAGGCCTGATCGAGTTTGTCGAACACCTGAACCGCACCGAACAGCCTTTGTTTAGCGACGTGATTTCGATCCAGGCTCATCTGGACGAGGTCGAAGTCGATGTCGCCGTGCAATACCACATGGACTTCACGGAAACGGTTCGCACCTTCGCCAACAACATCAACAACATCGAAGGTGGCACGCATCTGAGTGGGTTTCGCAGCGGTCTGACTCGTTCGATCAACCAGTACGGCCGCAAGGAAAACCTGTTCAAGGACGCGACTCCGACCGGAGACGACTTTCGCGAAGGCCTGACAGCTGTGATCGCGGTCCGCGTCCCTGATCCACAGTTCGAGGGACAGACCAAGACCAAGTTGGGCAACAGCGAGGTCGAAGGAATCGTGACGTCGGTCGTGCATGACGGCATGACGAAGTTTCTGGAAGCCAACCCGAAGGTGGCGCGATTGATCGCCGGCAAGGGGATGCGGGCGGCTGAAGCGCGCGAGGCGGCTCGCAAGGCGCGTGAGATGATTCGCCGCAAGGGCGCGCTGACCACCGGTGGCCTGCCCGAAAAACTTCGCGATTGCCGCAGCCGTACTCTCGAAGAAACCGAGCTCTACCTGGTCGAAGGCGACTCGGCCGGCGGGTCGGCCGATACCGGTCGGGACTCCAATACCCAGGCCATCCTCCCGCTGCGTGGAAAAATCCTGAACGTGCAAAAGGCCCGCGAAGCCAAGGTGCTGCAGAACAAGGAAGTCACCAATATCTTCAAGGCGATCGGTGTTCCGCCCGGAGCCCAACTCGAAGATATCGCCAAGCGGCGTTATGGCAAGATCATCCTGATGACCGATGCCGATGTCGATGGCAGCCACATCCGTACACTGCTGCTCACCTTCCTCTATCGACACATGGAACCGCTGATCAAGGGGGGCTGTGTCTACATCGCTCAGCCGCCGCTGTACCGAGTCATCCAGGGACGCAAGAAGGCTCGGTACGTGCAGACGCACGACGAGATGATGTCGGAACTGATCGAACTGGGAGCCGAAGGCAGTCGAGTGGAACTCGACGACGGACAGTCGCTCGATGGCGATGCCCTGGCAACCGTTATCAAGTTACTCAACGCTTTGGAAGAACCCCTGCAAACACTCGAGCGACGTGGAGTCGATCTCAGGTGGCTGGTTGGCGAACACGTTAGCGACGATGGCCAGTTGCCTCGCTACCGAGTGTTCCTGGGGCGCGAACAACGCTGGTTCCACAGCAGTGATGAAGCCGATGCGTTTCTTGAATCGGAAAAAGAAAAGCACGGCGACGATTTCGTCGTCGCCGAGAATGACACTCCGGCCGTACCTGACGGAAATGGTGAGTCGAACTCGACCGGGGCCGATACGGCAGCTCCAGAGTTGAAACGAACCAACCTGCACGAGATCAAGTCGATCAATGCCTCGTTGGCCGAACTGAAGGGGTTTGGCATCACCGTCCATGACCTGCTGCCGGCCGGGAACCGGGATGGGGAACCCTACTACCCGTTGCGACTGGTCAATGAAGACTCTGAAGACTTACTCTCGAGTTTTCGTGACCTGATCTCATCGATCCGGTCGCTGGGTGAGAAGGGCTTGAAGATCACCCGGTTCAAGGGGTTGGGTGAAATGGACCCCGAGGAACTTTGGGACACGAGTATGGATTCGACGAGTCGACATTTGCTGCAGGTGACCGTCGAAGATGCCAGTGCTGCTCATGACCTGTTCAACGTCCTGATGGGCGACGATGTCGAGCCGCGACGTAAGTTCATCGAGGAGCACGCGTTGGACGTCAAAAATCTCGACGTTTGACCACGCGAGCCGTCCACCGCCTCGACGACAGTGTCTGCCCGAGCTAATCTGACTGCACGTTCTGATCGACATGCACCAGGAGTCTCGCCATGCAGCCCATGCACCAGTTGCTCGCCACACTCATCCTCGTTCTGGTTGCTCCTGCACTCGAAGCGGAAGTCCGGTTGCCGTCGGTGATCGGCGACAACATGGTTCTGCAACGTGGCGAACCGGTGCCGGTGTGGGGTTGGGACACGCCTGGGACGAAGGTGACGGTGACGGTCGGCAAGACCACGGCGACGGCGACGGCCGGAGCGGATGGTCGCTGGACGGTCTACCTGCCGACGATGAAAGCGGGCGGGCCGCACGAGATCACGGTCAGGGGGACCAGCGATGCGACCATCAAGAACGTGCTCGTCGGCGAGGTCTGGTTCTGCTCGGGGCAATCGAATATGGAATGGCGAGTCAAGCAGTCGAATGACGCCGAGAAGGAAATTGCGGCGGCCAAGTATCCGAGAATTCGACATATCAAGTTCCCGCATCGGCCGGCCGACAATCCGCAATCGGATATTCCCAGCTCCGGGTGGCAAGTCTGCAGCCCTAAGACCGTGGGTGATTTTACGGCGGTCGGGTACTACTTTGGAAAGTTCCTGAAGGACGAACTCGATGTCCCGATTGGGCTGCTGGGCTGCAATTGGGGCGGCACGCGGATCGAGCCGTGGACGCCACCGGCCGGGTTCCGGGCCGTTCCGAAACTGGCCGATATCGCCGGGACACTTGACCAGTTCCCCAATCGCAACAGCAAGGGGGCAGTCGATCCCCAGAGCGCGATGGCCCTGTACAACGGCATGGTCGCACCGGTGATTCCTTACGGCATCCGGGGAGCTATCTGGTACCAGGGCGAATCGAACAACGGCGAAGGCATGCTCTACCACGAAAAGATGAAGGCTCTGATTGCCGGTTGGCGATCCACCTGGCAGAAACCCAACCTGCCCTTCTACTTCGTCCAGTTGGCCCCTTACAAGTACGGCAACCGCTCGCCTCAGGCCCTCGCCGGTATCTGGGAAGCTCAACTCAAGACCCTCTCGGTTCCGCACACCGGCATGGCTGTGACGGTCGATATCGGAAACCGAACCGACATTCATCCCAAGAACAAGCAGGACGTCGGACGACGGTTGGGCCTCTGGGCCCTGTCCCAAACCTACGGCAAGAAGGACGTTGTCTACTCGGGGCCGCTCTACAAGAGCATGAAAGCCAAGGACAAGTCGATTGTCGTCGCCTTCGACCACGTCGGAGACGGGCTGGTGGCTCGAGACAACAAGCCGCTGTCGCACTTCATGATCGCCGGCAAGGACGGAGAGTTCGTCGAAGCCTCGGCAACGATCAAGGGGTCGACCGTTGTCGTGCGAGCCGATTCGGTCAACAACCCGGTGGCCGTGCGGTTTGGTTGGGACCAGGAAGCCGAACCCAACCTCTCGAACAAGAACGGCCTGCCCGCCTCACCGTTCCGAACCGATTCCTGGCCCGCCAAGTGAAACGCGGTTGGCAGAGCTTGGTAATGGCCGATAGGATGGATAGGTGGATATTGATTTGAACAGCCTGTCGGCAAATGTCCGGCGGGTGTTCTGGTAGATCGACAGGAGTGGGTCATGCACTCAAGACGGTGCCAAGGTCCCGGTCGTGAGATCGGTCGACGCGAACTGCTCAGGACCGGCTTGGTCGGCTTCAGCGGTCTGACCCTGCCCGGTCTCTACCAAGCTCGGGCCGAGACGGCTGGGGCGGGGGTGGACGGCGAACCGACAGCTGTGATTCTGGTGTGGTTGCGTGGAGGATGTAGTCACCTGGACACCTGGGATCCCAAGCCGGGTGCCACCGATGCCTACCGCAGCCCCTATCAACCGATTTCCACCAGCGTGGCTGGTACGCAACTGACCGAGTTGCTGCCCAAGATGGCCGCGATTTCCGACAAGTTTAATATCCTTCGCTCGATGGCTCATGACGCTGGCGGGCACCCTGCCGGATCGCTCAGAGTCCTTTCGGGAGATCCGGCTCGAGCTGACAAGCCCAAGCCGATCTACCCGGACTGGATGACCGTAGCCAATTTCCTGAGAGCCGATTCACCCAAGGCACTTCCCAACTACGTCGCACTGAATCCGGTCGATCGGTACGACTCGTTTCAGATCGCCGGACCGGCCTACCTCGGACCCTCATACGAGCCGTTTCGGGTCACTGGAGATCCGAGTCAGCCGACCTTCGCCATCCCGAATATCGGAGTCAAGAAGGACGCGCTGGTTCGCTTGGAACGTCGGACCAATCTGAGAGCTTCTTTTGACAGGCTGCGACGCGATATCGACCAGACTGGACTGATGCAGGCGGTTGATGACTTCGAGGCTCAGGCACTGTCACTTCTGACCAGCCCTGATGCTCAGAAGGCCTTCGACCTCAAGGATGAGCCCGATGAGCTCAGAGACCGCTATGGCCGAAACCAGTGGGGGCAACAATGCCTGTTGGCGCGGCGACTGGTCGAAGCCGGTGTGGATATTGTGGCGACCGAGTTCGATGGGCCGCTGTGTGGACGTGTCAGCAATTGGGATGACCACGCTGTGAACCACCATGTGTTTGAGGCGCTCGCTTGGAGAACGCCGTTCTTCGATCAGGCGATTAGTGCCTTGATCGAAGATGTCTACGACCGCGGACTCGATCGACGGGTGCTTGTGATCATTACCGGCGAATTCGGACGGACACCACGTATCTCGAACCAACCTTCAAGCGGACCAGGCAAAGCCAGTCGGCCCAAAGGGACCAGGCAGCCCGGGCGCGATCATTGGCCTCGAGCCAACTCGATGGTCTTTGCTGGAGGAGGCATGCAGACCGGGCAGGTGATCGGAGCGACCGATCCCCGAGGTGAGGATCCCGTCAAACGACGCGTCAGCCCCTACGACTTCCTCGCCACCATCTATCATCACCTTCGAATCGATACACAACACACCGCCCTGACCGACTTCGGTGGCCGACCCGTCCCCGTACTCTCCAAAGGTACACCGATCCCCGAACTCATCAGCCGGGCGTAGAGCCGGGGGACCCTCTATACACAGCCTGACCGACACGGTTGTTAGTATGGGTAGTCTGGAGATTCTGCAAGGTTAAACACTGTTGTAATCGACCGGGCAAGCCGCGTAACCGATCTTAGGTACATACGCGATGGTTTCGCTTCGATCCGACCAACCACAACAACGGTGATTGCCATGTTGATTGCACGAATATCTTTGGGGCTGGCCTGTCTGGGAATACTCTTGCCGCAGGCAGCGATGTCTGCGACGCCTCGCCTGGCGCAGATCTCCAAAATGTCGGACGTCGTGCTGGGTGTTCGGGGCACGTTGGTTGGTCGAGTGGTTGATGGCCGCGGCCGGGCATTGTCGGGTCGTACGGTCCGAGTCCACCGTGGTGCGAAGCTGATTGCTCGGGTGCAGACTGATCGCACGGGCCGGTTCACAGTGCAGAATCTTCCGGGTGGTGCCTATGCCGTGACGTCCGGTTCGGCGACGCAGTTGGTCCGTGCCTGGGCTGCCGGCTCGGCTCCTCCGCGAACAGTTGCCGAGATCGTTCTGGTTGACCAACCATTGGTGGTTCGCGGTCAGGATGGTGAAGTGGTGTCCGAGGAGGACGGGTTGCTGGGCATGAGCGAGTTTGGCCTGGTGGCGGTGGGTGCGACGGTGATCGCGATCCCGATTCTGATCGCCGAGAGCGACGACGACGACGCCCCGGCGAGTCCATAAGTCCTGTCCGAGCCTGCAAGCGGCACGGGGTCATGAGATCATGGCCGTGCCGCAACGGCGACCTTCATCCTGGTGGCCCACCTGGTAGCGTTTTCCATCAGCTGCCAGAACGCTGGCTGTTTGAAGTCGTCTTCGTGACCCAGCGAGGTGTAGAAGATCCGCGCCTTGCCGTACCGGTTGGTCCAGGCAATTGGCTCAGCCTTCTGCCCAGGAATCGAACCACTCAACAATTCCGTCGCCTGCTTGCCCAGCGGGCCGGTCTGGTAGAGTGCCCCCTTGCTGGGAAACGGTCCGAAGATCCCCTCGAGGATAGGGTGTGCGGTATTTTGGGCCGAGATCGTGGCGGTCGGTCCTGACGGATGATGACCGTGGTAATTGCCACCCAGCACACGGGCATCGAATTCGGGCCATTCGGCATGCCCCTTTGGCCCGGCCCCTCTGGCATCGAACGCGTGGCTGGCGGTGCGGAGCCCGATCAGGGGTTTGCCGGCTGCGAGGTGAGCCTTCAGGGCATCGAGATCCTTGGCGGGGAGTGCTCGGCGGCGTACCGAGACGATCAGCAGGTCGGCCTGTGCCACGGCTGCGGCCATCCCCTGGATCCGGTGAACTCGATCGGCGGCGTGCAGCACGCTGGTCTGGAACCCCAATCGGTTCTCGAACAAATGCCGGGCCATGACCGGCAATGTCGACTTCGTGTTGTAGATCTTCTCGGCCACTAGAAACACAGCCTTGGGTCGATGGTCGTTCTTGAAAGCAAACGGCTTTCCGCCAAGCAGTTGGTCACTGGTGATCGTCGGACAGACGAACTTTTCGATGTGCTCGACAATCAGGTCGGTGCCCTGAAAGTGGCTGACAAACGGCCATCTGAGCGGGTTGTACATCGTGTCGGTCATATCGCGGACCAGCACAACGTTCTTTCCATTCCTGGACATCTGCCGTAGCCCGAAGGGACGGCCGAGTACGCACATGTTGGTGTGCACGCCGACCAGGATCACGTTCTTCAGGCCCTTCTGTTCCAGGATGCTCCAGACCTCTTCGCCGTTGTCGGAGATGTAGTCCTCGTTGGTGATCTCCAGCAGATCCGTCTGGCTCTTCCAGGGAGACCTGGGGTTGCGGCCCATGGCTTCCAGCTTCTTGGCCCACTCGCGATGTTCGGCCAGATCGTCATCTTCGCCACCATCGGTTTGGTCGAGTGGGTAAACGCCCTTTTCTTCGGCGGGGATCTTGTAGCACCACTTGCCGATTTCCTCGGGCAGTGATTTCGATCGTGGCACCGCCTGGGTCCGCTTGCGGGCCGGGTGATCCTTGTATGTGTCCATACAACTGCTGGGGGCGTGAATGATCGTGGCACCCTGGCGACGGGCCAGTTTCAGCAGGTTGTTCATTCTCGGGGCCATCTCGGTGCCGCGCCGGGTCGCGTTCAGGCAGTGGTGCAGATCCCACATGTCACAGACGATCACTGCCGTCTGGTCGGCCCTCCACTTGACCGGCCGACTGGTCCTCTTGTGCCCGTTGCCCCACGGCATCTTGGCCACCTGGCGTGAGCGTACCGAGAGACTAAAAACGGCGTCGTCAGCTGCTTGGGCCACGAGGGAAACGAGAAGCGTCAACAGTGTGGACAGCGCGAAGGTACAACGCATGGTGAGCCTCACGAAAGAGGAGAAGCGATCGTCATCATCATCGATTGTGTCCCGTGGAGCCGAGGCATGCAATCGGCCGGCCAGGGTGTGATCTGTACTTGGTGCGACCCCTTGGGCACCTCGAAGACGTTCAGGTGTCGGCCCGAACTTTGGTCGATCCGGTGAGGCACAGTGAGCCCGTCGACCCGGACACGAGCACCCCCTCCCAGTCGGCCTTCCACCACGCTCATGCCAACACCTCCTTGACAACACGACCATGGACGTCGGTGAGCCGAAACTGCCGGCCCTGGAACTTGTACGTCAGCCGCTCGTGGTCAATGCCCAGGCAATGCAGGACCGTGGCTTGCAGGTCATGGACATGAAATCCGTCGGCGGCCACGTTGTAGCTGAAGTCATCGGACTCCCCGTACGTCGTCCCGCCCTTGATCCCGCCACCGGCCATCCAGATGCAGAAGTTTCGCGGGTGGTGGTCACGTCCGTGCTTCGTTCGGTTGTTCATGTCGCCCTGGCAGAAGACAGTCCGCCCGAACTCACCACCCCAGATCACCAGCGTCTCGTCGAGCAGTCCCCGTTGTTTCAGGTCCTTGACCAGGGCCGCTGAAGGTTGATCGGTATCGCGACATTGCACGGCCAGTTGTGTGGGCAGATTGCCATGCTGGTCCCACCCGGCGTGCATCAACTGGATGAATCGGACCCCGCGTTCGGCCAGCCTGCGGGCGAGCAGGCAATTGTGAGCGAATGAGCCGCGGCGGCCCACGTCGGGTCCGTACATCTCGAGAATGTGCTTGGGTTCGCTGCCCAAATCGGTCAGTTCAGGCACCGACGCCTGCATCCGGTACGCCATCTCGTACTGGGAAATCCGTGCCTGGATCTCTGGATCTCCCACGTCACGGGCTCGCAGCCGGTTCAGTTGTGCCAGGTCGTCCAGCAGTCCCCGTCGCAGTGTTCGGTCGACTCCCGCTGGGTTCGAGAGATACAGCACTGGGTCACCCGAGCCGCGGAATTTCACTCCCTGGTGTCGGCTAGGCAGGAACCCGTTCCCCCAATACCACTCGTAGAAGAGTTGGCCGCACGAGGCTTCCTTGTCGCGCGAAGTCATCACGCAGAAGGTCGGCAGCTCCTGGCTCTCGTGCCCCAGTCCGTACGAGAGCCATGCTCCAAAGCTGGGGCGTCCGGGCTGTTCGGCTCCGGTCAAGCACAACGTGATCGCCGGGGCGTGGTTGATGGCTTCGGTGTGGGCCGAGCGGACCAGGCAGATGTCGTCCGCTATGGAACCGGTGTGCGGCAGCAGTGTGCTGATGTGCGTTCCGCACTCCCCGTAACGCTGAAAGTTCCAGGCAGAGGGCAGGATCTTCTGCGACCGACCCTGGGTCATTGTCGTCAGCCGCTGGCCTCCCTGGACCTCCTTGGGCAGGTCGGTGCCGCGAAATTTTTCCAGTTGCGGCTTGTGGTCAAACAGGTCGACCTGGGTGGGCGCCCCGTTTTGGAACAGGTAAATCACCCGCTTGGCAGTGGGGGCAAAGTGGCTGACAAGTTGATCGGCCAACGACTCCCGGTTCAACAACGTGGCCAGCGCAGCGGTACCGATTCCCACGGCCGAGCGGCCGAAGAAGCGGCGACGAGTCTGCAACTGGTGATGATCGACAACTGGTTGCATGGTGAATCTTGTGTGAACGGGGTCGTGGGAACGACTTGTGTTCCGCAATCACTCGCGGGTGATTGCCTCGTCGGAGTTCAGCAGCACCGATGCCACGGCTCCAAACGCGGCGACTTGGATTGGGTCGAGATTTGCGCGGGGGGGGTGACTACCGACGGTGCCAAACGCGATGGCGTGTTTGGGGTGAGCCCGGTAGTGAGCCCGGGCGCGGTTCAACGACGAGGTGATCAATTGCAGTTCCTCGGGAGAAGGGTGTCGAGACAGCACCAGGCTGAAGGCCCGTTTCAACCGTGATGCATCGTTGCCGGGGGACGCAAGCAATCTTTCGGCCAGGACGCGGGCCGACTCGGCAAACGCCACGTCGTTGAGCAGGGTCAGGGCATGCAATGGTGTGTTGGTTCGCTGCGTCGTCACGTGGCAGACATCTCGAGTTCCTTCGTCGAACATGTTCGGTGGGCCGAGAGAACGTCGCCAGAATGTGTACAGGCTACGGCGGTACAGCTTGGCGCCCGAATCAGCCGAGTACCGAATTTTGCCAAAACTGAAATCGGCCCACAGTCCCGGTGGCTGGTACGGTTTGACAGACGCCCCGCCAATTGTTTCGACCAGCAGTCCTGACACCGCCAGCGCCTGGTCGCGGATTGCGTGTGCCGGCAACCGATGACGGGATCCTCGACCCAGCAGGCGGTTGTAAGGATCAGCCTCGAGTTGTGCTGGCGTGACCGATGAGGATTGCCGGTAGGTGGTGCTGGTGACCAACAACCGGATCATTCTCTTGGTGTCCCACCCAGAGCGGATGTACTCGGTCGCCAACCAGTCGAGCAGTTCAGGATGGCTGGGCGGGGCACCCTGCGACCCAAAATCCTCGCCGGTCTTTACCAGGCCGGTGCCGAAAAATGTCTGCCACAGGCGATTCACAGCAACGCGGGCAGTCAGCGGGTGCCCGGGATCGACCAGCCAGCGTGCCATCGCGAGGCGATTGGCCGGAGCACCTTTCGGCAATGCCGGCAGTGCAGCCGGGATGCCGTGTGCCAGTTTGTCATCCTTTTGGGGCTGGTCGTAACGGGCCAGTTTCAGGACGTGGGTGTCTCGAGGTGTTCCGCGGTCGCGCATCACCATCGACTCGATCATGCCACCCTCTAACCGTTGTCGGGCGGCCCGGTTGATCGAATGCAGCCGGCGTGCGGCCCGGAACATGTCGGTGGTTGTGCGATGGAACTCGGCCAGCCGTTTCTGGTGGCCGGCGTTGAGATTGGCGGCCGGTCTTCCGATCAGCTCCAGGATGTCCGCGGGTGGGACCGTGGCGGTGTCCAGGCCGGGTCCCGGGACTCCGGTGACCGAGATCCGGAATCGACCAAGCAAGTGTTCCTTGAAACGGGATTGTTGCTTCAGCCGAAATACGAGAGTTGATCCCCGGGGGATTTCCATCGCTTCCTTCAGTCGGAAGACTGCCTGGCGATCCTGGGCGGTCTTGTGAATCCCGTCCCAGACGCCCCAGCCGGTTTCCTTGGATGGGTTAATTGCTCCCGCGACCTTCCAGGACTCCTCGCTGTGGTCTGCCAATACATCGACGAATTTCACACTCTGTGGTTTGGCTCCCGTTCGGTGGACGGCGACACTGAAGTGGGTCACTACGAAATTCGACTTCCGCCCCGGCCCCTGAAATCCGAGGTTGGGATGGGTCAGAGCCTCGAGTCGAAATCCGGAAATCGGCCCGGGTGGAGCGACAGCCTGCACCTCGTAATCATCCACAGCCGCCATCTTTCCGCTGACCAGCAGCGAGTGATCCGGTTGTGGGGTGAGCTGGGCTCCTGCCAGTGATTTCGCCGTGGTCGGGACGAGGGCGTGCCAGCCCACGAGCATTTTGTCGGCGGCCTGCTTGCGGATCCCCGTGATCCACGTTCGTCGATCAGCGACCAGGCCTTCCAGCGGTCGGTCCAGGATCGCTCGTTGTTGTTCAATCAGGAAATCGATCTCGTGCAGATCGGTCTGCTGGGCCCGGGTTGTGACCCGGGCGACCGGGTTCGCATTGCCTCCCCGGTCGACCCGTCCGGATTCGTCGAGGCTGTTGAAGTATGCGGAGAACCGGTAGTACTCCTCTTGGGAAAGAGGATCAAACTTGTGGTCGTGGCACTTTGCACAGGCAAGTGTCAGAGCCATCCACACGGTGGCGGTGGTGTCGGTGCGGTCCAGTACGTATTCGACCCGGTTCTCCTCGGCAATCCGCCCGCCTTCTCCGTTGAGCGGGTGATTGCGGTTGAACCCGGTGGCGACCAGTTGTTCGGGGGTGGCACGGGGAACCAGGTCGCCGGCCAGTTGATCGACAGTAAATCTGTCGAAGGCCAGGTTGTCGTTGAAGGCACTGATCACCCATTCGCGCCACGGCCACATCACCCGCGTCCGATCACCCTGGTAGCCGTTGGTGTCGGCGTAGCGGCTGGCCACAAGCCAGTTCCAGGCCATGTGTTCGCCGAAGCGGGGCGAATTGAGCAGGCGATCCACGGCGCGGTCCCAGGCTCCTGGAGCGGTGTCGGACAGGTACACGGTGAGTTCCCGCTCGGTCGGGGGCAGTCCGACCAGGTCGGATGTCAGGCGTCGCAACAGTGTTCGACGATTGGCCGTCGGCGACATCACCAGCCCCGCGGTCCTGAGTTGCGCCAAGATGAAGGCGTCGATGGCGTTGGCCGCTGTATCGGCCGCCGGGATTGCCAGTGGCGGCCGGCGGACCGGTGGCACCAGGGACCAGTGGTCGCCGAATTCGGCGCCCTGTGCGATCCAGCGTCGGATCAGTTCTCGTTGTGGACCGGTCAGCCGGCGATTGGAATCGGGAGGTGGCATCTGGACATCAGGGTCCCGGCTCGACACCCGTTGCCAGACCGCGCTGTTCTCGGGTTGCCCGGCGACCAAGACCGGGGGGTCGTGGTCCAGGGCTGCGCTGGCAATGTCCAGTCGCAAGTCGCTCTGGCGGGCCTTCGAGTCCGGCCCGTGGCACTGGAAACAGTTCTCCGAGAGAATCGGACGGATATCGCGGGGAAAGCTGATCCGGGGTGCGTCCGCGGCCGATGCCACCGGAGCGAGCAACAGGAACAACATCGGTAGAAATCGTCGCGGGGTCATGGGAGCCGATTGTAGCAATTGCCCTGCTGCTGCTGTTGCGTGTCGGTCGCCCCTCTTGCACTGATTGCAAAACTCTTGCCAGGGTTCTTCAACGGGCCCGAGATATTTCAAACGACCGAGGCACTTCCAGATGCACGATGTGCTGGCTCGCAGTGGCTACGTCACCTTCGGAACCCTAACGCCACCACGTGTGGCCAAGCGGTTTTCACGCGAGATGTTTGCCGAAAACAGGATCAGCGGCCACGGTAGCCCCTCCCCCCGCAGTCATGGGATCGCAAGCCGGCCACGCCGCGAGTCCGTTTTGGAACCCTCTGGTTGGCACGATCTTGTTGCTGCCGTTTTCGGTGTTGGATGCTAGGATGGAGCGGCTCGAATGTTCCGCATTTCTTCTTCAGGAATGGGCGCGCTCATGAAGCCTTCCGTCATTATGGCTTGGCTACTCGGCGGAGTTCTGTCATTTCCGGCGTTGATCCAAGCTGCCGATCCCGCCCTGTCTTCGCGGGAACAGGTGGATTTTTTCACCCGCAAGGTCAAGCCACTGCTGGTGAAGAACTGTCTCAAGTGCCATTCCGGCAACAAGGTCAAGGGCGGGCTGCACCTGGACAACCGTGCCGGACTGATGAAGGGTGGTGACAGTGGACGCGCGGTTAACCTGAAACGGCCAGAGAAAAGCTTGCTGCTGGAAGCGATCAACTACGAGCTGGAGGGCTATGAAATGCCGCCCTCGGGCAAGTTGCCAGTCGAACAGATTGAAGTTCTCAAGCGATGGATCCGGATGGGATTGCCGATCAGTCCGGAGTTTTCCGGCAAGATTGGCAAGTCGGAAAACAGGTCGCCCCAGGTCAATGCCGAGACGAAGGCGTTCTGGAGTTTCCAGAAAGTGGCCCGTCCACAACCACCGAAGGTCCAGGATGCTGAATGGGTTCGGAGCCCGATCGACCGGTTCGTGCTGGCCCGCCTGGAACAGGCTGAGCTGGCACCATCAGGTCCGGCGAACAAGACCGCGTTGTTGCGCCGCGCAACGTATGACCTGACCGGGTTGCCGCCGGTGCCCGGGGAGATCGATGCGTTCCTGTCCGACGATTCCCCAGGAGCCTTTGCGAAAGTCGTGGATCGCCTGCTCAAGTCCCCTCACTACGGAGAGAAGTGGGGGCGCCACTGGCTCGACCTGGTTCGCTATGCCGAGTCCAACAGTTACGAACGTGACGGGACGAAGCCTCATGTCTGGAGATACCGTGACTATGTGATCCGGTCCTTCAACAGTGACAAGCCGTTCGACCGTTTTGCGACCGAGCAACTTGCCGGGGATGAATTGGACACGGTGACCACCGATGGCATGATTGCCACCGGGTATTATCGGTTGGGGATCTGGCAGGATGAACCGGTTGACGTCGAGCAGTCTCGTTTAGAGGACCTTGACGACATCCTCCGCACAACCACGGAGGTCTTTCTTGGTCTCACGGTTGGTTGTGCTCGTTGCCACGACCACAAGATTGATCCGATTCCCCAGAAGGATTACTACCGGCTGCTTGCGTTCTTCCGCAACATCCGCCGATACGGCACCCGTGGGGGTCGCTCGGTCGAAGACGCCAGTGTCGTCTCGGTTGCGACCGCTGCCGAATTGGAGCTGAACAAGAAGGCGGTCGACCGGCACAAGGCCGACCTGGCCGGCGTCCAGAAGGAACTCCAGGCGCTCAATGCGGTCTACAAGGACTTGCTCGAAGGGGGCGAGGTCGACGATTTCAAGCGAGACCAGAACCGGGTTCCGATTCTCCGCAAGAAGGTGCCTGGCAAGTTGGCCAAGGACAAGTTTGAGGCGTACCGGAAGCTGACTGATCGTCACAACCAGCTCCGCAAGTTTCGACCCCCGGGTTTTTCGCAGGCACTGGTGGTCAAGGAACTCGGACCCCGGCCACCGCAAACTTTTGTCCAGATTCGTGGTAATGCCCATGCCCGGGGCGAGAAGGTCGAGCCAGGTTTCCCGCTGGTGCTCTCGCCTCCGGACCCGAAGATCGATGCACCCGCCTCGGGCGGCCGCACGGCCAATCGGCGTCGGGCTTTGGCAGCGTGGATCACCAGTCGTGGCAATCCGCTGACGGCACGCGTGATGGCCAATCGACTTTGGCAGTATCACTTCGGCCGCGGCATCGTGGCCAGTTCGAGCAACTTCGGCTTCGCTGGTCGCAAACCGACTCATCCTCAACTGCTCGACTGGCTGGCTGCCGAACTCGTTGACGGGGGCTGGACGCTGAAGCGGATGCACCGCCAGATCATGCTCTCGTCCACCTACCGCATGTCGTCACGTGGCAACGCGAAGGCTCTCGCTGCTGACCCCACCAACCAGCTCTTCTGGCGTTACAACATGCGCCGGCTTTCGGCCGAGGAGATCCGCGATTCGGTGCTGGCCGTCAACGGGGCGCTGAACCGGAAGAAGATGTTCGGCCCCAGCGTGTTCACGATCATTCCTCGGGAGATTTTGCATGGGCAGTCCCAACCGGGTGCCAACTGGGGGAGTTCCTCGCCCACGGATCGGAATCGCCGCAGCATCTACGTGCATGTCAAGCGGTCGCTGGTTGTGCCGATGTTCGAGAGCTTTGACGCGCCGGATCTCGACAACAGCTGTCCTGTTCGTTTCACGACCACGCAACCCACCCAGTCACTGGCGCTGCTCAACAGCGTCTTCAGCCAACGCGAGGCGGGGATCTTTGCCGAATTCCTGAAGAAGCAGGCGGGCAATGACACGGTTGCCCAGGTCACCCTGGCGTTGAAGCGGTCTCTCCAGCGGCCTCCGACTGATATGGAGGTTCAGCGGGGCGTGTCGTTGATCGCAGCGTTTCAGTCACAGGACAAGGCGAACGCCGATGCCGCGCTGAAGTCCTTCTGCCTGCTGGCCCTGAACCTCAACGAGTTCCTGTACGTGGATTGACGCCCACGACGCAGATCTGAATTTCACGTTTCCTTTCTCCTCACCAATTCAGTAATGCCATGACACAGCCGAACATCCTGAACAGCAGTTTCTGCGGCCGAACCCGCCGCGAATTCCTCTGGGAGACCGGAGCCGGATTCACCGGCCTGGCTCTCTCGGGTCTGCTCGATTCCGATTTCCTGTCCCGGCAGGCTGTCGCGGCCGACGGCAAGACGAAGTTCGTCAATCCGCTGGCGCCCAAGGATCCTCATTTCGACCCCAAGGCCACCAGTGTCATCTTCCTGTACATGTACGGCGGCCCGAGTCACATCGACACGTTCGATTACAAGCCGGCGATGAAGGGGATGGATGGCAAAACGATTGATGTGAAGACGTTTGGTCGTGGCGGCCGCAAGGCCAAGGGGCGGATTGTCGAGACCCCTTGGAACTTCAAGCAGCACGGGGATTGTGGCCAGTGGGTCAGCGATCTATTCCCGAACTTTGCCACGTGTGTCGACGATGTCGCGTTCTTGCACTCTATGACCGCCGACAGTCCGATCCACGGGTCGGCGATGCTGATGATGAACTCGGGCAAGATTGTATCGGGCAGCCCGTGCCTCGGGTCATGGGTCAACTACGGGCTGGGCACGCAGAATGAGAACCTGCCCGGGTTCGTCGTGATGCTCGATCCACGCGGTGGGCCGATCAGCGGTGCCAAGAACTGGTCGGCCGGCTACATGCCCGCCAGTTTTCAGGCGACGATCATGCGATCCCAGGGTTCACCCATTCTCAACCTGAAGCGGCCCGACGGCATCAGCGATTCCATGCAACGTCGGCTGCTGGATACGTTGCGGGCCTACAACAACGAGCACCAGGTGCGGCGGGTCGACAACAGCGACCTGGCCGCGCGAATTGCCAGTTACGAACTGGCTTACAAGATGCAGTCGTCGGCGCCAGAAGCGACCGACCTGGCATCGGAGACCAAGGAGACGCAGGCTGCGTATGGGCTGGACCGCAAGGAAAGTTCGTATTTCGGTCGCCAGTGCCTGATGGCCCGGCGGTTGGTCGAACGGGGCGTGCGGTTTATCCAGGTTTATTCCGGCGGCAACCACAACGACGCCAACTGGGACGCTCATGGTGACCTGAAACGCAACCACGACATCCACGCCCTGGAAACCGACAAGCCGATCGCCGGCTTGATCAAGGACCTGAAGCAGCGCGGCCTGTTCGAGAAAACGATGATTGTCTGGGGCGGAGAATTCGGGCGTCAGCCGACGGCCGAGTACGCCAAGGGAACCGGTCGAGACCACAACTCGTATGGTTTCACCATGTGGATGGCTGGAGGCGGCATCCGGGGCGGAGTCAGCGTGGGCAAGACCGACGAATTGGGCAGTGCGGCGGTCGAGAATCGGTTCCACGTCCGGAACCTGCATGCCACCGTTCTGAACCAAATGGGACTCGATCCAAACCGTCTGAGTTACTTCTTCAATGGTCTCGATCAGAAACTGGTCGGAGTGGAAGGTGCCGAGCCGATTCGGCAAATCATGGCCTAAGGTTCGTGGCCGGCTTGTGCCTGTCCCAGGCAAATTCCCTAAGGAGACACTCGTGTCCCACAGACTGCTGTTCGTCCTGTCGCTGTCGCTCTACGTGCTGCCCAACACCCTGGCTGTGGCCGCCGCCCCGCGTCCCAACATTATCGTCATTCTGTCGGACGACATGGGCTATTCCGACATCGGCTGCTACGGCAGCGAAGTGGCCACTCCGACACTCGACCGGCTGGCCGCCGATGGTCTCAGGTTCACTCAGTTCTACAACACCGGTCGTTGTTGTCCGACGCGAGCCAGCCTGATGACCGGGCTGTACCCTCACCAGGCCGGCATCGGTCACATGATGAACGACCGTGGCCAGCCCGGTTATCGGGGCGACTTGAACACGCACTGCGTGACGATTGCCCAGGTGATGGGGACGGCTGGTTACCGTTGTTACATGGCGGGCAAGTGGCACATCACCAAGACGGTGCGGCCGGCCAACGAGGCGGGAAAGCACAACTGGCCGAGGCAGCGGGGGTTTGATCGGTTTTACGGCACGATTCATGGAGCCGGCAGTTTCTACGATCCCAACTCGTTGACTCGCGACAACACGCTGATCGCTCCGGCCGACCCCGACAACTACTACTACACCGACGCCATCAGCGACAACGCGGCAAAGTTCATCAGCGAACATGACAGCAAGAAGCCGTTCTTCATGTACGTCGCCTACACGGCCGCTCACTGGCCGATGCACGCCAAGCCGTCTGACATTGCCAAGTACAAGGGCCGATACGACGCGGGCTGGGACCGGTTGCGAGACGAGCGGTTGGCTCGGATGAGACAACTCGGCCTGCTCGATCCCGCCTGGCCACTTTCGCCAAATGTCCAGGACTGGGACCGTGCCAAGAATAAGCCCTGGCAGCGGGCTCGGATGGAAGTCTACTCGGCCATGATCGATTCGATGGACCAGGGCATTTCGAGGATCGTGGCGGCACTGAAACAGGCCGGGCAGTTCGACAATACGCTGGTTCTGTTCCTGCAGGACAATGGAGGCTGTCAGGAAGAATTCGGTAGCCGAGGTGCCGTGCGGCCGAAAAACCTGGCTCGTCGGCCGGCGATGAAACCCGGCGAGTTGCAGGTTGCGATGGTCCCGAAGATCACCCGGGATGGTCGGCCATTGCGGCAGGGTTTCGGAGTCATGCCCGGCCCGGCCGACACCTATGTCGCCTACGGCATCGAGTGGGCCAACGCATCGAATACTCCGTTTCGCGAGTACAAGCACTTTGTCCACGAAGGAGGCATCTCGACTCCGCTGATCGCTCATTGGCCCAAGGGGATCAGTGGCCGAGGCGAGTTGCGGCAGGAACCGGGGCACCTGATCGACATCATGGCCACGTGTGTCGAGTTGTCTGGTGCGAAGTACCCGACCGAGTGGAACTCGGAATCCGTGCGGCCGATGGAAGGCAGAAGCCTGGTTCGCGTGTTTGCCGGCAAAACGTCGTCCGACCGACCCGACCAGGCTGCTCGGGCGTTGTACTGGGAGCACGAAGGGAACCGGGCTGTGCGGCTTGGCGACTGGAAGCTGGTGGCCAAGGGTCGCAAGGGTCCGTGGGAGTTGTACAACCTGAAGTCTGACCGCAGCGAGTTGACCAACCAGATCGGGTCGAAGCCCGATCGAGCTCAGGCACTCGAAACACTCTGGAACACCTGGGCAATCCGAGCCAACGTGTTGCCGCGGCCGAACCCACGCCGGTAGGCCAGGCCGTGCCTGACTACTTCATGTAGACTGCGTGGTTGGGGTTGCCGCCGGAGCGGATGTAGGCGATCAGGTCGAGGATGTCCTGTTTGGTCAGGGTGTTCAGCAGTCCTTCGGGCATCATCGATGTCTTGGACGCGATGATTTCTTCGATCGTATCCCTGCGGACAGCGGTGAACTTGCCGGGTTCGAGCATGTTGGTCATCACCATGATGTTTTGACCCCCAAGATTGGCAACTCGTCCGATGACCGTCTTGCCGTTGTCCAGGACAAACATCGAGGCCTGGTACTGATCCGAGACGGTGCTCGAAGGAGTGGTCATTGAATCGAGCATGTCCTTGCTGTTGAACCGTCGCCCGGCGGTGGTGAGGTCGGGACCGACGATGCCCCCCTGGCCGCGGAACCGATGGCACTTGAAGCAACTGGCCGCGGCAAACAGTTCTCGGCCCTTTGCGAAGTCTCGGTTCGTCAGTGGATTGGCGAATGCGGGCAACAGGGCGTCGGTCGTCCACTTGCGGACGAACTTTCGGGGCGTCGCGTCGGGTGCGACCGAGTTGGGTTTGGCTGCTGCTGCAAGTGTCTTTGCCAAGGCCTGTTTTTCGGCTGGTGGCAACGACGCAATCGCTTCGTTTCGAATGTTTCTCAGGAACCCGGCGAACGAATTCCCTCCGCGAGCCGCCGCGGCTGCGTTGAACGATTCGAAATACGTCTTGCGTCCGTTTCGTGTCCAGCCGTTGACCTGTTTTCTGAGCATCAAGGCGTAATGCAGTCGGTCGTGTTGCGTGCGAGCGTCCTTGAGCAGAACGAGTGTCCTGGGGACGACATGGGGTGCGTCGAGGTAGATGAGAAGTTGAGCGAGTTCGCGGTTCATCGGGGTTGAGTCGGACGGGAAGAGTTGGTCGATGTGGTCGAGGATCTGTTGTCGGGATTGGCCGGTGGGGCGACCCATTCTTAGCCCGGCGAGTCCGTAGGCTCGGAGCAGTCCGAGTTGTCCGGCCTGGTCGAGCGAGTCGATCTTGATGCGTGCGAGAGCGTCGATCAGCTTGGGTTGCAGGGACTTGTCGCCATGACGAGCCAGTGCGATGGCGGCTTCGATCTGGGCTTGCGGGTGGGTTTCGGCCAGTGCCAGCTTGGCCCAGCTGTCGACAGGTTGGTGTTCGATCGCCACACGGGCTGCGAAGCGGATGTGCCGGTCCGGGCTTTGGAGGTTGGACCACAGTGCCTGGCTGGTTCCGGACGGTCTGGGCCCGTGTGCTCCTTCGAGTTTTTTCCGGAGTGTTCGCAGGCTGGCTCCGGCAGTGTTCCGGGCGTCCACCGGCTCAGTGGATTCGTTGCCGTCGTAGTAGACTCGATAGAGTCCCGACTGAGTTCTTCGTCCGCCGATGGTGAAGTACATGGCTCCGTCGACGGGGTTGATCACGACGTCGGTCAGTGGGAGTGGAGCGGCCGAGAGGAACCGTTCGACGGTGCCGGTGTAGGTCGAGCCTTTGGGAGTCATGTGAACGGCGTAGAGGATGCCGTAGCTCCAGTCGGAAATGAACAGCGTCTTCTGGTACTTGGCCGGGAACTTGCTGCCCGTGCCAAACGTGATGCCGGTGGGGCAGCCTGGTCCGATGTCGACCACTGGCGGCAGGCTGTCGGGGTACCAGGTCGGCCACTTGCCGGTGCCACTGCGCCAACCGAATTCGCTACCGGACGTGACATGGCAGACTCGAGTCGGCCGGTACCACGGCGAGCCGATGTCCCATTCCATGTCGGCGTCGAAGGTGAACAGTTCGCCGTCGGCGTTGAAGGCGATATCGAACTGGTTGCGGTATCCGGTACTGATCAATTCCCACTCGGTGCCTTCGGGGTTGATCTTCGCGATCCAGCCACCGGGTGCCATCTTGCCCACCGCGTGTCCACCCGCGTCCCACATCCGCTCGTGCAGGATGTCCTCTTTCCAGTTCCGTGGCACCACCGACTTTTCCATTTTCGGCAACGCCGTGTGGTTGCCGGCACAGACGTACAGCGACTTGCCATCGGGGGCGAGGACGACGGCATGAGGCCCATGTTCGCCGCCGCCCGGGACGCTGCGCAGCAACTTGGCCGTATCGTAATGGTCGTCGCCGTCGCTGTCGGTCACGCGGTACAAGCCGCCGCCGGGGCCGTTGGTCATCACGTACAGGCTGTCGAAGGCGTGGAGGATGCCGTGAGCCATGCCGATCTTGGCGGGGATGGTCTCGAGCTTGATGCCCTGGCTGGATTGGCCGATCGGTGGCGGAGTGATCCGGTACATCTTGCCGTACTGGTCGGATGTGATCAGTCGCCCCTTGGGGTCGGTAGCCAGTGAGACCCACGAACCCTGTTGCTTGATCGGGACCGAATACAGCAATTCGACGTGAAAGCCCGGTGCCGCCTTGATCCGCTTGACCGGAGTCGCCTGGGGCCCGGGTGGCTGCTTTCTTTGCAACGAAATCGAAGCCAATTCGATTCGGCCCTTACGGTTGCCGGGATCCAGCCGCAACTGCACCAGGTCGCTGTCGGTGTGGAAATAGATGTGGTAGTCGGCCCATTCGTCGCCGGCCGAACGAAATTGAAATGTCTCGGACCGCGTTTCATTGAAACTCGACTCCGCTTCGGTGCCCCAGAACAACTGTCCGTTCAAACGTCCTCGGAACCGGGCTCGTAAGGTCAACCTCTGCGATCCGGCTTTGACTTGGATCTTGGAAGTCATGTGCGGGTCGTTGCCCGTCGACTGGATAAGCAGCACTCCGTCAGAAACTGACAACGTGCAATCCTTCACCGCACTCCAACCCGATGTCCCCCGAGAAAACTCCCAGGCCGCTAACGGTTTGGAGCCGTCCGCTGCGGTGGCCGCAGTGGTGGATACAAGGCTCAGCAAGCAGGAAAGCAGGGCAATTCGATGGCGGCGCATGGTGGCTCCGGTGGCGGGGACTGTCAGAGAGGTTGCGTCGAGACACTAGGGTAAGTGGTGAGTGCTCGAGTGGTCAAAGCGGCAACATTCGGTGATCCCAAATTCTTCAACAGGCTACTAGGCAAACGCCTTGGCAACCGGCGTGCCGTTATCAGTGATCGGGACCGGGCGGACACCGTCGTAGAGTTCCTTGGCCGGGTTGATCTTCAGGGCCTGGTAGATGGTGGCGTGCAGGTCGGGGATCGAGACGGGGTGTTCGAGAATGGTCTTGCCCAGTTCACCGGTGGTCCCGATCGCCTGTCCCGTCTTCAGTCCACCTCCGGCGAGCACGACACTGAAGGCCTTGCTGTAGTGGCCTCGTCCGCCTCCGGCATCGAATTCCGGCGGACGGCCGAATTCGGTAGCGATCACGATCAATGTGCGGTCGAGTCGTTTACGTTTTTCGAGATCGGTGATCAATGTGGCGAAGGCCTGGTCGAGTTGATCGATCAGGCGGTGCTGTTGTTGTTGCCCCTGGTTGTGAGTGTCCCAGCCGGTCCCGTTGATGAAGTTCAGGTTGAATGCCACTTCGACGAATCGGACTCCCGATTCGACCAGTCTTCGGGCCAGCAGGCAGCGTTGCCCGAATTCCGACCCATAGGCTTGCCGCAACTGGTCCTCTTCGGAATTCAGATCAAACACGCTCATGAACTTGGGCCCGGCCAGTTTCAATCCGCCGCGAGTTGCGTCCGCGTAGTCACGGACGCGGGTGTCGTTGGGGTTGTTGTCGAGAAACCGTTGCCGGATCTTGCCGAGTAGTCTTTCGCGTCGGGCCTGTCGGACGACGTTGACTCGGGGCGGCCTTCGCAGCCCGGCCGGCCCGCTTTCGGTGTCGGTCAGGTACAGGTAACCGGCCCCCGCGCCCAGGAAACCCGGTCCACGGCTGGCGCTGGGGTATCCCATCACGACGTAGGGCGGCACGTTGTCACTGGCGGAACCGCGTTCGTGAGCCACGACCGATCCGATCGATGGATAGATGGTTGTTCCCGACGGAGGTCGACCGGTGTGCAATCGATTGGTTGCCGCGGCGTGTTCGTCGATCACTTCGTGATGGACGCCTCGCAACAGAACGCACCGATCGAGCAACCGCGCCGTTCGCTTCAGGTGTTCGCACAACTGGACTTCAGGGATTGCCGTCGGGATGGCATCGTAGAAGGAACCGGCCACCTTCTTGCCATCACCTTTCTTCTTGGGGTCCCACGTGTCGACGTGGCAGGCTCCACCTCCAAGCCACAACAGGATGCAGTTGTCGGCTCGGCCCGGCAGATCCACGGCCCGTGTGTCGGCAGCCGTGGTGAGTGCTGCGAGGCCTGGAACCAACGCGGTGGCCGATCCGGCCTGTTGCAGGAAACGGCGACGGGAATTGGGGGCTGAGAAGGATGGCACGGTCATGGGGCGAAGATAAACTCCGGAGAATTCACGAGTGCCCAGATCACATCTTCGGCCCGTTCGCGCCAGTCGGACGTCAATCGTCGAGTGGGCAGGTCGCCGGCTCGAACCAGTTGTTCGAGTTCGAGCTTGATGCGAGTGGCTTGGGGGTGGAGATGATTGGACCACGAGACGCGGGTCAATCTGCGGCTCGACGGCCGCTTGCGCTTGGCCTGTTGTACGCGGCGATTCGAGAATCCGCTTGCGAGCAGTTCGACGATCTCGGCATGTTCCTCGGCCGAGGCGGGTCGCGAGAGGACGTGCAGATAGAGTTGGTTGGCGATATCGGGCAGTGACAGGTCATCGAGCAGCATGTCGGTCAGGACGTGGTCGTCGGAAAGGACGATCGTGCGGTTGGCAGCTGGTCCGTTTGCCAGGGCCAGCGGCTGCAGCACGGTTGTGGTGCTATCTCGGAGCGTGGTCGGGTGAGGTCGACTTTCGCGCCAACCGAAAGCCAGCAACACATCCACGACACTCTGAGCCGCCGGCAACGCCAGTGCCGGCCGATCTCGTTCGTTGGACAACGCCACGAATTCCCAGGCTCGAGTCGGAATACCGAGGTTCAGGAATGTGCTCGCACCGCGTCGGCCTTCGGGGTCGAGGGTCAGGTATCCGGTCCGCATCTGCTTGCCACTGACAACAAACAGCGAATCGACGATCTGTTCGGCTTCGAGACGACGTCGAACCGGGCGGGCTGCCGGCGGGGCCGGGTCGGTGGTTGTGGTGCCTGGATGGACGGATCGCTGGTAGGTGTTGGACTGGAAGATCAATCGTGCGACGTGCTTCAAGTCGTAGCCGCTGCGGACCAGTTCCCGGGCCAGGTGATCGAGTAGTCCGGGATAGAACGGCTTGGCGTCGTGCCAGTCGTCGACCGAATCGACGAATCCCCAACCGAGGTAGCGTTTCCAGATCCGGTTGACCATGACCTGGGGAAATCGGTGATTGGTTGGCGAGGTGACCAGTGCGGCGAGTCGTTCGCGGGCGTCCGAGTTGTCTCTGAGTTCGCCGAAAGCCAGGTCGCTCTTGGCCAACTCGACAAACGGCCATGTCGGGTCGATCGAGTCGCCCGGTTTCAGTGTCACCTTGACCAGGGAATCGCCTCCGGGTGCACCGCCGGGGATCGTGCTGGTGGCGGGCAGTTTGAGCGGCCGGCGATTGAGCATGGCGGCCAGGTTGAAGAGTTGTTCCTGGCGGAATGGGTGGTAGGGCGCGTCGTGGCAGCGGGCACATTTCAGCTGGATGGCCAGGAAGGCGGTTCCCAGGATGTGAGCCTTGGCGGCCATCGGGGCGTCGTTCTGAGTGGCCAGTTCGAATCCGGCCGGGCCGCCTCCGTATCGACTGCCCTTCATCAGGACCAGTTCGGTCACGAACCGGTCGATCGGCTTGTTGTCTCGGAACGATTCGTGAATCCAGAACCGAAACGGACCCGTGTTGTTCAGCTTGGGTTTCAGGATGCCGGGATTCTCGGCCAGCACGTCCTGCCAGTACCCGACCCAGTGATCGGCCCAACGCGGGTCGGCCAGGAACCGGGTGATGGCGTCGTTGCGACGAGTTGCCACGGGGCGAGTGCCGAACCAGTCGATCTCGGCCACAGTCGGCACGACGCCGGTCGTATCGAGCATCAGCCGCCGGAAAAACGTGTGATCGTCGACAAGCGGCAGGTCGGTCCCCGACGCGGCTTCGGATCCCAACCACCGGTCCACCGGTCCCAGTGAACCGTCGAGTGCAGGCGGTGGTGTGGCGGGGACGGCCTGGCGAGCCAATCGGTGTCGTCGTTTCCAGTACTCTTGTTCGAGTGGATCGCTTTTCCGGCGTCTTGTGTCGTTTTGTGTAAGGAGTTGGCGAGAGTAATTGACGACGTAACGATCCCACTGGGTGTCGGAGAGTCCGAGGGTGTTGGTGCCGTTGGCAGCGAGAAGCTGGAACGGCTGACCATTGCGAGCGTATCCGACGAGCAGTTCGCCCAGTTCCGTTCGCGAACCGCCTCCGCCGACGATGGCTTCGATCAGGACCAGTCGAGAATTGTCGTCCTGTGTTTCGAGAGTCACGTTGACGAGGGCTTGGTTGTGTCCCGGTGCCAGGTCGACCAGATCGTCACGGCCGCTGTCGATCGCATCGGGCACCGACTGGTGTCCGCCGCCGCCGCCTGCGAGGAGCTTGGTCGAGGCGATCAGTTTGCCGTCGATGGTGAGCCGAGCGGCACTACGGGCTCGGAGCAGGAACTGGTACTTGCCGGGGGGCAGTGCCAGGCGTGTTCGGGCTCGCAACAGGAACGGAGCGGGCCGATCGACGATCAGGCCTTCGTCCGAGTAGCGTTTGGGCAGTCCGATCCACGCGGCGGCGGGTTGTTGCCAGCGTTCGACGGGGCGCGAGCGGACAAAGTCCCACGACCGCTTGGCCGGGACGCCTTCGAGGAGTTCGACGAGCACGGCGTGGTTGGGCAGTTTTGAGTCCGAGAGTTCGGCCAGTCGTGGGTCGGGACGAGTGGCTTCGAAGTGAGTGGCCAGTCGCGAGGCTGCCAGGGCCCTGCGATAAATGGCAACTTCGTCGATCCGGCCGGGCAGTGTCGAACCGGCTGATCCGCCCAGCGTGCTGCCGATCCAGACTTCATCGTTGTCGACCACGGGAGGCTTGGTTGTTTTGCCACCCATGTCCCAGGTGCCCGACACCACCGCGCCGTCGACATAGCCTCGCAAACTGTCCGGTGCCCCGAATTCATAGGTCACCGCGACATGGTGCCAGGCTCGGCCAGGCCGGAACCCGCTGTCGGCGGTCCAGCGATGGAAGTCGTTGCTGACACCTTTGCGATTGTCCGAGTTGCGGAACAGGAAGCTGACTCGAGCCGTCCCTTGCCGGCCGGTGAGTCTGAGAGCCCAATTCTGGTTTTCCGATGCCTGGCCCGGGTTGTTGGTGCGGCCCTTGCCGACGAGATAGATGTTCTGGTTGCCTGTGAGTCGATCGAGACGGACCCAGGCCTCGAGCGTGATGGCGTCGCCGTTGGTGAAGTCGAGCGGGCTGTTGTCGCCAGGGTCGGTGATGATCAGGTGATCGGAGCCCGAGAGTGCGACCGAGCGGTTGGTGGGGGCGAACAGGGGGTAGACTGCCGGTCGGGGTCCGGCGACTCCGGCCTGGACCGATTGTGTTGCCCGTGCGAGCAGTTGGGTGTCACCGCGGCTGGCGAAGGGGGCTCCGACCTGGTTGAACCTCCACCACGCTACCGGCTTGTCGCGAGAGACTAAGACGGCATACCGATCGAGCACTTCGCCGGCTCGGGCCTGAGTTGGAACCAGGGGCCGGAGAACCAGACAGGTCGTCAGGACGAGTGTCGTAGTGATGATTGTGCGCATGGAGACTACTTGTTGCTGATAGCGATCAGTCGAGAGTCGGTTCTCAGTAGCAGTTTACCACCCGAGACGGCGGGTGTGGCTTGCGAGGCTTCACCGAGCGGGTTCTTGGCCAGCAGTTTGTAGTTGGGGCTGGCGGCCACAACGACAACAGTGCCCTTGTTGTCGATGGCAAACAGGCGTCCGTCGACACAGATGGGCGACCCGAAGAACGTGCCTCCAATTCGCTGCCGCCATACGTTCTTGCCGGTTTTCATCGACACGCACGAGACGACGCCGATGTCGGCCCACAGATACATGTGGTTCTGGTAGATCAGCGGTGTCGGGATGTGCGGCACTGATTGGGAGACTCGGAACGCTTCGGCCACTTCGTCGAGATTTTTTCCGGGCCGAACGGCGACGATGTTTTTTCTGGCGGTGGTGAAACCGCTGGACCCGATCACCAGATCGCCGGCGACGACCGGTGATGCGATCGCTCGCTGCTTGAACGTACCGAAGACATCAATTTTCCAATTCCTGGCTCCCGACTCGGCTGCCACGCCCCAGATGCCCTGGTACGAGTGCACAAAGATGATCTCGGTACCGTGCCCGATCCGGTTGAAGACACAGGGGGTCGAATAGCAGGCTCGTTGTCCGCTTCGTGGCACCTTCCACTTGATGTGTCCGCTGATGGCGTCGACGGCCAGCAGGAAGCTGGGTCCTTCGTGGTCGTTGCAGAGGTAGACGGTGCCGTTGTGGACGATGGGTGAGGTGGCTGGTCCGTGCCCGCCTTTGAAGGGGCCCAGCGGGATTCGCCAGGCCGGCGTGCCGTCGTGGCGGAAGGCCAGCAGGGCTGAGTCTGTCTGAGACTGCCAGATGATGTAGACCTGTTTCGAGTCGACGGTTGGAGTGGACGAGGCGAACGTGTTCTGGCGGTGCTTTTTGTGGCTGGCGAACGGTTCGGCTTGCTTCCAGATCTCATGTCCGTCGACCAGGGACAGGCAGACGAGATGTCGGCGGCCCGAGTCGATATTGGCGGACGTGACGAAGACGCGGTCGCCCCAGGCGACTGGTGACGAGAGCCCCGTACCCGGGAGCTTGGCTTGGAAGTGGTACGAGTCGGGGTCCCAGGCCGAGGGGATGCCGGTGGCCGTGCTGATACCTGTCCCATTGGGGCCTCGGAACCGAGTCCATTCCTGGGCTTCGAGATCGAGGCTGGCCGACAGGCAGGTGGCGATCACCAGGATTCCGGGGATCTGGAGGCCGAGAAGCATGGTGGTCAATGGTCGAGTTTTCATCGATTCAGTTTCGCTTGGCCGCAGTGGGAGCGTCGAGCAGCAGGTCGGAATTGATCTGGCTGATATTGCGGCAGCCGCACGAGATCATGGCGTTTTCGAGTTCTTCCCGAAAGAATCCCAGCATTTGGCTGACACCCTGTTGACCGGCCACCGCGAGGCTCCAAGCCTGGGGCCGTCCGACGAGCACGGCTCGGGCGCCCAGGGCGAGTGCCTTGAGTACGTCGGTGCCTCGGCGGATGCCGCTGTCGAGCAGCAGTTGAGCGTCATCCTGCACGACGTCGGCGACCCGGGGCAGGCGGTCGATGGTGGCGGGCATGCCATCGAGACGTCGCCCGCCATGGTTGCTGACGACGATCGCGTCGACCTGTTCCACGATCGCACGATGGGCATCGCGGCCGGTCAGGACTCCCTTGATGATCAGTGGCAGCTTGGTGATGCCGCGGAGCCAGTCGACGACATCCCACGACATCGACAGGTCCCAGGCTTCGAGATTGAAGGCGTTCAGCTTGTCGTCGCTGATCGAGTCGGGCAACGTGTGGCCGATGTCACGCAGGTGCTTGAGCAGGATCTTGTGAGGGACACTGAACTGGTTGCGACGATCCGAATCCTTGCGTTCTCCGAGATCGACCGTGATCACCAGGGCCGTGTATCCAGCCGCTTCGACACGACGGACCAGCGAACGGGCGACTCCCTTGTCGCGCGGCATGTAAAGCTGAAACCATTTCGGTCCTGGACTCGCCGACGCGACGTCCTCGGCACTGTCGTGGCAACTGCTGCTCACAGCACAAATGGTCCCGGCCCGATGAGCGGCTCGGGCCGAACCGATCGCTCCGTCGGGGTGAAACATCTTCAGGCCGGCGACCGGAGCCAACAGCACGGGCATCTCGATCTTCTGACCCAGTACAGTGGTCGACAGATCCGTGCTGCCGACTCCGTGGAGGATCCGAGGCAACAGCCCGATGCGGCGGAAGGCCGTGACGTTGTTCGACAAGGTGACCTGGTCTTCCGAACCCGTGGTGATGTACTCCCACGTGGCCGAAGGCAACGTCTGTCGCGACAACTCGATGAAGTCGTCGACGACGACCGCTTCGGATGTTTCAGAACCGCTCGGACCGCTGGGAGACTTGCCGGCTGACGCTGCAGGGCTGGTGTCGGCT